>Ga0116147_1000260_pt1 | contig 63577 bp, 53 predicted proteins | sample AD_JPNHG3_MetaG_FD_89749 | JGI IMG/M metagenome (GOLD analysis project Ga0116147, IMG submission 89749) | Active sludge microbial communities of municipal wastewater-treating anaerobic digesters from Japan - AD_JPNHG3_MetaG | ecosystem: Engineered > Bioreactor > Anaerobic > Digestate | place...
CTGTCGCAGGCCATCGTCGACAGATATTTAAGAAAAGGCCTGCTCCAGCCCCATCTCGACGAGATTATCCCGCTTTACCGCACCAAAAAAGAGGCGATGACGGCGGCAATCGCGCGCTGTATGCCCGAGGAAATCAAGTTCACCAACCCCGACGGCGGGCTGTTTATCTGGGGCGAGTTCTCAGTGCCCTTCGACACCGGCGCGGCGTTCAAGGAGGCTGCCGAAACGACCAGGGCGGCCTATGTGCCGGGCAAGCCCTTCTTCGCCGACGGGCTTAGGTCGGATGCCCTCCGCTTCAACTTCTCCAACTCGACGCTTGCCCAAATTGAGGAAGGCGTCAAGCGGCTCGCCGACTTTTTCAAATCCAAACTTGCAAAGAAATATTAAGTTTTTTTGCGTTAAAACATATAACCATAATAAATAAGGAACAGATATGAACGTAATCGATACACTGAAAGCGCGCGGATTTATAAAACAGGTTGTCTACGAAGAGGAGCTTTACAAGCTGATGGGCAGCGAATCCGTCACTTTTTATATCGGCTTTGATCCCACCGCCGACAGCCTTCACGTCGGGCATTTTCTGCAGCTCATCGCGATGAGCCATCTTCAGCGCGCCGGACATCGCCCGATTATTTTAATCGGCGGCGGCACCGCCATGGTGGGCGACCCCTCGGGGCGCTCCGATATGCGCTCGATGATGACGGTGGAAACGATAAGGAGCAACGTCGCGAGATTTAAAGAGCAAATGTCGAAGTTCCTCTCTTTCGAGGGCGAAAACGCCGCCGTAATGGTAGATAACGCCGACTGGCTCTTAAACCTCAACTACGTTTCTTTCCTTCGGGATATCGGCGTCAATTTTTCCGTCAACCGCATGCTGACCGCCGAATGCTTTAAATCGCGGCTGGAACGCGGACTGTCGTTTTTGGAGTTCAACTATATGCTGATGCAGGCCTACGACTTTTTGGTGCTCAACCGAAATTTCGGTTGCAAGCTCCAATGCGGCGGCGACGACCAGTGGTCGAACATTCTGGCGGGCGCCGATTTAATCAGAAGAAAGGAAGGACGCGAGGCCTACGCCATGACCTTCGAGCTTTTGACGACGGCGCAGGGCACCAAGATGGGCAAAACCCAAAAGGGCGCTGTGTGGCTCGACGCCGCTAAGACTTCACCCTATGAGTTCTATCAATACTGGCGCAACGTTCAGGACGAAGACGTCGAAAAATGCCTGAGGCTCTTAACATTTTTGGAGCTTTCCGAAATTGCCGAGCTGACGAAATATCGCGACGAGCGGATGAACGCCGCCAAAGCGCGGCTGGCATTTGAGCTGACCGCCACGGTTCACGGCGCGACCGAGGCCGAAAAGGCGGCGCGCGAAGCCGAAGCGGCGTTTTCGGGAATAGCCGAAGAGATGCCGAGCGCCGAAATCGAGCCGGGCGTTTTAAAGGTTGCCGATATTTTGGTCGCACTGGGACTGGCGCCCAGCAAGGGCGAGGCCAAGCGCCTCATCGCGGGCGGCGGCATTAAAATCAACGAGGAAAAAGTCGATGCTTTCGACGCCGAAATTAGCGGCGAGATGATTGAAAGCGGCTTTGTGCTCCACAAGGGCAAAAAGCAGCACATCATGGTCACCGTCAAAAAGTGAGAAAATACTTTTACGTCAAGCGGGAGGCGTCTGCCGAAACCGTTATAAACCGCTCCCGCTTCATAGCGGCGGTAACGAAGGCGGAGGACGCCGCGGCCGCGGCCGAGTTTTTAAAGGCTCAAAAGCACCGCTACCCCATGGCGACGCACTACTGTTACGCCTACGTCGTCGGCGGTATAGCCGCCGAAGTGCGTTTTTCCGATGACGGCGAGCCGCAGGGAACGGCAGGGCTGCCGATGCTGGAAATCTTGAAAAAGCGCGCGCTAACCGACACCGCCGCCGTAGTCACCCGTTATTTCGGCGGCATCAAGCTGGGAACGGGCGGTCTCAACGCCGCCTACTCCAAAAGCCTTCTGGCCGCGCTGGATTCCGCCGAAATCGGCGAGATGATATATTCGAGAATTTACCGAATCAAGTGTTTATACGGCGATTTTCAACCGATAAACACCGTTTTAGGTAAACACGCCAAAATATTAAACGCCGAATACGGCGAGGACGTCAAGCTCGACGCCGCGCTGCCCGAGGATAAGACCGACTCAATTCTGGCCATGATGCAGGACGCCGTCGGCGGCAGATTGACCGCTATAATGATTGAAGAAAAATTCGTCGACTACACCGACTAATTAGGAGGATAGAGGATATATGAAAATCCGTCTTGCAAGCGTTTTAAAAGAAAAGCCCGATGCCGCCACGCTCGGCTTCGGCAGAAAGTTCACCGACCATATGTTGATTATGGACTACGACGAAAACGGTTGGGGCGAGCCCGAAATAGTGCCCTACGGCGATATGGCGATTTCGCCCGCCGCGTCCTGTTTGCATTACGGCCAGACGATTTTCGACGGCTTTAAGGCTTATTGTGACGTTAACGGCGATGTCGTGCTCTTCCGCGCCAAGGATAATATAGCGCGTATTAACGCCAGTGCCCGCCGGCTTTGTATGGCCGAGCTTCCCATTGATATCACTTTCGACGCGATAGCCGAGCTCGTTCGGCTGGAAAAGGATTGGATTCCCCGCCTTGCCGGCACTTCGCTCTATATTCGCCCCACCATGATTGCGACGGAGCCGTTTTTGGGCGTCCACGCCAGCCGCAGCTACCGCTTTTTCGTCATTTTGTCGCCGGTAGGCAGCTATTACGCGGGCGGGCTCGCGCCTACTAAAATTTACGTCGAAGATAATTACGCGCGCGCCGCCAAAGGCGGCACGGGCGAATCCAAATGCGGCGGCAACTACGCCGCCAGCCTGATTGCGGCCGAAGCGGCGCACGAATCGGGCTTCGAGCAGGTGCTCTGGCTGGATTCCGCCGAAAAAAAATACGTCGAGGAAGTCGGCGCCATGAATATGTTCTTCGTCATCGGAAAGACGGTGGTGACGCCCGCGCTCTCGGGGTCGATACTTAGGGGCATCACGCGCGACAGCGTCATTAAACTGCTCAGGGCTTCGGGCTACGCCGTCGAAGAATGCGCGGTGACGATTGACGAAATAGTAAGAGCCTACAAGGCAAGCGAACTCAAAGAGGCGTTCGGCACCGGCACGGCGGCGGTCATATCCCCCGTCGGCTTTATTAAGTATAAGGACGTCGAAATGAAGATAAACGGCGGCGAAATCGGCGAAATTTCCGGCTTTATTTACGACAGGCTGACCGGACTTCAGACCGGCCGCTATCCCGACCCATTCGGCTGGGTCATCAAGCTGTAACGGTGCGGATACTTAAGGTCGAAAAAATCAAATACGATAAAAAGCACGTTAAGCTGACTCTCGGCGAGGAGGGCGAAAGCCCGAAATATCTCGTTTGCCCCGCCATTGTCTTGGAAAGTCAAGGCCTTGCCGAGGGCTCGGAGGTCCATTTCGAAAAAGTGCAAGCGGCGGCGAGCGAGGCCGAAGGGCACCTTGCCGACGAAATAGCCTTAAGAAAGCTTTCCTATGCCTCGCGAAGCGAAAAAGAGATAAAGAACGCGCTAAAGAGTAAGAACGTCACCAAAGAAGCGGCAACGGCGACGATGGAAAAGCTCAAGCGATACAGCTTGGTAGACGATAAAAAATTCGCCGCCGAATTTATCCGCTTCAGTAAATACGGTAAGCTTAAAATAGTTTATATCCTGACCGCCGAAAAAGGAATTGACGCCAAGCTTGTATCCGAATTGGTTGACGAGCTTTTGGACGACGAAGCCGAGGAAGAGAAAGCCTTAAAGGCCGCCGAGAAGTGCGCGACCGCGGCCTTTAAGTCCAAAAAGGACCCCGAAAGAAGGCTCTTTATGCATCTTCTTTCCAAAGGCTTCGAGAACCGCGTAGCCGCCCGAGCCGTCAAAAAGATTTTGGGCGCGACGGTCGATGAATAAACCCGTTTGGATTTGAGTTTGATTTAGAACTCCCTGTTTTGGGAATATTATTATCGCTTTACTAAGATAACAAAAAGGTATAAAAATGCTGGAAGCGTTTAAAATCGGGCACTGGACGGACGAAGAAATCGGCACGGGCGTGACCGCTATAATCTGCGAGCGTGGAGCTACGGGCGGCGTCAGCGTCATGGGCGGCGCGCCGGCTACGCGCGAAACAGACCTTTTGAAAAACGGCAAGACGGTGGACACCGTCAACGCCGTCGTGCTTTCGGGCGGCAGCGCATTCGGGCTGGAAGCGTCCTCCGGCGTCATGGAATACCTTTTCGAGCGCGGCTTCGGCTACAACGCGGGGGGCTACCGCGTGCCCATTGTCGTGGCGGCATCCCTCTACGACCTCGAATATAAAAAATTCGGCTACCCCGACAAAAAAGCGGGCTACGCCGCCGCCGCCGCCGCAAAAACCGACAACTTCGTTTCGGGCAACATAGGCGCGGGCACGGGCGCCACCGTGGGAAAAACCCTCGGCATGGCGCACTCTATGAAGGGCGGGCTGGGCTCGCGCGCCTTCATATCGGAGGACGGCGTCGAAATCGCTTTCGTCGTAGCCGTCAACGCGCTGGGCGACATCGTCGACAACGGCGAGAGGATAGCGAGCGTCCACATCGGAAAGAAACTGCTTTCGGGCAAATTCCTCTTTGATAAGTTCGCTCCCAAGAAATACAAACATTCCAACACCACGATAGGCTGTCTTATAACCAACGCCAAGCTCACCAAAGCGCAGTGCAACGAGCTTGCCGAAGCGGCCAACCAAGGCTATAAAAAAGTCATCAGCCCCTGTAACACCGCCTTCGACGGTGATGCCATTTTCGCGCTGGCCTCGGGCGAACTCAAAGCTGATTTTGATGCCTTAAAGGCGCTCGCGCCCGATATAGTCGCGCAGGGCGTGCTCGCCGCCATCCCAAAACAGTAACTTATAATTAGCAGTTAAAAAACGCTGTTTAATGCGCTTTGATATAGCGATGATCCTTCAAAAAACCACTAAAGGCAATTTAATAAAAGAGGTTGAAAAGTCCGATTTTGCGGGCGCTTTTAAACCGCTTTCAAAATCGGCGCACAAAGGTTCGCGAGGAAGGCTGGTTATCATCGGCGGCGGGAAAAACTCGGTGGGCGCGCCCTATCTTGCCCTTCGCGCCGCCGACGCCTTATCGGAAGCGTCGGACGCTTTGACGCTTGCCGCGGCGGGCGAGGCGGCGATGCGCGCGGGCGCGGGCACCACGGTGCTTGCCGTGCCCAATTTTCTGCTCCCCGCTCTTTATCCGCGCGTCACCTATTCCACGCTCTTTCCGCTGTCGCAGCATGACGACTATATCGCTTTCAATGAAGCCGACATCGAAAAACTTGTTAAAGGTGCCGACGCCGCGGCCATCGGACCGGGCGCGGGCGGGGGCGAAACCAACGAAATTATTGACTATATCCTTGAAAACACCCTTTTAAATCTTGTAATTGATGCCGACGCGCTCAACAATTTGGCTCCGCTTAACGCCGATTTGCTTGGCCGCGCCGTGCTGACGCCCCACCCCGCCGAGTTTTCGCGGCTTATCAATAAATCTGTGCTGGATATCATGGAAAATCCGGTGACAAGCATCTTCGAGCTAGCCGGAAATTCAAATTCCGTCGTGCTGTTAAAAGGGGTATCTTCGCTCATATCCGAGGACGAGGGGTTGGAGAGGATAGAAGGGCTTTTCGACAGAGTCAAAGGCACGCCGACGCTTATTTCCGACGGCTGCGACGTCTACATGGTGACGGCGGGCACTCCCAAGCTCGCCAAGGGCGGCAGCGGCGACGTTCTTTCGGGCATCATCGGCGGGCTAGCCGCATCCGGCTTCGACCTTTTAAATGCCGCGCTCCTTTCCGCCTGGCTGCTCGGCACGGCGGCGGAGCTTGCGGACACCAACGAAATATCTCATATGCCGCTCGACACCGTGGCCGCCATTCCGCTTGCAATCCAATCTCTCTTTTAATTTTTATTTGGATTTACTTATCTCACTTTGTCTTCTCTTAACTTCCGCATCTTTCACATTTTTTTTGATTTTCTATCTTTTCTTTTTACTATTCTTTTTCCCGTTTTATTCCCGTCAGTCGGCTCTAAAATTAAAAAAACTTTTTTCAATTATTTGTTTGACAAATCCGACTATTTTGGTATATATTGATAGTGCAACCTAATGTCGATGAGTTTCGGAGACGGAAGCGAGCGAAAAAATATATTGCGCTTTTGCGATAATGTTTTGTTTTTCGGCCGCTTCCAAGCGGCTTTATTTTTTGCTCGGAAAACTCATCGAAAATAAGTCCGGAATAGTAAAAATGCAACTGTGATTTATAAAGGATGGAATTTATGAAAAGACTAGGCGTAATAGGAATTGTGGTTAAGGGCGACCGAGCGGTTTCCGTAAATCTTCAGGAGCTTCTGCACGATTATTCCGACATCATAGTGGGCCGAATGGGAGTGCCCTTGAAAGCGGAGGGCGTGTCCGCGATAAGCGTAGTCGTCTTGGGAAGCAACGAGGAAATATCCGCGCTTTCCGGAAAGCTGGGGCGGCTTGACAACGTCAACATCAAGTCGGCGCTTCTGGCTTCCGATATTTTAGACTAAGAGACAAAACTTAGTTTCTCTAAGTAAAAAATTTTTAGCATAAAGCAAGGGAGGTCAATATGAAAAAAGCTCTTAAAAAAATAGTTCTTGTTTTAATTATAGCCGCGCTCGCTATAAGCACGACGGCGGCTTTTGCCGCATGCAATAAAGACAACGCGCCCGCCGAGCTTAGGCTGGCGGTGCCCGACGGCGCGCCGGCGCTCGCCGTAGCCTCGTTCCTCAACGAAACCAAGACGGTAGCGGGCTATAAGATTAACGCCGAAATAGTCGCCGAAAACTTGATAGCGACCGAGATGGCGGCGGCCAAAGCCGATATCATCATCCTTCCCACCAACGCGGGCGCCAACTTGATACTAAAGGACGCCGACTATAAACTTGTCACATCCAACATCATGGGACTTCTATATATAATCGGGCCCGATGACGAACTGGAAATCAGCGACCTTAAGGGCAAAACGCTTGCCAGCATCGGCCAAAAGAACACGCCGGAATACGTGCTGAAAACGGTGCTCGAGCATTACGGCCTCGAGGTAGTCGACGACGGCAGCGACGGCGGAGCGGAAGCGGTAACGGTGAAATATCTCGCCAACGGTGCCGCCGTCAAGGCCGCGCTCGATGCCGACCAAGCCGATTACGGCCTGCTCGGCGAACCCGCCGCGACGGCGTTTTCGACGCTGTATCCCGGCAGAATCGACCTACAGGAGGAATGGAAAACGGCGACAGGCGCATCCAACAGCTATCCGCAGGCTTCGATGTTCGTTAAAAGCTCGCTGCTTTCCAATGCCGACTTTGCGCAAGACCTCTTTTCCGAGCTTGAAAAAAACCTCGACTTTATTGAGGACAATAAAGCTTCCATGACCGATATTTTAAAGAGCGAAGGAAGTTCTACGACCTTCCCGCCCGCAAGCATTGCTAGATGCAATATCGGCGTCGTTTGGGCAAGTGATATTTTCGACGAAATCAACGATTTTCTTAAACTCATAATAGGGAAAGAGCTTCCCGAAACGGCGGTCTACCCTCTGCCCTAAGCCTTATATAGCAAATGTTGCTAAAGTCAATATAAACTTTCGACCTAACATGGGTTGATTGTCGGAAGAAAAAATGAAACAAAATCTTAAAAAGATCGCTTTGAATATTTTTTATCCGCTTGCCGCGTTCGCGCTAATTGTGACAATTTGGGCGATTGCGGCGGCGGCGGCAAAAAAGCCGATTATTTTCCCCGAGCCCAAGAGCGTGTTTACATCGTTTTTCCAGCTTTTGGGCGGCGGCGGATTTTGGGCGGCGGCTCTCAACACGCTTGCGCGTTCGGCGCTCAGCTTCGTCATTGCCTTTGTTGCCGCACTTGCGCTCGCTTTTTTAGGCGCGCTTTTTAACCCCGTCCACAAGCTTTTCGCGCCCATAGTCACCGTGCTCCGCGCCGCGCCCACAATGGCGGTCATTTTGCTGTCCATTCTCTGGCTTGACTACGACGAATCGCCGGTGCTGATTGGCTTTTTAATCGCTTTCCCTCTTCTCTATTCCGCGGCATACGGCGCGGTGACATCGGTTGATGAGTCCCTTTTGGAAATGGCCAATGTCTTTAAAGTGCCCGTCAAGGACAAAATAGCCTGCATATATTTCCCCTCCGCCGCGCCTGCAATAATGGACGCGGCCGCAAGCACGCTTTCCTTGACCGTCAAGGTGGTAATCGCCGCCGAAGTGCTCGCTCAAACCAAGGTCAGCATCGGCCTCGAGATGCAAAGGAGCAATATGCTGTTCGACATCCCCGCCCTCCTCGCCTGGACGGTTGCGACTATTGCATTCTGCTTTATTTTGGAGTTCTTAATCTTGGTGATTAAAAGACTTATTACAAGCATCCGATTCAAAGTTTATTTGGAGGCGGAAAATGGTTGAGCTTAAAAATATTAATAAAAGTTTCAGCGAGAAAAAGCTATTTTTCGATTTCAACCTAACCTTTGAAAGCGGTAAAATCACCTGCGTGTTGGGCGCTTCGGGCAGTGGCAAAACCACCCTTTTAAATATCATCGCAGGGTTGACCGAGTTTCAAGGAAGTTGCCTCAAAGACGGGGGCGACATTTCATATATTTTTCAAAAAGACCGTTTAATACCGCGCGTTTCGGTCTATAAAAACCTAGATTTGTCAATAAAGAGCAAAATTAAAGATAAGACCGAAAGGAAAAAAGCGATAGCCGACATCTTAAAAAGAGTGGAGCTGCCGGATACAATCAACGACATACCGCAAGAGCTTTCCGGCGGCGAACAGCAGCGCATTTCGATGGCGCGGGGCTTTCTTTTCCCCGCCGAAATTCTTCTTATGGACGAGCCTTTCAAGGAATTGGATATTGCCTTAAAAAGCCGCCTCGTCAAGCTCTTTTGCAGTCTTTACGACGCCTTTCCGAGAACAGTGGTATTTGTGACACACGATATCTACGAGGCCTTGCTTCTCGCCGACCGCATAATCGTAATATCCGGCGCGCCCGCTAAAATCGTATTAGATGAAAAAATCGAGCTTCCCCGCGCCGAGCGCGACGCGTTCGGCACCGAATTGGACGTCATCAAGAAGCAGCTTGCCAAAGCGCTCGCCGGATAATCTTTTTGCCTACCACCTAATAATAGCGGCTAATTGACCATTAATTACACCTTACTTAAAAAAAAAGGCCAAGTCTTGAGACTTGGCTTTTTTCTTTTGCATTTCGTTAATCTAAGCGATTTTTTTATCCGCCGGCAGCTCGCGGCCTCGGCAGAGAGTAGTATGAGGCTTGCCGATAAATTGGGCGCCGTGCGGCTTTTTATTGCCGAAGCTAAGGCAGCCGCTGACAATCGACACGAATATGACGGAGGAGCCCAGCCAGAAATAGAGCGTAGGCTTGCTGTAACCGAGGGCAATCGAAAACACCATCGCGAACACTATCTCGAGAGCGGCTATAAGCGAAACCACTTGAGCCTTGAGCTTGGTCTGGACAAAAGTCTGAGCTAGGAAAGCCAGCCCAGATGCCAGCACGCCCAGCACGATAAACCCGCCCAGCATATAGGGTATTTCGATATAGCGGTAGGAATCTATCTCAAAGGCGAGGGATGCGGCCATGGCTAATACCGATATCGTAATCATTTGAAACAGCGTGAAATTGATGCTGTCCATGGATGGCGAAAACTTCTCCAGGAGTAAGAATTGCGCGGCGAAGAAAATGGCGCCGGCAATCGTCAGGATATCGCCAACGTTGACGGCGAGGTTTTGGTTCCAAACTTCGAAAAAGATAAGCATGCCGATGATGCAAATGACGCCGTCCACGATGGGCTTTAAGGCAGCCTTCTTGCTTCCGAACATCTTAAACAGCGGTATCAGCAGGACGTAAATGCCGGTGAGCAGACTGTTTTTATCGGGGCTGGTGTAGAGAAGCCCAAAGGTTTGAAGCGCAAAAGCCACAAAAATGACGGCGCCGAGCAGCGTCCCTTTGGCGACTTCGGGTTTTTTGATTTTAACGCCCTTGTTTTTAAACAAGGATAAAATGAACATTGTGAGCGCGCCGAAAGCAAACCTTCCCGCGATCAATAAAAAGACGGGCGTTTTGTGCTCCAAAACTATTTTATTTAATGGAAAAGAGGCGCCCCAAATAACAGTGACCGCAACAAACAACAGAATATATATTAACGTTTTCTTCTCAAAAGTTTTTCCGTTGAGCATAACATTTTTCCTTTGCATAGCTATTATATACAAGTATATAACTTTTGTAAACCGCTTTCGCACCGCTGAGAAAACGCCGCATACCGTCGCATAAACGATTGCATAATGCATATTTATTCGCATTAAACCGGCTAACCGTGCAAAAACTCGAATAAAGCGATTTAACAAAAATATTTAACCAATCCCCCGCGCATATTTATGCCGAGAAAACAGAAAATAAAATTTTTTTAACTATAAAAAAATTTTCGAAACTGTAAATTAGTTAAGCGAACACCGCTCATAAATGCACCCAAAAGCGGATCGCTCCCGCATGGGAGCGACCCTTGAGCATAACACATGCCCTAGTCTTTAGATTATACAGCACAATTTCAATCCACGCTCCCCACGCGGGGAGCGACCGTCCGGGTCGTCCGGTCTCTTCTTCCGATAGCTATTTCAATCCACGCTCCCCACGCGGGGAGCGACGTCAATGTAATAATTAGGCACGGCGAAATAGACCATTTCAATCCACGCTCCTTACGCGGGGAGCGACACAGATAGCCGTTGTCCTGTAACCATTTAGCCGATTTCAATCCACGCTCCCCACGCGGGGAGCGACTGTTGTCGTTGCAGTCCGCGACCGTAAAGCCGGAATTTCAATCCACGCTCCCCACGCGGGGAGCGACCCCGATTTTGTAAATATTTCAGGCGTTTGCGCTTTATTTCAATCCACGCTCCCCACGCGGGGAGCGACGCTGACTTCTTTTTTATATCAGCGTATGATCGCATTTCAATCCACGCTCCCCACGCGGGGAGCGACGACGGAAATGTTTATGTTTGCCGCGAACTGACACATTTCAATCCACGCTCCCCACGCGGGGAGCGACCCCATTTTTGGACGGATTTTCGAGGGGAAGATAGATTTCAATCCACGCTCCCCACGCGGGGAGCGACTGCGTGTCGTCAATCGTTAAGAATACATTGCCCGTATTTCAATCCACGCTCCCCACGCGGGGAGCGACGTTTGTCGGCTTCTTTCTGCCCGAGTGTGTCGCATTTCAATCCACGCTCCCCACGCGGGGAGCGACTAATCGTGGTCAGGTCTTTCTTTTATAATCGTTATTTCAATCCACGCTCCCCACGCGGGGAGCGACGACGGAAATGTTTATGTTTGCCGCGAACTGACACATTTCAATCCACGCTTCCCACGCGGGGAGCGACCCGTCCAGACTTTCAAAAAGCGGACGCATAAACTCATTTCAATCCACGCTCCCCACGCGGGGAGCGACAATATTGTCGATATAATCAAGCTCATCGGGATTCGATTTCAATCCACGCTCCCCACGCGGGGAGCGACTTTTTGCTGACCGTAACCAATATCTGACGTGTCAAATTTCAATCCACGCTTCCCACGCGGGGAGCGACCACTTGATATTATTATATTACGCAAGCATTGCTTATTTCAATCCACGCTCCCCACGCGGGGAGCGACGAGTGAGTTTACACGTAGATGCCGTTTTGTCTATATTTCAATCCACGCTCCCCACGCGGGGAGCGACCCTATAGCAGTTGTAACCGACGCCGATGTCAATATTTCAATCCACGCTCCCCACGCGGGGAGCGACTCCTTGTCGTCAAGGGTTATTTTAGCGATGAGATTATTTCAATCCACGCTCCCCACGCGGGGAGCGACCCGACGTCGGCGGCAAGATCGTCGACGCGTGGGAATTTCAATCCACGCTCCCCACGCGGGGAGCGACCACGGCTTGCCCGATTTCGATACCTGCAATTCGGCATTTCAATCCACGCTCCCCACGCGGGGAGCGACACGGCTACAACGAGTTATGCAGAGGGTTCGAGCGATTTCAATCCACGCTCCCCACGCGGGGAGCGACTATTGCGGGCATAAATATAGTCCCAATATTAACCATTTCAATCCACGCTCCCCACGCGGGGAGCGACTAACCGTAGCAAAATTCAATAATTCGTCGCGGCATTTCAATCCACGCTCCCCACGCGGGGAGCGACTGACGGGATTAACCGCAAACCACACAGGCATAATATTTCAATCCACGCTCCCCACGCGGGGAGCGACATTGCGGGCATAAATATAGTCCCAATATTAACCATTTCAATCCACGCTCCCCACGCGGGGAGCGACAAAATAACTTGCAGCATTATTATTTCCCCCTATCATTTCAATCCACGCTCCCCACGCGGGGAGCGACTGGCGGCAGTATTCGTTAGTGAGGTTACCGCCGATATTTCAATCCACGCTCCCCACGCGGGGAGCGACCAGCAACGCGCGCGGATTTGGTCGGTTGTGTTCGATTTCAATCCACGCTCCCCACGCGGGGAGCGACACTTTTTTGACGACTTCGGACGATGTTGGCTGGATTTCAATCCACGCTCCCCACGCGGGGAGCGACAGTTGCGTTTTTTTCGCACCCTGCTCCATCCTTATTTCAATCCACGCTCCCCACGCGGGGAGCGACTTAAATTTTTAGGTAATTGCCTAACCCCATACTATTTCAATCCACGCTCCCCACGCGGGGAGCGACGCCAATTGTCACAAGATTTGGGAGTACGATTGTAATTTCAATCCACGCTCCCCACGCGGGGAGCGACGCGGTCTTTATATCCGCGTCCTCGCAATAATGAATTTCAATCCACGCTCCCCACGCGGGGAGCGACGTACGCTGTGGTTGCTTTTTCGGCACAATATCGATTTCAATCCACGCTCCCCACGCGGGGAGCGACTTTCAAACAGCTGCGTTCAATCCGTGCGGTTATATTTCAATCCACGCTCCCCACGCGGGGAGCGACTTTATTAACCTTGCAAAAACTCGGTCTTGGCTATATTTCAATCCACGCTCCCCACGCGGGGAGCGACGTACGCTCTAAAATTGTTTCTGTTCGCTTTATATATTTCAATCCACGCTCCCCACGCGGGGAGCGACTGCAAATTTTAGTAAAAGAAGGTTAATTTGCAATAAGTTTAGCATTATTTAGTTGTTAATGCCACCACTGTATTAAATTTTTCGCGATATTATTATAAAAGCGTCAAATTTTAGGTGCGAACCTATTTCGGGACAAATGTTTGTATTAATTTCGCACATGAATCAAACAATGAGCGTGCCTTCAATCGGAATGCTCGGCTTAGTCCCATAGTGTTCGATTTTTGTGTTATATTTGGTTCCTAAATTATAAAATCTCAAACTGTCCTCCTCTTCTTTTATAATTTTTTTCAGTTCAGCCTTTAACGCGACGAACTGGCTCCAATCCACTATGCATTCAAAGACGGAATTTTGCACTCTCTGGCCGAAAGCGAGACATTTCTTTGCGACTTGATTTAAGCGCCGTCTGCCTTCCTTTGTTTCGGTTGAAACATCATAAGTTATTAAAACCAGCATATCCCCTCAATTATAACCCAACATTACTGCATTGCTATAAAATTTTGAATCATTTCCATAAAAACGGCGGATATTCCTCCAAATCGCCTCTTATCATTCTCGCTAGAAGCAACGCCTGAACATGCGGCACTAAGCCCCATTCGATTTTTTCTTGAATATAAGGATGAGTGATAACTTCGCGCTTTTTATTCTGCCACGAATTAAGGAAGCTCTTTCTTGCATCGTCGCTCAAGGTAACGGCGCCGCTTTCGGATACCAAAAAATGAGAGGCGTTAACTTCGCCCCTATTTATTAGCGACAGCACAAACCTATCGGCAAAAACGCATCTCAGTTCCTCCATGATGTCGAGCGCAAGTGATGCTCTGCCCGGCCTGTCTCTATGCAAAAATCCGACATAAGCGTCCAAGCCAACGACCTCAAGCGCGTTTCTGCAGTCCGCCGCCAGCAAAACATAGGCAAAAGAAAGCAAAGCGTTTACGGCGTCGGTGGGCGGCCTTTTATTGCGGTTAACAAATATAAAATAGTCTTTGTTTTTTAGGATAAGCTCGTTAAAAACTCTGAAATAGCCTTGCGCGGCGTTGCCCTCGATTGCGCGGAGAATCTCTAAATTATCGCACCGCAAAGTCTCTCTCATGGCGCTTGAGATTTGAGCCGAGGCCTCCTTCAAAGCCGCGACGTCGACAACTTCAAAGTGGTCGCGGACCGCCCTTTCAAGCCCCCATTTGGCGTTGTGCAGTTTGCCGAAAATAAAATTGCGCGCAACTAAAGCGCTTCGCTCCTCGCTGTCGGAAATGCGGTATTGTTCTTTCCTTAAAACGACATTGCCTTTGCTCTCGCCGATTATGGTTGCCAAAAACTTGCCGTTTTCAGTAAGAAACGTCAAAGCTATGTTCCTTTTGGCGCATTCCGCCATCAATGCGGGGCTAGCACCCGTATAACCAAAGTGCACTATCCCCTGTAAATTGTGGAGTGGAACGCGCAAAACAATCTCGGTGTTTTCTTTTATAAGAACCGATTCGTTTTCCAGCGCAAGATAGGCGTCGGGGCGGACGACATATAAAACGTTAAGGAGTTTCTTCATCATCCAATCCCGATATAATGTATTCTTGCACGGCTTTGCTTTTTTTAAAAACGGCGGGCAAACATGCGTCTTTGAGCGAACAGGCGTCACAGCTTTTTGTATATACGGCTTTCGGCGTATATCTTCTCGCAAAATACATATGCATTTCGGACATCGCGGCGGCGACTCTATCGCGCAACTCTTGTGTAAAAACTATCTCTTTTCTTCTCTTGGGCTGCCCGTAATAGAGAGCGCCTGCGGGAATGTGACAGCAGAGCATCTCTTCAAGGCAAATCGCCTGGGCGCAGAGCTGCATTTCGTCGGCGTAAATCGACAAACCGTCGCCCCTTTTATACTCTATCGGATAGGGAAGCCACTTGCCGTCGTATTTATTCAGTTTAACACCATCATCGGACTTATGAAATTCGACGACATCGCATTCGCCCGAAATGCCGAGCGCCCTCGAAGATATTTTGAGGGCGCGGAAGATGACTAAATCGCCTCTCTTTTCAAACGAGTTACCATCGTGAACCCTATTATGCAAAACACGTCCGCTGGCAGTAAGAAAACTCTCTTCCCAAATATTTTCAACATGAATAAGCGCCCACTGCCTGGGACAAAAAGTGAAATGCTGAATGCCCGAGAGTAGCAGATAGTCATCCTCCGAATATTCTACAAGTGTAGTATTCAAATTACCTCGGGAACCAAACCTTCGAGCGGCTCGACGGTCACATTCCCGTTTTTATCGACCTTTACGCTTTTGTGAACCTTGGCGGAAGAATATTGGCCGGATTTACTATTATGTTTAAACCAAATGACTTTTTCCACTACCATAGACCCGCTTGGACGCGCCGAGGATTCGTCACCCTCAAAGAGAGAAATGAGCGCCTCTTTGATTTTTTCGGCATCGGCGTCGGAAAAACCTGTCCTTTCTGCAAGTTGCGGACTGATGCTGCCGTATGTAACATACACAGCTTTATTAACCCGATGCTTTGCCCCCATCGTATCGGAAGATTTTTTGCCGTCTTCCGTAGTCTCGCTATTGACCGACTTAGTGATTTGTATTGATTCTACTAGGACCGGCTCAAGCGAAAAAGCTGATTGTATTGTTACGGGTCCGCGGATTCCGATAGATACTTGTTCAACTCCATCGCCCTTTTTGAAGGCAAACACTTGCCCAAAAGCGCGAACATCAAACCATTCTTTGCACACTTCTGCGGAAATATCGCTCTTTTGCTTGCCTTTAATAAATTCATTAAATCGATCAGACAAAGATTTTTTGCCGTCGTCGCAACGTTCGTCCATTTGCACGAATATTTTTTCGCCGAAATCCTGAAGCCTGTTTCTCAATTTTCGTTTTAAGCAAACGTCGGATACTTCTCCAAATCCGTCACTTGTCGTCCTAGGTCTGTTACCACCAAGCGGATCGCCGTTGGGATTCGCATTTTTCACCGTAAAGACTACGGCAAAATCGATTTTGTTATTCATCATTTTTATTATCCTCCTCTTGACCTTTTTTGTTTGATTTTATCAGTGCGCGGTTTTGCGCTGAATAACCTAATAGATATAACGGGGAAAGCGGGCTGTTGTCCTCAAAGTCGCCCGACTTAAAAAGCTCCATCACTTCATCAATTTTCGTTTGATAATAACCCGCGCCTGACAATTGAATTCTATAAGGCAAAATTTGATTATAAATAATTCCCCAAGTGTGATGCGGTTTAATTGAAAATGCGTTCATCAATCTAAGCGCATTTGTCACACGCTGGTTTGACTTGTCTGCTTTAAAAAGCGCAGTTTGCTCTAATCTGTCAGCGATAGCAAGTAATCTCCCGTAGAGATAGTCCCTATCGCGGCGTTGTTCTTCGAGTTCCATGGAAATTTCCTCCTTATTCTTTTCCTTTTTATAATATTTTCTAATTAATGCACACGAAATTCTGACAGCTCGATCCCAGTCATTAGGAACGAATGAGTTGTTTTTGTCGATAAAAATTAACGGTTGCGAGGCACGGGACACTGCCGTCTCTATCAGGTTTTTAGGTAATGAGAAGTTGCCGAACATGCATTCGAGTAATTGTTTTCTAAAGTTCTTTTTTAAAAGTTTATATGAATCATCTTCTTTTCCGCCTTTCGGTTTTCCGTATGTGGCAAACATAATATCGTCGAATGAAGGCGCTCCGATATACTCAAAACGTTTTGTTATTTCTTTGCCACTATCAGACGACTCTTTTAACCAAGTTCTTAAAAAGTAAGAAGTTTCGTTGTGCCAATTGACAATACTTTCGAGATAGTCGTTTTCCGACAACTCCTGATAAAATGTCAATCCCATTCTTCCGGTTGTCGCAGCATCGAAGATTGCTATGCATATCTTACGCAAATGCGTAGTTATGCTTTCGGTTTTGCCATAACCTTGTAAATATTGCTTGAGTTTCTTTGAGTAGTCGGCATAGACTTCTGTTTCCGCAAGTAAGAGCATTTCAGCTTCAGTCTTATCGGACTTTAGACTTGAAAAAATATTAAATGAGTCTCTATATGGTATTACCGGCGGTTCTATGTCGCTGTCTATTGACCAGATAACAATCGTTTGTGTATCAGTATTATGGCCATAATTATTGATGAGCCATCTTAGAGTTTGATGCATTCTTTGAGACTGGGCATAATCAATAATTACCGCCTCATCTTTATCTGCAAATCTTCCGCGAAAAGTCAAACCGCTGAAATCGTTACAAGATAATAATTTTGCATTCCCGGTTGCCGGGTTTATGTTTTTTGGATGTTGTGCGGCAATGCACTCTAAAGGCTTTCCGCTTAGATAATCAAATATCTCCCCGCTTTGTGATTGCATGCAGAAATTAGTAAAATCTGCCCAAGACTCTCTTAACTTTTTATCTTCCCATACATTCGGCGACAAATCATCCTGTAATTCAATTCGAAATCGAATGCCTAACTTTCTGATTTTTTCTTTGTTCGGTGTCTTGTCGTCACTATCTTCGTTCAACTCGGTATTTCTGAAAATCTGTTTTTCTGTTAAGTCAGCAAGCATGGTCTTTTTGCTCACATATTCGTAAATAGCAGATAGTTTTAATTTCGCGGCACCGAATGCGGCATCATGCCATTTTTTAAGTTGATTCAAATAACCATTTAGTTTTTCATCATTTAAGCCACTTACGTAATCAAGCTGATCACAGAGAGGGTGCGCCGCAACGCCGGACGAGCGTCCGGCTGACGAATCAGTGCATGGTATGATAATCGGCAGCTCTTTATTATCGCGCCTAGCGTCTAAAAAATTCCCGCTACCGTCTAAAGTGATGCAAATATGGGATTTAAACAAGGTGTGAAAAATTGGGAGAAAAGTCTTTCGCTCATTAATTTCACCATTGTTACCGATTCGCACTATCCCGATAGCATCTTTACACTTTTCATATGTTTGTAGCAAATTTTGAAAAAGCCCCATTAGTTTTCCTCCGCATCGGCGATTATCATATTCGCATCTATATTAAATGCTTTTACACTCACATTGTCCCGGATTTCCCTATATTTTATTTCTTCTCCATTTGGCGGCGGAAAGATGATGATGCCGTCTTGCATCTTGCATTCAAAAAATCTTACGCCGAATTTTCCTCCCCCAATCTCGTCAGGATAATTAAAACCATGAAATATGAAACCAAAATTCAGTTCTCCGTAATCGTCATAATATCCTTCACCGTCGCCGAATTTTGAGGGCGCGACATAACCTTGACATTCTCTGGTTCCTAAGAAAATGTCGCGCTTTCCGCCTTTTTCAAGCATTCGCTTTGCAATATTATGATGCTTGTTTTCGTCTCTGTCTTGAGCGAGATTGAGACGATTTTCGTTCCATTCAAAGTGAGCTAAAACTTGATACCTAACGTCTTTTAAATATGTATAAAACGCGAGTTCATTCCCACCGCTAAGCTTTATAGGTCGTATTCCTTTACCTTCGGTTTGGATTTTATTCAGAATTCTTACTGAGTCAATATACCAAATAAAAGTCGGCTTCCAATACACCGATTCCAAAATTCCTTTCAATGCTTGATATGTCGGGACTTGATAGGTAAATTTTTCACCGCCCACACGCGTGACGGGATCTGAGAACAGCGCGTAATCTCCATAGACTTCAAGTTCAACCGAATTTCGTTTAACAATAATGTTTTTAAGAATGTCTTCTTTCATAATTTCCTCCCCATTTGTTGAAACTTTGACTTGACAACTATCCAAATAATATGTCAATTTAATTTACCATACTCTTTTTGTAATTTCTACTAACAAATTAAATTTTGGGAGATGTTTTTGGGACAAAAGCCGATTTTTGAATCGTAAAAGTTTTCATTTATTATTCTTATATGCGATTCTTCATCTAAAAAATCAAGGGCGCCGCACTCAGATAAATTTTCAATCTCCCATCCATATAGAGATATGCTGTATTTTTCAAGTTGCCTTATTATATTTATTTTTTCGCGCGTCACAATGTTTTTCGGCAACTTTTTATATTTTTCTATTAAGCCCGCCGCTTCGCCGTATTGCGCTATTACTGATTCGGCAAATTTATCGATAACCGCAAAATTCTCGTCGGCACTGCGAAATGCTTGAGATATAATAACAAGACAGTCTTTTCCATATTTATTCCAATAATTGATTTTGCCGTAAGAGTTATCCGATAGCATTAAGTATAAAAATTTGCCTTCGCCGGTAGTATAGTCCATTTCATGCTTTCGCTGAACAAAGTTATATGTATAAAACTTGTCAATCAAAACTTTATCGAGCAAGTCGGCTTCCGGATTTTCACGTATAATCCTATTCGTATTTTCCCGTCCGATCTTAATCTCGTTAAGTTTGTCTAAATTCTCATCGGTTAAAGGTGCGATATAGACGGGTTGAGGGTCGATACTTTCTCCGCTTCGATTGCATCTTCCGGCCGCCTGAGCCATCGAATCAAGCCCGGCAATCGCGCGCACAACCGAATTAAATGAAATATCGACTCCGGCTTCAATTAGTTGCGTCGCAATGCATATAATCTTTAATTTTTTTTTGAGACCGTCATTTATTTCTTCAAAAATATCCGCTCTGTGTTTTGAGCACATAGCTGTGCTTAAATGATATATTTTGAATTCTTTTGCCGTGTCCAAGTTGGATATTTTTATGAAGGCATCTCTTGCGGATTTCTTTGTGTTCAAAATTGCCAGACAGTTCCCTTTTTCGGCCGCTAATGCATAAACAAAATTTGATAAATTATCTATATTATAAATATCTGCAACCTTCACGACAGTTCGATTTAGCCGACTGAATGCGTTCATATCATATCCGATTAAATCGGGATTTGGTGGCAGTAATAAGTTTTTTCTTACCGTTTTTTCCAATGGAGGCTGAGTTGCGGAGCATAATAGGACAGTCGAATTACACATCTTCGATAAGAAAGAAACTACTTCATTGAACAAATGTATTGCTTTTACCGGAAGCGATTGTATCTCGTCAAAAATAATCACCGAATCTGACATATTGTGAAACTTTCTAAGCTCGCTTCCACGCGCCGACATAACTGATTCGAGAAATTGAACCATGGTAGTAATTATAATGGGATTATCCCATCTTTCGGTGGCAAGTTTTCTCAGATTATCCTCTTCTTCATCATCGGGAGGAATAATATTTGAATGATGTTCGAAAAGTATATCATTATTATCGCCCAAATCCAATATTGATTTTATGTTTTTTGACGTTTGCTCAATAATGGAAAGGTAAGGTATGACATAAATAATTCGCTTTTTTTGTTTTTCATTGCAATGATGCAGCGCAAATCGTAAAGATGAAAAAGTCTTTCCGCCGCCCGTAGGCACAAAGAGTCGATATATTCCCGTTTCTTTGCATGCTGCAGCTTTGCACTTATCTGAAATTTCGCCGCGGATTCTATCTATATCTCTGCAACTACTTAACTTCGCTATATTTGTTTCGAAAACATTGATAAGGTTCTCCCATTCGGGCAACGTGTCTTTAAAAGCGTTATCACTGCCGAATATATAGGCATCCAAGCGATCGGCATCAATAAGGCACGAATAAATGAATTTAACAAATAAACCAAGAGCAAAAAATGCCGAAGCCTGATTACTATAAGTGCTTTTAATTTTTTGAATAACCGCAGCGATTTCATTTTCGGCTTTGATAAATAATTCTTCTACTTCATTTGGAACTGTGATATCGATATTATTAAGCATTTCGGCGTAATTTAATTTGGCTTCATCTTTGCGTTTAATAAAATCCGTAAAGACTTCGTCGCCTGAAATATCGCAACCGTCGGAAAGCCCGCTGTGGTGAGAAACAATGACCATAGCGAGAATTTCTCTAAGTAATTCGGTTTGCGGTGTGAAATTATGTAATAATGAAAAAATTGCGCCTTGAAGAGAATGGGGTACGCTTCCGCGCTGCCCTCCCTTCATTAAATAATTTTGAAAATCTCGAGTAGCTTTTCCGATGTCGTGCAAAAGCCCTGCAAGCTTAGCAACACTTTTGGAGCCGATATTTGAGGCAAAATCGCCAGCATAATCACCGACTTTCTCCAAATGATCGTTTAGCGTCTGATAGCTAATTCCGATACTCTCTACATCAACTTTTCTGGCTAAAAAATCACCGCTGAAAAACATATTCTTTCCCCTCCTCTTAAGCGCCTAGAATATCAATTTTGAATTGAAATTTAATCTATCTTGCGAAAGGGCATTTCCCGACCGCCATATTTAATTCATCTTACTTTATTAGACACAGATAATAATTTATATTGTTAATCTTTAGATTCTTTATATTAAAATTTGTAGTTATAAAATGGCTAAACGATGGTGATGTTGCCGCAGTGGGGGCAACGGACGAGTTCGCCGGAGGTGGCGGCCAGCTCTTCGCCGCAGTTTGGGCAACAAAGCACGACCATTTCCATGATTTTGGAGGATGTATAGGGCGGGATATAGGGCGCGGAGCCGGCGGCCGCGGGAGCGAGCTTGCGCCTCCAAAACATGCCCGGAGGCGGCGTGGTATCAAGGCCGGCGTTTCTCGCCGCTATGACTTCGAGCATCATCTTATGCTGTTTGTTGTTGAAGTTGTAGAAGAAAAAGGGAATCGACATAATGATGTAACCGGCGGCGGGTATAAGCGTCGTCATGATGTAAATCATGTGGAGCGTTTTCTCCGACTGCTGGGCGATGTTGGCGTCTAACGCGCCGTTATAGCCCGCAATTCCCAACATTAAGCCGGTTATGGCAACGTTGATGCTGTTTTGGAACTGGCTCATGAAAGTGAGCATGGAAAAACAGGTGCCCTCGACGCGCTTGCCAGTCTTATACTCGATGTAGTCGACGCAGTCGCCGATCATGATGGTGGTGACGCTCGACCAAATACCGAGAGGCAGGAAGGCAAAAAATCTGCCGATTAAAAAGAAAATTAACTGGACAGTGGACTGATAGCCGACGAAATAAAAGGCGACGTTGGAAATCACGCCGAGCGCGGAGGCGGCCAAAAGGATGTTGCGCTTTTCAAATTTTTTAATGAGCTTGGGAGCGATGAGAAGGCCTATTACGGCGGCGGCTGCCGGCAGCACGTTGATGACCGGCGTAAACACGCTCATGACGGTGTTGGACGACATTTCGGCGAAAATCGACTTAATGTTCCACTTAATGAAATAGGTGGAGAGCGCGGTGGAGCCTATTGTCGTTACTGACATAAGCGCGCCCGCGATAAGGTTTAAAAGAAGGGGCTTGCATTTGGGAATCAGTTTAAGGTTTTCGGCGGAACGGTTTTCCTCCGAGGTAATCCGCGCCCGCTCCTTAGTATTGAAATAGCCTTGAAGCATCAGCACCGCACCCAAAACGCAGAAAATGGCGCAGGTCAAAAAGAAGCTCATATCGCCGTTGACGCCGGCGCCGTCGTTAAACAGCCCGTTTATAGTCCAGAATAAGCCGATAGCGAGCGCCGAGCCCGCGCCGCCGATAAGTCTGGTCATGGTGACTATGGTGGTCCGCTGCTTGGGATCGGTGGTGATAACGGCCGACATGCTCCAATACGGGATATCGTTGGCGGTATAGAGAAGGGTGAATACGATGTAGAGCGCAGTGATGTAGACCGTTTGAATCGTCATGTCACCGAAGCGCAAGGGCGAAAAAACGGCTATGGCGCAGAGTGCAACGGGAATGGGCGTGAACAGCATATAAAACTTGCACTTGCCCCAGCGCGTGTTAGTCTTGTCGAGAATCTGCCCCATTATCGGGTCGTTGAGCGCGTCCAGAATGCGCGTGACCATTAAAACGAGGCCGGCGACCTTGGGATCGATATGCAGATAATCGGTCATGAACAAAAGAAAGTAAGTGGTGAACAGCGTGTAAATCATGACCTGGCCGGTGTTGGTTAAGGCGTAGCTCAGTTTTTCTCTAATCGGCACATATTCAAATGTCGCGGTCGCAGTATTCGATTCCATCAATGCTCCTAAATATCTAGTATTTTCTTTGCGCTTAACGGCTATTTGGCTTTGCGGTATTTAATTGTTATAATCCGGCGCGCTTTACGCTGCCGCCAAAAACCACCGTTAAATTTTCAGAAGTATCGTCTTAATCTCGTAGGGTTTAAAGGAAAGCTCGGCGATATCGGCAGGCTTGCGGTTTTCGTAAATAAGGTTGCTCTCAAACGCTTCTTTGAACTCGAAAGCGGGAACAAGCGCGCACTCCGCCTGAGCGTTTCTGCCCTCGTAGAGCCGAACGGCAACCAAGCCGTCGGGCGTCACCATGACGTTTTCAATGACGACGGCGGGATTGGTTGTTTTTACGAACTCCTCGATTTTGGGCACATTAACGAGCTTGACGGGATTGTTCAAGCGGTAGCCGAGCGGCACCAGCTCCGATTCGAGCGCCGGCTTTTTGTGGGGATAGAGCGCAAAGGTGAAGTTATGCCTGCCGCGGTCGCATTTTTTATCGGGATAGGTGGGCGAGCGAAGTAAATTTAAGCTGATTAACCCGTTTTTGGCGCGGTAGCCGTATTTACAGTCGTTTAAGAGCGCCAGACCGTAGCCCTGTTTTGTGCAGTAGACGTCGGCCCATTTATGCGCCGAAACCTCGAACTGCGCCCATTCGATGCGGTTGTCGGTTTTGGTCGAGCGCTCGAAATGCCCCATTTGGATGTCGAACAGCGCCTTGCTGCTGTAGGCGGCGGGATAGAAATCGGCGCGAAGCATCTTGTGGTTTTCGTGCCAGTCGACGGCGCATGAAACTCTCAGCATCGGCTCGCCCGCCATAAGCTCGATCGTCTGCACAGCCGAGGATTTATTAAAGGCAAGCTTCTGCACACGCTTCACGCTCATGCCGTCGACGGAGGATTTGACGGACTCCAGCTTTAAGCTCTTGGGAGTTTTATCGGCGTATTCTATGCGGATGTCCCATGCGTCGTAGGGGCGCTTTTTCTTGTCGGAATAAATTCTGAGACCGCCCAAAGACTTCTTGGCGACAAGCCTGTTTTCCTTTTTATCGAGTATATTTTGGATATCGCCGGCCGCGTCGAAGGTAACCCGCAGATACTCGTTTTCGATAAAATCTTCTCCGCATTTTAGCTCGTTTGTAGGCGCGGCATCTTTAAGCGGCAGCGCGGAATAAGGCGGCAACTGATAAGCTTTCCAACCGTTTTCCGACTTTATGTATCCGTTTTGCGTAAATGATGTGGCGTTTAGCGCGTTAAGCTCGCCTTCGCCCAAGAATTTGCACGCCGCCTCCTTAAGCTCCTTGATGTCGCTTTGAATCCGCTCGTAGGCGGCCGCCGTCTCTTTATAGACGCGGTTTACCGAGGAGCCCGGCAGTATGTCGTGGAACTGATAGAGAAGCACCTCCTTCCAAAGCTCGTCGAGTTTTGCGTGGGGATAGGGATAGCCCTTGACGTAGGCCGCGGCGAGAATGAACTCGAGCTCGTGGAGCGCCTGCTCGGCGCGGCGGTTGTTGAGCTTGGTCTTGCCCTGCGAGGTATAGGTGCCCTGATGACGTTCAAGATACAGCTCGCCCTTATAGCTCGGGAAGGCGTCCTTATCCTTTTCGAGCTTGTTGAAGAATGATTTGGCGCTGCCAAAATCGACCTTGGGAAGGCCGGGCATGACGCGCTCGCGCGAAAGGAATTTCAGGTGCAGTTCGCCCGGCCCGCCGCCGCCGTCGCCGACGCCGAAGACCATGAGCGCGTTTTGGGAAACGTCCTTTTGATGGTAGCCCTCTTTGATGCTGTTCAGCGCGTAAGGGCATGCCGAGCTGTTGTAGTCGCCTTCGGGCGGCATGTGGACGAGGATTTGCTCGCCGCCGATGCCCTCCCAATTAAAGGAGTGGTGGGGGAAGTGGTTGAAATCGTTCCAGTTGATTTTGATTGTCACCATCTTATCGACGCCCGAACCCTTCAAAATGCGGGGTAGCGAGGCGCTGTAACCGAAGACGTCGGGAACCCAGAGATAGTCCATATCGATGCCGAACTCGCGCTTCCAAAAGCCCTTGCCGTAGTAGCATTGGCGAATCAGCGACTCGCCCGAGGGAAGGTTGGTATCGGGCTCCACCCACATCGCGCCCTGCGGCTCGATTCTGCCGGCGCGAACGGCTTCCTTGACGCGCTGAAAAAGCGATGGCTTAATCCATTCGAAAATCTGGGGCTGGCTGACGCCGAAAACGTAGTCGGGATATTTTTTTATGTTGTGAAGCGCGTTAGTGAGCGTGCGTTCCGCCTTTCTCTTGGTCTCGCGGACGGGCCAGAGCCATGCGAGGTCGAGGTGAGCGTGGCCTACCGCCGTCACGTCGAAGTCGTCGTTATTGCCGGTGAAATACTTTTTGAGGACGGCGCGCGCGTTTTCTATACTCTCGGGCGAAAGCCCCGACGACAAGGACATCGCCTTGTTTAAGTCACGCTTTATTTCGGCGCGCTCGTTGTCGCGTTTTACGACGGCAAGCTTGTAGACGGTCAAAAAGTCGTAATAATATTCAAGCAGCTCGCTGTTCAAGCTGCAAACTTCGGCGCGTTTGAAAACGCCGTTAAAAACCTTGCGGCCGAACAGGCCGTTGAAGCCAGCGTCAACCAAAAAGTCGATTTTGCCGTCTTTCAAAACATAATTCAAGGGAACGATTTTTTTGCCGCGCACAGGCTGGAATATTTCGCCTATTCCCAAGATATTAGTGAGTCCCAAGACGGGCTCGACGCCGTCGTAGACCAGCCCTTCCGAGCCGGTATCGATGATGACGGCGTAATTTTCGGGATCCTCGAACTTGCCGCTCAAATCCCCTTCCGCCGAAAAACGGAACCAAGCGCATTTATAAAGCTCTTTCGCCCACGTCGTGCCCGGCTTTATCGGCATAAACTCAAGGTTGGGCGCCTCTGCGGGCGGAATAGGCTCGTCTGATATGAAAATTTCCGATTTAAGGGGAAGCGCGGTTTTATAAATCTTGCGGCCGATATTGTAGAGATAGAGCGAATAACGCGGGATGGAAAAATAGCTCAAATAAGTGTAAACGGCTTTGTTTTGAGTTTCCTTGTTCATGGATAATCTCCTTAAAAATTTAGAGCGCGCGCGCAAAAGTCCGAAAGCGGGCGCGCGCGTATATAAAACTATAATACAATACCTAAGTCCGCTAGTCAATATAGATTTCTTTAAATGCATCTTATTATCCGGTCCAAAGAAGGTTTCATTGACTTTTTTACTGCCCGCGGTTAAAATTAATCAAGCGGCATATGCCGGAATTAGAATTTAGCTCTTAGGGAGGACTTATGGATAAAACGAAACTCGCGAGCGAGCCGATATTTTTCGAGCGCAACCGCGTTTTCAGGGTTTATACCGGCGGCAAACAATACGCAAGCCTTATGAACGACCCGCCCGAGGACAATATGTTCCCCGAGGAATGGATAGCGAGCGGAGTTAAGGCGATTAACCCGCGCTATTTCGGGCCTCGCGACGGCGTATCGAGAGTGCGCGGCACCGATATTTTCTTCGACGACTTTTTAAAAGAGGAAAAAGAGCTTCTTCTCGGCGGCCGAAAATACGACTGCCTCGTCAAGTTTTTGGACAGCGCGATAAGGTTGCCCGTTCAGGTCCACCCCACCAAGGAATTTTCGCGCAAATATTTTAACAGCAGCTACGGAAAGACCGAGGCGTGGCTGGTTATCGACACCCGACCGGGCGCCGTCATCTACTTCGGCTTTAAGGACAAAATCGATAAAGCGGCGCTGTCCGCCCTCGAGGAGCGCAGCCTTTCGGAAAAGGACATAATGGCGACGGCGCTCGCCTCCGTCCCCGCCAAAATCGGCGATATCTATTTAATAAGAGCGGGACTGGTTCACGCCATCGGCGCCGGATGCACGATATTAGAGGTTCAGGAGCCCACCGACTTTACCATACAGCCCGAAAACTGGTGCGGCGACTATAAAATCAGCGAAAACGAAAAATACATAGGGCTGACAAAATCGCAGGCGCTCGATTGCTTCGATTTTGATATGTTCGGAAAGACCGCGCTCAAGTCGGCCAAAATAACACCCAATACCGTCATAAAAACCGAGTCTTATCAAAAAGAAGCCTTAATAAGCTATGACGAAACAACCTGCTTTGCCGAAAACAGGCACACCTTAAATAACGGCTGCTTCGTCATGGATTTTGCGCCCGCGGTTTACATTATGCTCAAAGGAAGTGCCGAGATAATCGGCGAAAATTATCGCCGAGCAGTCAAGCGTGGCGACTATTTCTTCCTGCCCTACGCTGCCCAAAACAAATTCAAAATCCGAGGCACAGCCGAAATAATCGAATGCCTGCCCAGCCTGCAAGACTAAGCTTACTTGCAAAGACGCAAGTTTTTAGCCTGATAACGGTCAGGTTATTATCAAGCAATATACACCAAATTGCGCTTATGCGATATTCTGATTTTATTCACTAATATAATGCTCAAATTTCAGAAAACCCGCTTAATCATATCATTTTGAATGGATAAACCTTGCATGGAAGAAAAAATTAAAATAGAGAACGATTTTTTGTCGGTAATAATTTCGCGGCGGGGAGCCACGCTCGACAGCGTGTTTTTCAAGCCCGCCGCGCGCGAGCTTCTCTGGCAGGGCGACAAAGAATCTTGGACGGGTAAGGATTTGGTAATCTTCCCTTTTGTCGCGCGCCTTATGGACGGTTGGTATCTTCACCGCGGCGTCAAATATCAAATGCCCATTCACGGCCTTGCGCCCTACTTAGATTTTGGAACGGCCGAAAAGAGCGATTCCGCTCTTACGCTAAGGCTACGCTTCAGCGAGAAAACGCTGAAATGCTACCCTTTTCGATTTGAGTTTACGGTATACTACCGCCTGATAAAAAATTCTCTCATCACCTCTTACGAAGTCAGAAATTTAGATGAGGAAGAGATGTATTTTTACCTCGGCGGACACCCCGGCTACGCCTTGGATTATATGGAAAACGACGAAACCGACGATACCTCGGCTAACAGCGTCATTTTTGAGAAAGCTCAAAATCTGTGTCGCTACACCGCCGACGAAAGCGGATATTTCATTACGGGCGAAGACAGATGGCGGACTGCGGACGAGCTTTTTCTCTCAAAATCTCTTTTCGCTAACGACGCCATTATTTTAAAGGATTTGAAAGGGGGACTTACGATAAGGCGGCCTTCCGGCATCGACATTTCCTTCGATTTAAATAATCCGCCCGTTCTCGCTCTATGGTCGCACAAGCGCCGCGGCGGCTACGTCTGCGTCGAGCCGTGGTGGGGGCTTCCCGACGAAAACCCGCCCAAACGCGAGCTTAAGACAAAGCTTTTGATTAACAGGCTCCCGCCTCTCGGCGTTTTCAACTATGAATTTGCCACGAAATATGAAATGCGTTGAAAGGAAGAGAAATTTTTAATGCAACTAAAAAAGCGCCGCGGCGCTTTTTTTAATATTTCATAATTTTCTGTTAGATATTGGGATAGCTGCTAAGTTTTTTCTTGCTTTACCGTTATTTCTCGGCATTGCTTTTCGACATAAAGTTTTTTAATGCTTTCAGCGTGGGAAGGGATGTTAAAACGCCCTTTTTGGAGCATACCAGCGCCGAACAGGCGGAAGCGTAGTTGAGCGCCGAGGGAATGGAAAAAGGAATAGCCGAAAGGTCTAAAAAGCTTAAAAAGGTGCCGATAAAGCTGTCGCCCGCGCCCGTGGTATCGACGCATTTTACGGGATAGGCGGCTTGATCAAAGACGCTGTCTGCGTAGTAACAGCGGCTGCCTTCGCCGCCGAAAGTGAACAGCACTATTTTGGCGCTCTCCAAAAGCTCCTTTGCGATTTTGTCAAAATCGGAATGGCCGAAAATGAAGTCGCACTCGTCGCCGGAAAGCTTTATTACGTCGGCGTAGCCCAAAAACCCGTTGACGGTCTTTTTGTATTTCTCGTGGTCGTCCCAAAGCGACTTTCTGATATTGGGGTCGAAGGATATGAGGCCGCCCGCCGCCTTAAGCTTTTTTATGGCGGCAACAGTCGCCGCCTTCACCGGCTTGTCGATTAAATCCACCGAGCAAAAATGAAGGATATCGGAGGCCTCGAACTGAATTTTATTTATCTCTTTAGGGCTCAAAAACATATCGGCGGAGGGCTTTCGGTAGAAGGCGAACTCGCGCTCGCCGCCTTTTTTCAACGTGACGAAGCTTAGTGCGGTGTTGGCGCGCTTGGTGAAATGAAGATAGTCCAGGTTTACGCCCGCCGCGCCGAGCTCTTCTCTTATTTTCTTTCCGAACAAGTCGGCGCCGACTTTGCCGATAAAATATGCCTTACGCCCGAGCTTGGCCGCGCAGGCAGTCACGTTGGCGGGCGCGCCGCCCACGACGGGAATAAATCCCGCGCCCTCCGGCATAAAGTCAATCAGCGCTTCACCTATCGCAAAAATCCGCATACGCCACCCAAAAACTAAGTATTTTTCTATAAATTTTAGTTTACACGATTTTGACAAATTAAGCAATTTTTAAGCGACCGCATTTTTGGTTGTTAAAATATTATTAACTGATAGTAATAGGTGTTTTTTATTAGACAAATGAAAAAAAATGTTGACAAACTTAAAGAACCGGATATAAAATTATATAAGTAAATATAAGTAAAGAGCGGATAAAGTGAAAGAGCGGGGAGATTTGGCAATTTGTTAATGCATTTTTCCCTCAAAGTTTTATAATACTTATTCGTTTTGTTTGGCGCCTTTTAAACAATGTATTTCTTCTGCGATTCGGCGCTTAACTTAAAATATTTTTTGGCAGTTTATTCTCGGTTTGGCAAATTGCCGCGAGTTTGAATATATTTTAGTGAATATATACGGATTGATAAGGAGAGATTATTATGGCGAAGACGGCGGTTGAGAAAAACCAAGCGGCCGAAAGCATGAAGGCCGAAGGGAAACTGAAAGTCTTAAAAATCCAAAGAACTTGCGTTCACGACGGGCCGGGAATTAGAACGACGGTGTTCTTCCAAGGTTGCGGGCTGAGGTGCCTATGGTGCCAAAACCCCGAGGGACTGGAGTTTGACGGCAAGGCTGCGGTAGAATACACCGTGCCCGAGCTACTCAAGGTCATTGAAAAAGACAAGCAGTATTATTTCTCGACAGGCGGCGGCGTCACAATATCGGGCGGCGAGCCGATGCTTCAAAAGAGCGAAGCGCTCATCGAGTTTTTGAAGGCGCTGAAAAAAGACGAAATCAACGTAGCCGCCGAAACCACGCTTTACGCGCCATGGGAAAACATCGAGCGCGCCGCGCCCTACATCGATTTGTTTTACGTCGACTTAAAGGCGGTCGACGACGAAGAACTACATAAAAGATGCACCGGCCGCGAGAGCTCGCTTATCCGCGAAAACCTTGAAAAGCTTTTAAAGCTCGGCAAAGAGATAACGTTCAGAATGGTGATGGTTCCCGGCCACAACGACGGAGCCGGCGCCATTGAAAAGGCGGCGATTTTCTTAAAGAAAATCGGCTTTTATTCCATCGAGCTACTTAAATACCACAGCATGTATGTCGACAAGGCGAAGCGGTTCGGCATCGAGATTCCCGACCTCAAAATATCGCCCGCCGAAGCCGAGGAATCGGTCAGGCGCGGCTTGAAATTGTTTATCGATAACGGAATAAACGCCTACAACATCGACATCGAGGAAAAGGAATATCAGACGGAATTTCCCGAGCGCGTCCTGAAAGTTCAAAACGACATCCGCGAGGCGCCGCGCGCCCTCTGCATCGAGGTTTCCAAATTAAAAACCCAGTATTATAAAAAGAACGGCTTCGACAAGCCCGTCCATATCCACCGCGCCGAGCGGCTGGCCTACGTCTTGAAAAACAAGTCGGTCAAGGTCTATCCCCAAGAGCTTTTGGTGGGCAACTTCACGTCAAAGCGCGTCGCGGGACAGGTCTGGGAGGAGCAATACGGCATTTTAGACATCGTATTTCTCTACAAAATCAACCGCCAGACGCCGGTGTCCTTCCAATGCTCGTTCAAGGAGCGGTGGTATTTCTATCTCAAGATTTTCCCCTTCTGGCTCAAACACAGCCTGCTGACCAAGGTCAACACCAAATTTGCGGATTTCCGCGCCATGATTGCGCGCTCCTCCGAGATGATAGCGGGCTTTAACAATAATATGGCGGCAATCGCCCACTTTATCGTCAATTTCGAGCGGCTGCTTACGCTGGGCACCGACGGCATAATCGCCGAAATCGAGAAAAAGCGCGCCGAGAAGCCCAAAAACAATCAAGACTTTTACGACGGCGCAATAATCGCGCTCAAGGCTTTGGGCGAATTCGGCCAAAAATATTCCGAGGCGCTCACCGAGCTTGCCAAGACCGAAACCGACGAGGCGCGGAAGGCCGAGCTTTTGGAAATGGCCGAGATTTGCGCCAACGTGCCTAAGAATCCCGCGCGCACCTACCACGAGGCGTTGCAGTCGATGCTGTTTTTGCAGATTGCGCTCTGCACCGAGGCCTACGAAAACGCCGTTTCCTTCGGTCGCGTCGACCAAATTCTCTACCCCTACTACAAGCGTGACCTAGATGCCGGCAGGATAACCTATGAAAAGGCGCGCGAGCTGCTCTGTCTGTTCGTTTTGAAAATCGACGAAATAATCTTAGTCAACGACGGCGACTCCTACTTAAATGTCAGCAAGCTGTTTGAAACCCTCTCCGTCGACCAGGCGCTGACCTTCGGCGGTGTCGACAAGAACGGCAACGACGCCACCAACGACCTAACCTATATGCTTATAGACGCCTGCGAGCTGCAGCCGCTGGCAATCAATATGGTGGCTAGAATCCACAAGAACAGCCCCAAGAAATACCTCGACCGCCTTGCCGAAATTTATATTCACGGCTGCCCCATGCCCGAGCTCTTCTCCGACGATATTTACATCCCGTCGCTGATGCGCCACTACGACACCACCCTCGAGCACGCCAGAAACTACGCCATTGTGGGCTGCGTCGAGCCCAACGCCTCCGACGACCACTTCGGCAACACCGACTGCGCCAATATGAACCTCGCGTTGCCGCTGCTTCAGGCGATGAAAGGGCACGAACACGACCTTTGGAACTATTCCCAAAAGGAGCAGTGGGAGAAAATCCACACTAAATTAATAAATTACACCTTTAAGGGCGACGGCAAGCTAAGTAAAAAAATCGTCGCGGCCCGCGCCAAGCAGATAAAGAAACGGCAAGCTAAGCGCGGATATTTCGACTACAACCCGCCCGAGACGATGGACGAGCTTCTCTCCCGCTTCCAAACGAGGCTTAACCACCTCGCCAAAGGCGTTTTGACCGACCACCAAAAAATCGAGGCGGCTTTGAGAAAGGATTTCACCACCCCGCTCGCCTCCTCTCTCTATCCTAACTGCGTCGAGACGGGTGTCGATCTCTACGAGGGCGGCGCGCGCTTCAACACCAGCGGCATACAGGCGGTGGGTATTACCGACGTAGCCGATTCCTTCCACGCCTTGAACGAAGTCGTATTCAAAAACCGCGAATACACCATGCGCGATATTATCGAGGCGGTTGACGCCAACTTCGAGGGTGAGAAAAACCAAAAGATACGCGAGCGGCTGCTCTCGGTGCCCAAGTTCGGCGACGACGTCTCCGACGAGCCCTCCTATTGGGTGACGGAAACTATGCGGATGTATAACGAGGCGCTGGCATCGGTGCCCAACTGCCCCAGAAACGGCAGGTATATGGCGGGCTATTATGCCCTCAACGTTTCCGACCGCTACGGCCGCGTCACGCAGGCGTTGCCCTCGGGACGGCTTGCCGGCGTCCCCCTCGCCAACAGCGTCGCGCCGCACTACGGCATGGAGCAGAACGACCTCATTTCGGCGCTCAACGCCATTTCCAAGGTCAACTTCACCGACTACGCCCCCAACGGCACCACCGTCACATTCACCATCGACTCGGCGCTGTTCCCGGGCGATTCGGGCAAGAATAACCTCAGCTCCATTTTCAAGACTTTCCTGACCTCGGGCGGCATGCAGTTCCAGCCTAACATCATCAACAAAAAAATTCTGATTGACGCCTACAACAACCCCGAGAAATATAAATACCTCATGGTCAGGGTGGCGGGATATTGCGCATACTTCAATGAGCTGTCGGATGACCTGAAGCGCATTATCATCGAACGCACCTGCTATTCATAATGCGGCCGGAATAGAGCGGAATGTTGTTTGTGTCGTCGTCGTAAGATTGTCACTTATTTAATAAGCTCCCGCCTTCCTCCTAGACGAGCTAGTTCCGCATCTGTTCCAACCGCTTTACGGAAACTGAATTGAGCCTTGTCCGGCATACATTCTTTCCGCTTTACGATAAAAGTATTTAGCTCGCATTAGCTTCTTTTACAACAAAAAAATCTGCGAATTTTTCGCAGATTTTTTTTGATATATTACGATATAAAAAACCGCCTTGCGCGGTTTGTTTTCAGATTAGAAGGAATCGGGACAAGAATATTGTCCTTTTAAGGCAGTAGCCTTGCCGTAGTGGATTGCGTTTACGGGACAGCGGTGGATGCAGGCGAGGCAGTGGACGCAGCGGGGCTTTATCCAAGCGGGTTTGCCGTCTACTTTGATTGCCGAGGCCGGGCAGATTTTTTCGCAAAGGCCGCAGGAGGTGCATTTGTCGTTTGCCCAAAACTTTTTGGTGCGGCGGCCGTATTTGTAGGGAGGATATGCTACCGCTGTCAAAAACTTATTAAAGACGGACGAGCCTTTGTGGTTAATTGTTCGCGCTTTCAGTGCTTCGGCTATTTCCGCAAGCTTAACTTCGGCCTTTTTCACCATTTCCGCCGCTTCGTCCTCTGCTTTCAACGGATAAAGCAGGATGTAGTTGTCGGGCATTTGAGCTGAAAAACTTGCCGAAAGCGTTAAACCCTTTTCTTTCAGGCGTTTTGCCAACATGTCGAAAGCGGCCGCCGCTATTCCGCCGCAGGTCATAACGGCAAAAACGTAGGGCGCGACATCCGAAGTCAAAATAAGCTTGCGTATAAATTCATCGACGGCGGTCGGTATGCCGAAAAAATAGACGGGAAGGACGAAGCCCGCGCTTTCATCTTTTGATAGTGAATATTCAAACTCGCCTTTTTTTAGTGCTTCGCCGATATTAACAAGTTTTTCATCGAGCGCGGCGGCTAGCGTCTTTGCAGCCTTAAGAGAATTGCCTGTTGCCGAAAAATAGAAAATCATTCTTTTGTTACCTAATCTTATTGTCGCAATTATTTATGAATCTAATATTGTTAAATACGCTCAATTTTGCACTATAATTATATCATAAGGACCTATAAGTGACCCGCTCAAAATCATTTTTGCTAAACCCAAAAACGCTTATTTTTTCCGCTTTCTCGAGAGCGACAGCACCGACAGACCGAAAAACAAAACCGTGGTGGCGGCGAGAATTAAGAAGTATGCGTATTCGGGAAGGGCGGTGCCGTCAAAGAAATACTTAACCCCAAACTCGCTATATAGGCTGTTAAGGGCTTGGGCGTCGATACCCGCCAAATGCTTCGATATAGGCGCTTCCATCAGCCTACTGCGTATCAACGCCGCCGAGTAGGAGACGGGAAACAGCTTGACAACCCATTGCATGGCGGAGGGAAGCTGGCCGATGGGAAGATAAATGCCGGTCAGAAAGCCGATTATGCTGCCGATAATCGTGCTCGCGGTGGAGAAGGCATTGTTGCTGGAAAAGAAAGAGACCATAAACAGCACCATCGAGGAGCCGGCGAGGTTGGCTAAAAGCAATATGCCGAATATCTCAAGCGCGGCGGCAAAGGGAACTAAGGTGCCGCCGTTGGCGACAATGTAAATCTCGCCCAAGAAAAAGGTGACGAGCGATATTAATATTCCGATGACGTAGGAACTTAGGATATATCCGCCCGCGATATAGCGTTGCTTCAAGGGCGAAGCGATAAAATCTTTGTTGATTTTTTTGACTTTGTCGTCAATCATGGTGCCGTAAGCGCCCATCGTCGCCGTGATGGAAGTGATGGCCAAAAGCCCCGAAACTATCCAGTTGTCCATGAGGTCACGGGCACCCGAAAAGCCTAAGCCATTCGTCCAAACGTCGCCTAGAAACAGCGCGTAAAGGCCTATGGTGATGAGCACGGCGAGCAGCGAGAAAAACACCGAGGCCTTATCCTTAAAAAATACCTTAAGATTTCTTAAAAAAAAGCTAATCATTCCCTAAGCTCCTTCCCCGTCACGGTAATAAAAGCGTCGTCGAGCGTTCCCATTCTGACCTCAAAGCCCGAAATATAGTCACGGCAGCTCTCCACTATGGCGAGCGCGTCCATCGATTTTTCAAGGGGAACGACAAGTTTATCGGCTATTTTTTGAAAGCTTTTGCCATTGAGCACGGCCTCGGCCTTTTCAATATCGACGCAAGACATAATGAGCTTGTCGCTGGCGAAATTTTCCCTAAGCTCGCTCGGCGTGCCTTTGGCCGCTATTAAACCGTCGTCGATAATGACGACGTAGTCGGCGTTGTCGGCCTCTTCCATGTAGTGAGTGGTGAAAAACACCGTCATGTCGGAGTTTGCCATGAGATTGAACACCGTCTCCCACACGTTGCGCCGCGTCTGGGGGTCGAGGCCGGTGGTAGGCTCGTCCAAAAACAGGATTCTTGGCGTGTTTACGAGGGCGCGCGCGATGTCGCAACGCCGCTTCTGACCGCCCGAAAGCTTGCCGTAGCGGCGCTTCATGAGCTCGGTTATTCCGGTAGCCTCGGCGGCGCGGCGAACGGCGTCGGCAAGCGCCTTGCCCTTAAGCCCGTAGAGCGAGCCGCGAAGCTTTAAGTTCTCTTCCACCGTGAGCAACACGTCTAAAAGGCCGTCCTGAAACACCACGCCGATTATGTTTCTGATTTTGATGTCGTCGGAGCCGACCTTTAGCCCGTCGACGGTGACTTCGCCCGCGTCGGGCTTAAGCAGTGTGCAGACGATATCAATAGTCGTCGATTTACCCGCGCCGTTGGGGCCCAAAAAGGCAAAAAGTTTGCCCTTTTCAACGTAAAAATCGATGCCCTTGACCGCCTCGACACTGCCGTAGGATTTTTTTAACCCCTTTACTTCGATTATTTTTTCCATAATTTCCAATTTAGTTTTAATTAGTAAAATGATTATACCAAAGATTTGTCATTTAGTATACCAAAAAAAGAGAAAAGCCCGAGGCCTCGGACTTTTCCCTTTTTGTTTAAATGTTTTAAAATATTTTAGCTTTGACGATTAATATTAGCTCAGTTGGCGTCCTCGATTTTCAAAAGCACCGCGCCCTGCTTGGCCTGGCACAGCGGGCATTCCGTCCATGCTTCTTTCAGAGTTTCCTCATAGCCGCAGTCGCCGCACTTCCACTTGACGGCCTTGGCCTTTTTATACATGGTGTTGTTTTTCATCTGGTCATACATCTGCTGAAACAGCATCTTGTGGCAGGTCTCGACCTGAATTAAGTTGTTGAACAGCCCCGCGATGTCGGTAAATCCTTCCTGCTTGGCAATCTTGGCGTATTCGGGATAAATTTTGGTCGCTTCCAAGTTTTCGTCCTCGGCGGCGAGCTTTAAGTTTTCAAGCAGATTCCACTTCTGTTTAAAGGGATAGCCCGAGGAGATGTCGATGTTCTCGATGGTTTTATCCGACGCCGTCTGAATGAAGGTGTAGAGCATTCTGGCGTGCTGGAATTCCTCGCAGATGACGTTTTCAATCAGTTTCGCCATGGCTTTCATGCTCTGCTGTTCGGCGCCGTATTTCATAAATTTATAGCGCGTGCGCGCCTGACATTCGCCGGCGTAGGCCTTGGCAAGGTTTATATAGGTTTTGCTTTCGATAAGTTTCATAATTAGCCTCCTAAAATAATCTTGTGAAAATATAAGACATTTATTCACAAAATCAATTCGCGCCGAATATTATGGTTATACTTGGGAGGAGAGCGTTATCGGCTACGACAGGGAGGCGGCGGCGGAATACGCCAGGCAATGGGCTTTTTTGAGAAATCCTCGATATATGGATTTTGACCCCTACAGCGGCGACTGCACTAATTTTGCCTCGCAGTGCATCTTCGCGGGCGCCAAAATCATGAACTTCACGCCGACTTTCGGCTGGTATTTCATTGATTCTGGAAATAGGACGGCGTCGTGGACGGGCGTCCAATTTCTCTATAATTTCCTAGTCAATAACGCCGGCGTCGGGCCCTACGGAAAGTTGGTTTCAAAAAATCAGGTCGAGGTCGCCGACATCGTCCAGCTCGGCGACGCCTCGGGCAGATTTTATCATTCGCCCGTCATTGTGAGGATTGCGGGCGGCGAAATTTACGTCGCCGCACACACCCGCGATGTCTACGACTATCCGCTCTCGCTTTACCGAAGCGCAATGACGCGCTTTATAAAAATCGAAGGCGTCCGCGAAAGACGCCGCTAATTTTTACCTCTGTAAAAATTTAAAAAGCTAGCGCACGCTAGCTTTTTTGCTCTAAATCCTAATCTTATTTTTCTGAATAAACATTTCGCTTGTTATACATTATACAGCCGTTTAAATCGAATTTGGGATAGCAAGCGTATCGGTAAAAAAGGCTGTTTTTCCTTTGCTTTGAAAGAATTTCCTCGCCGTATTTAACGAGTAGGGCGATGGTATCTTTGGTCAGTAGCCCTTGAAAATGAGCCATATAAGGAGTGTAGGTTTTACTAAGCTCAAGCGTCAGTTTTGCGCCTTCAAGCCACTTTTCGACGGATGCGGTTTTGGGCAGAAACATCCAAAGCGCGGGGCAGACGTTGTCGCCCGTGAACATCAGCTTATCCTCTTTTAAAAGGAGCGTAACCGAGCCTAAGGAATGCCCCGGCGTGTGGATGACCTCAACGGTCCGTCCGCCCAAATCGAAAACTTCGCCGCCATAAACCGGGATGATTTCGGTCTTATGCCCGCCGTCGATAATGCCGCGGTAATTTGTCTTGTTGAGCTTGTTGAAATTGAATAAAAAAATCTTCCGTGTTATTCGGCGGCAAACCAGCCTGTTAAACCAATTCAAATCATCGCGGTGGATATAAATTTTTTCAAACTGCGACTTGCCGCCGACGTGGTCGGTGTGGCAGTGGGTGGCGATGACCTCGAGCGGTAACGACGTCAATTTTCGGATTTCGGAAAGAAGGTCGGAAAAACCGTTGCCGGTATCGATGAGAAGAGCTTTATCGCGGCCGATGACGAGGTAGCAAATCGATTCGCCGAATTCCTTAATCATAAAGACTTTTTCGGCTATCTCGCTGATTTCATAAGGCGGTCTGACGCAATTTTTTGAATTTTTCATTTCTCGCGGCTGTTTTTGGGTTTTTTAATAAAATAAAAGCAAATCGCGCATGCTCTTTGCCTTTATAAAACATTTTTGCTTAATTAAACTTCCAAAATCTCGAAATATCCCTCTTCCAAATCGAACGCAAGGACTTTTTTTCTGAGCGTCGGCTTATCGAGAAGCACTTTACAGGCCTCTGCGACCTCGAGTGCAGCCGTCGTGCAGACGGCAAAGCACAAGACGGGCGGGAGCTTTTCGCCGGCGCACGATTTCATGAGCTTCGACACCGTCCTGTCGCCGGGGAACACCGCCGAAACCTGGCCGCTCCAGCGGTTTACGGCACCCATGATTAAGGGAATATTTAATTCTTCCGCCGCCGCTTCCAAGACAAGCCGAGTTTGGATGTTGTCGACGGCGTCAATGACAATATCCGAGCCCTTAATTAAATCGCGCGCGTTTTCGGCCGTCAGCTCCTCATGGATAGCAGTGAAATTTATGTCGGGGTTGATGAGCTCGGCGCGCGCTTTCGCTGCCTCCGACTTAGGCTTATTCAAGGTGTCCGTCGTGCAGAGTAATTGGCGGTTGAGGTTTGTCGGCTCGAAGGTTCCCTTGTCGCAGACGGTTATTCCGCCCACGCCCAAGCGGGCGATGAGCTCGGCGATATAGCCGCCCAAGCCTCCCGCGCCCGCTATAAAGACGCGGCTTTTCTTCAAAACTTCCTGCTCCGCCTCATCGACGGCACCGATATTTCGGGTAAAAGCCTCTTTGTAGGTTGTGTCCATCATCAAGCCATGATTTTTAAGATTATCTCTTCAAGCTGCACCGCGTTTAATAGCACGGGCGACTGATAGATGGGATGCGCTTCGTGGAGCGCCCACTTTATCATTTGAGGGATGTCTTCTTTTTTGATGCAGTCAAACTTTTCGGGGATGCCCATATTCTTGTTGAGCCGTCTGACACCGGCGATAAAGGCGTCGGATTTCTCTTTTTCCGACTGGCTTTCCGTGGTTATGCCCGCGGCGTCGGCGAGAGCGGCCAGCTTCTTTTGGACCTGTGCGCCGTAATATTCCAGGCAGTAAGGCAGGATGACGGCGTTGGCAAGGCCGTGCGGCACGTTGTAGAGCCCGCCCAGCGTGTGCGCTATCGGGTGGACGTAAGTAAGGCCGCAGCGCGTGAAGGACATCCCGCTCAAATAGGAAGCGTAGAGCATATCCTTTCTCGCCTCGATGTCCTTGCCGTCGGCATAGACCTTCTCCAGCTTGTTAAAGACGATGTTGACGGCCTTTTCGCAGGCGTTCTTGCACTTCTTAGGCACATTTACGGTGATGTAGGCCTCGACGGCGTGCGTCAGCGCGTCCATGCCGGTGGTCGCCGTGATAAAGGGCGGAAGGCCAATTGTCAGCTCGGGGTCGAGCACGGCGGCGTGGGGTATCAGCGATAGGTCGTTTATGGCGTATTTGTGCTTGGTCTCGCGGTTGGTGATGACGGAAGCTATCGTTGCCTCGGAGCCGGTGCCCGCCGTAGTCGGCACGGCGTAGAGAGGCGGGATTCTCTTTAAGACCTTGAAAAGGCCGCCCAGTTTTTCCACGCTCTTTTTAGGACGGGCGAGTCTTGCGCACATCGCTTTGGCGGTGTCGATGGAAGAGCCTCCACCCACCGCGATCGTCGCCTCGCAGCCGTTTTCTTTAAAGACTGCGAGAGCGGCCTCGATGTTGTCAATCTTGGGATTGGGCTCGACGTTGTCAAAAACGATATATTCAATCCCCTCTTTTTCGAGCTCCTCGAGAAGGGGCGCCATCAAGTTCAGCTTGACTATGCCCTTGTCGGTCACGATTAAAACTTTTTTAATTTTTTTGCTCTTTATGTATTTGGGAAGCTTTCTGATGCTGCCGTTGCCTTCCAAAAGCTCGGGCTCGCGCCATCTCAATAGATAGGCGAAATAATAAAACACAAACTGAAATATCCGAATAAACACTTTTTTAATTGCCCAAACCATAATGCCCTCCGAGTATAAATTTTACAAATATTATATCATGTGAGATAATCGCGCGCAATTGTTATTTTTCAACCAAGTAAGGAAAGATTATTTTAACTAAAATCGGCTTAGCACAATGCTTTACTAGCGTAAAAATGCTGATAAAGAGCTTGCTTTTCTATCAGAAATTAAGGAAAGCAATAATATACTGCCTTATTCGTCTTTCAAAACCTCAAAATAGCAACGGCTGAGCTTATAGCGCCGAATCTTATAGCGGCGGCCGCCGTTTTCAAGCGTGAGGCTTCCCGCACGACAGTTTTTGCATGATGAAAAAGTGGTGGAACGATAAGGGCAATGCGCCAGCGTCATAAGAGGAAGCTTGAAGTTTTTGGGGTTCGCGAGCGGAAGAACGAGGGTGTCAAGCCCAAACTCGAGGGAAGGCGTGACCGCCGCAGCACCCGCTTCCTTGAGCGCCGCCGCCTGAAGGCTGTTGGCGGTGTTTAAGCCGAATCCGGCTATGACCTCAAAGCCTTTTTCCTTGAAAGCGAGCCCGTAGATATTGTTGGCTATGACCGTTTTTATGTCGTTTCGGTTTTCCGTAAGTGCCCGCTCAATCAGCTCAAAATCACGGCCGTTTGCCAAAATCGGAAGATTATAGGCTAGTTTCGCACCGTTAAACTTCTCTTTCAGCGATTTAACCAAAAAATCAAGCTCTTTAAGGTTTTCAAGCGAAAGCGCGAAAATAGTGTTCTCCTCCGCCGCTTCCGGTATATCTTCCTCTCCGTAAACATAATGGAGATTAACTGAAGGTTTGGGGCATTCGGCCAAGTTATTGCTAGCGCCGCCGCCTAATCTCGGCCGGCTGTTTTCAATTTCGGTCAATGTTTCTTCTATCGCGGCAGCGTCAATCCCTGCGGTTATTTCATTTTCGAAGTCCTCGATTATTTTGGCTTTCAGCCCTATTAGACTTTGACGCCTAGCTTCGTTGATGACGGATTTGGGAATGAATACGCCGTCGGTTTGAATTTCAATAGTTCCGGCGGCAAAGCCGCTGCCGCCGCATTTTTTGAGCTGAAGGGCAATCTCCTCTTTTTCGGTTTCGCGGCTTAGCGCGGGCGGGCAAATATAATCCGAAATAAATTCAAAATTGGAGCCGCTCTCGGCAAAAATTTTGAGGTTTTGACCCGAGAGCGCGGTAACCTTGAAATTGACCTTTCTATTTCTTTCATTTCGGCGATTTTCGGCCTCGGCGTCCGAAATAAGGTGGACCTTGTCGCCTTTTGCGGCTTTTGCCGAGGTAAAGAGCTCATAAATTCCGCCGCCCGCCGCGTTGATGTTGCCCGCGCCCAAACTCGCCGCCTCGACGCCGCCGCGAATCAGCTTCAATCCGTCGCCCGATTTTATGTCATGATTGCTTTTTATTTTGATTTTATAAATATCTTTAAACGGCGAAACGCTCAAGACCTCGCCGATGGCGATGCCGCGGTGGTTGGAAAATTCGGGGTTGACGATTTCGGGAACGCCGCCGTCGAGATAGGCTCGGGACAAAAACTCGCCGCGGCTAAAGACTTTTTTCAGCCGATATTCAAAATTTTTGTAATCGGTATCGCCGTCCAGCGCGCGGCGGTAGCAGTCGACGGCTTCGGCAACGTAGCCGGCGCGGCGGAGCCTCCCCTCGATTTTGAACGAATCTATTCCCGCCTCGCTGAGCTCGCCCAAGCTTTTTATAAGGCAAAGGTCTCTCGTCGATAAAAAGTAGCCCGACTTTTCAATCCCTTCGCTTTCGGCCGAATATTCGAGGCGGCAAAGCTGCTTGCAGAGCCCGCGGTTGCCCGAGGCGCCGTGCTCGATGCCGCTCATATAGCAGTTGCCGCTAAACGAGGAGCAGAGCGCGCCGTGAACGAAATACTCAAGCTCGAGATTGGTGCTTTTCTTTATTTCGGATATATCAAAAAGCGGCGTCTCGCGCGACAAGACCACGCGCTTAATGTCCAGCTTTTCGGCAATTTTTGCGCCCGGAGCGTTGTGGACGCCGAGCTGAGTGCTGGCGTGAAGAACAATATTCGGAAAACACTTTTTAAGCGCCCTCGCCACGCCCAAATCCTGAACGATGAAGGCGTCGGCTTTAGCCGAAACGGCGGCCTTGACCAGCGGCAATAATTCCTTAAATTCGGCGCCGCAAAGAACGGTGTTGACGGTGATATAGACCTTGACACCAAAAAAATGGGCGTGCTCGACGGTTTCTCTTAGGTTATCGGGAGTAAAGTTATCGGCGCGGATTCGCGCGTTAAAGGAGGGCAAACCGAAATAGACGGCGTCGGCGCCGTTTTCCACCGCCCGGATAAAACTTTCATAGTCGCCCGCCGGCGCCAGCAGCTCTGCTTTCTTCATTATTTGAAAAATTCCAGCGCCTCGCGGTAGCCCGAAAAACCTTTGCCCGCTATCGTCTTTTTGGCGGCATGCGAAATGTAAGAAGTCCGCCTGAAGGATTCGCGCGCAAAAATATCGGAGAGATGAACCTCGACGGTGTCAATGCCGACGGCAGTCAAGGCGTCCAAAATGGCTATGCTGGTGTGGGTATAGCCGCCCGCGTTGATAATAATGCCGTCGAAGACGCCCCGCGCGCTCTGGATTTTGTCGATGATGGCGCCCTCGTGATTGGTTTGGAAGCACTCGACCAAAAGTCCCAACTTTCCCGCTTCTTTCTGAATATAGTCTGTAAGCTCGCCGTAACTCGCCGTGCCGTAAACTTGGGGCTCGCGAACGCCCAGCATATTGAGGTTGGGGCCGTTAATCACTAAAACTTTCTTCATGCAGCTTTATTATCTCCTTTGCGAGCTTTTGGACTGTGCCTATATTATAAACCACGGCGTCGCAGCAATCAAGGTATAGCGTCCGCCTTTCGGCATACATTTTTTTGAGAGTTTCCAAATCTTTGGAAAGCGGCCTGCCCTCGGTGGACAGCGCATCCAACTCGCGCTCGATAAAATATACTTTTGAGTTTCTTTTTAGGGCGCGGCGGTTTTTTTCGGAAAGAACGGCGCCGCCGCCCGTGGCAATGACCTTCTTAAAGCCACCTGAGGCCGCTTCGACAACCTCGCTTTCGAGCTTTCGGAAATATTCCTCGCCGTTCTCGCCGAAAATTTGCGAAATGATTTTGCCTTCGCGTCTTTCGATTTCGGCGTCGGTATCGACAAGCTCCCTGCCCGAAAGCCCTGCAATGATCCTAGCGGTTTCGCTCTTGCCCGAAGAGGGCATTCCGACCAAAACGATATTTGATAGCCTCGAAATGAGCTTTTTTAACACCGATTCGGTCAATTCCTCGGGCGCGGCGGAGGCGGTGAACAAGTCTCTTGCCGCCTTGGCTTGGGCGACCAGCATAAAAAGCCCGTTCTCAACCTTAACGCCGATTTTCTCGGCTTCATAAAGAAGGCGCGTCTTTATGGGGTTGTAGACGGCATCGAAAACGGCGGTAAGTTTGGGAAAACGCGCCGGAGCTATGGGGGCGTTATCCCAATCGGCGGCGGTGCCGCAGGGCGTGGCGTTTATGATTATTTCGGTGTCCTTTAAGTCATAGCAGTTTTGATAGTTCAAGCTACCGCTTCTCGAAACCTTGAAGGCCGAGGCTGCGCCCTCTTCCAGAGAAAGCGCACAAGCCGTCAAGGCAGCGCCGCCCGTTCCCAAAATCAAAACGTGCTTGCCTCTAAGACTTATGCCGGCGCGGCGTAGCGCGGCGGACATACCAAAAAAGTCGGTATTACAGCCGATAAGCCTGCCCGCTTTTTTGATTACGGTATTGACCGCGCCTATCTTTCGCGCGGTGTCTTCTATTTCGTCCAAAAGCGGCATAACCGCCTGCTTATAGGGAATAGTGACGTTGAAGCCGTCGTAGCCGCCGCTAGATAGGACATTAGCAAGGGCGCTTTCGTCTTCAATCTCCAGAGCGCGGTAGTCCAGCCCGAATTCGGCGTGAATTTCGGGCGAGAGCGTGTAGGATATGTTCTTTCCGATGAGGGCGAATTTTTTCATTTTTTTACGGTCGATAAGGTTTAAAGTAATTACTGTGATTAATACGGCAGCATTTTGTTGTAAGGGGTAGGCTTTCTGCAATTTTATCGGCTTGCGGCTAAAAACTTATTTAAGCTCGCGGTAGCAGCCCAAAAACACGAATTTGTCGCAGGTGTTTTCGATTTCCGAAAGCAGGTTTAAAACCTCGCGCTTTTCGATTTTGGCGTCGATGTCGAAGTAGAAAGCGAACTCGAAGGGAGTGTTGGTAAGCGGGCGCGATTCCAGCTTGGTAAGGTTCAGCCCCTGCGCCGAAAACTTGTTCAAAATCCGGTTCAAGCTACCCGCGGTGTTGGGAAGATTGACCATAATGCTGATTTTGTCGGAGTTTTCGTAGACCTTAAGCTTTTTGGATATCGCGATAAAGCGGGTGTAGTTGGAGTCGTTGTCCTGTATGTTAGGCTGGACGACTGAAAGCCCGTAGATGCCGGCGCACTCGCGGGCGCATATCGCGGCGACGTCAGTTCTTCCCGATTCGGCCACCAGTTGAGCGGCGACCGCAGTGTTGTCGCAGACGGTGACCTTGACGTTTTTCAGACTCTTTAAGTATTCCGCGCACTGCCCTATCGCCTGCTCGTGGGAAAAAATCTCCTTGACATCGGAGATTTTTATCCCGTTCTTCGCCAAAAGATAGTGCTGCACCTTGAGCTTTATGCTCCTCGCAATATAAAAGCTGTGCTTTCGCATCAAGTCGTAGACGGCGTTGACGCTGCCCGTCGAACTGTTTTCGATGGGCAACACGCCGAACTCGCAAAGCCCTCTTTCAACGGCGCCGAATACGGCGTCGAAATCCTTGAAATACATGATGTCGGCTATCGAAAAAAGCCTGTCGGCGGCGGCTGTGGAATAGGCGCCGGGCAGCCCTTGACAAGCGACGCTGGCGCAGTCGGGGAAAGGTTTTATGCCGTCCAATATCGCGGCCGTAAGCTCGCTCTTTATCGCGCTTCTCAAATCGATAAGCTCCGATTGATAGGCCTTGCCGATGTTGAACAGCGTTTCAAACACCTGCTTGGCGTAGAGCTTGAGGGCGGGCGGCATAGTTTTGGTTACGCGTGTCAAAACCTCTTTTTCGCGGAGCGTGTTCTCAATGGGGAGGCCGGCCTTGCCCTTTTCAATGCCGACTTTTTTGACTGTCTCCATTCGTTTCACAAATAGCTCGGCTATACCGTCGTCGATGAGGTCGATTTCATTTCTAAGTTCGCTTAAATCCATTTTTTTACCTCTATATAATCTCTTTATTGCTTTATTTACTTAGTTTGCTTGCGCTAAAGCGCCGAGCCCGCCAGCATGGCGTCGAAGAGGGCGAGCGCGGCGGCGGACTCGACGGCGGGCAGCGCGCGCGGGACTATGCAGGCATCGTGGCGGCCGGCGATTTTGATTGTCGTCTCCGTCATCGTCCTTAAATCCACCGACTTTTGCTCCTTGGCTATCGAGGGAGCCGGACGGAAAGTCACGCGGAAAAGTATCGGCATACCGTTGGTCATTCCACCGTTTAAGCCGCCGCTGTTGTTGGTGTAGGTGAAAGCCCGTTGGTTTTTGATGCCGAGCGCGTCGTTGGCGAGGCTTCCAAAAAGTCCCGAAAACTCCGTTCCCGCGCCGAACTCGACGGCTTTAACGGCGGGTATGCCGAAAGCGAGCGCGGCGATTTTGGATTCCAGCCCCGAAAACAAAGCGCCGCCCAAGCCCGCTGGGGCGCCGAAAATTGCGCATTCCGCTGTGCCGCCCACGCTGTCGCCCTCCGACCGAGCTTTCTCAATTTCTTTAATCATTGCTTCGCCGTTTGCAAGCGCGGGGAAGGCCGAGGAGCGCGCCGCTTCGATTTCCTCGCTTGTTATTTCGCGGTCACGATAACTCGCGCCGTTTGTTTTTCCGATTTTGGACATATAAGCGCCGATAAAGATGCCGCGGCGCGCCAAGGCCTCGGCGGCTATCGCGCCCGCAATGCATAATGGCGCCGTCATCCGACCCGAAAACGCGCCGCCGCCTGAAGGGATTCTGCCGTATTTGACGAAAGCGGGATAGTCGGCGTGGGAGGGACGCGGGACATATTTGATTTCCTCATAATCGGACGGCTTTACCGAAACGTTTTTGATTACCGCAGTTATTACCTCGCCGTCGGATTTACCGTCCTTAATTCCCGACAAAAACACCGCATCGTCATCCTCGCGCCGAGGCGTCGACCAAGGGTTAAGGCCGCTTTTCCGCCGCGCCAAAAAACCACGGACGGCGTCCTCGGAAATAGCCTCTCCCGCGGGAAAGCCGAAGAGCTTTACGCCTATTTCGGATGCGTGTGACTCGCCGAATATTTCAATTGTCAATTTTTCCAGCATTTTTTATCTCCCTGTCTCCTGCTTTTCATTTAATCAAGTTACTTATCTAATTATACTTACTTTAGCCCATTCAGGCATTTTTAGCTCATTATCTCTTGCTTTTTATCAAGCCTTTCAGTTCGTTAGGTTGCCGTTAATCGGTTTCCGTGCGGGCTTTGCCGCCCGTTTTTATGAAGTCCTTGAAAAAATCGGGATAAGATTTGTCTACGCACTCGGCGCCCCAAATCACCGCGCCGCCCTCTGAATAGGCTCCCGCTATTGCCGCGCTCATAGCCATGCGGTGGTCGTTCGCCGCATATTCAAAGCCGTTGAAAGCCTTGCCCCTGCCGCAGATATAGAGGGCGTCGGAAGAATATTCGGCGCCCGCCCCCATAAGCTTTAAAAGCTTAATCGTTTCGGCAAGGCGGTCGCTCTCCTTTGCCTTAAGGCGGCCGACGCTTTCTATTTTGGATTTGCCCTTCGCCGCCGCAAGATAGACCGCCATTATCGGCGCTATATCGGGGCAGTCGGACGCGGAAAAACTAATCGGCCTTATCTCTTTTTTTCTGACAGTCACGCTTCCGTGTTCGACGGTAACCTCTGCTCCCGAGCGCGCCAGAAGCTCCAAAACGACTTTATCCCCCTGCTTTGCCTCGGGATTTAAGCTCGAAACCGTAATCTCGCCGGTGAGCGCGCCGCCTACAAGAAAGAACGCCGCGCCGCTGAAATCGCCCTCGCAGACCGTTTCGCCCGGCGATATGTATTTCTGACCGCCTTTTATGAAAAATCCCCTATCGGTGGTTTTTATATCTATTTTAAACTGTTCAAGTATCGATTTGGTGATTTCGATATAGCTTGCCGAAACCGCTTCGCCCTTTATGATAATTTCGCTGTCGCCTTCCAAAACGGGCAGAGCAAAAAGCAGTCCGGTGATATATTGCGAGCTTACCGTGCCGTCTATTACAAAGGCGCCGCTTGAAAGCTTCCCAAAAAGCTTGATTGAGCCTGCGCCCGCCTCCGCTTTGACGCCGCGGCTTTCAAGAGTTTCAAGTAGACTCTGCACCGGCCGCTCCATAAGCCGTCCGCGTCCGTAGAACTCTGCATTCACGCCGAACGCGGCGGCTACGGGAAGCAAAAACCTCAGCGTGGAGCCGCTTTCACCGCAATCGAGCGCCGCCGCTTCCTTAGGCTCAATCCGCTCCACGGTCACCGAGTTTTCATTGACCGCTATCTCGGCGCCCAGCGCCGAAAGGCATCTTACCGTCGCCTGTATATCCTCGCCGGAAAGCCGCCCCAAAATCTTGGCGCCGTCCGACAGCGCCGAGGCAATGAGCAGACGGTGCGCCGCCGATTTGGAAACCGGCGCGGCAATCTCGCCCAAAAACCTTGAGGGTCTTATTTCCGCTCTCATGACAGATACTCTCCAAGCTCACCAAAGTCCAGATACCGCTCGCGGCAGTCGCCGATGCTGACTATATCGGCGATGGTTATGCCGTTCTTTCCCGTCCCCTTTTTGTCGCTTTTTATCACCTCAAGCAGTTGGGAAACAGAAAGCTCAACTTTTGTATCAAAGCCGTATTTTTCGATGAGCGAGAAAATTTCGGCGCGCTCCCGCTCGCCGAGCTTCGCTGCGCGCGCCGAGGCGTCGGCTATGAGCGCCAAGCCCTTTACCACCGCCGCGCCGTGAGGTATTTTATAGTCGGACAGCTTTTCGATGGCGTGCGCCGCGGTGTGGCCGAGGTTTAAAAGCCTTCTTAACCCTTTCTCTTCTTCGTCGAGCTCGACGTATCGGCATTTAAGCCTTATCGAAAGCTCGCAAAACCTTAAAATGTTGTCATCATTAAGCCCCGCTTTCAGAATATCAAAAAGCTCGCCGCCGTCAAGCACGGCGTATTTGATGCCCTCGCCTATCCCGTTTTTAATTTCTTCGCTCGACAGCGTCTTTAAGGTGGAAATATCATATATCACGGCATCGGGCTGGCGGATGGTGCCCAACATATTCTTGCCGAAGTCGGTGTCCACGCCGTTCTTGCCGCCTATCGCGGCGTCGATGCCGGCGAGAAAGGTGGTGGGAAACAGCGCCAGCTTTAGCCCGCGCATATAAGTGGCGGCGGCAAATCCCGCAAGGTCGCAGATAACGCCGCCGCCCAAGCCGATCAAGAGATCGCCGCGCGTCATTCTCGCTTTGGACATCGCTTCCGTTATTTTCAAATAGGTGTTGATGTTTTTATGCCGTTCGCCGCATTTTATCGAATAAGAATAAACGTCTATGCCTTTTAGTGCCCCTTTCAAAGCGTCAAGATAGAGAGCGCCTACCGCTTCGTCGGTCAAAATGAACGCCTTATCAAACTTAAAATCCGCCAAAATGTTTTTTGCTTCATTAATAAGCCCGTTTCCGAGGTGGATTTTATAGGGTTTACTTGCTTTAACATTAATTATCATAATTTCCTTATAATTTTCGGTAGATTCCGCTTCTAATGGCGATTAATTATTCGCTTAAATTTTTCTTCCGTCTTAAGCTTTCGATTTCCTCTTTCTTTTGATTCCCTTCGGCAAGGAGGGCGCGAAGTTTCTTTCCGTTGCCCGAGGCTATGGCGTCGCGGTATTCGCCTAGATCAAAAATTAAGCGGTCGATTTGCTCGGTAAGGTTGTCGCCGTTTTCCAAAAACAGCTCCGTCCACATATCGGGATTGAGTTTGGCTACCCTTGTCATATCGCGAAAGCTTCCCGCCGAAAAACCCAAATAATCGCCCGCCAGCGGATTTTTAATGTAGGCCGATGACACGACATGGGCTAGCTGTGAGGTGTAGGAAATGAGCTTGTCGTGCTTTTCGGCCGACGAAACCACTATCCCCTCGCAACCGATTTCCAAGAAAAATTGCTTGACGCGATAGAGCGGCTCAATGGGCGTGTGCACCGGCGTGACTATGATGTAGGCGCGCTCAAAAAGCGTTGCCATGGAATGCTCAATTCCGCTGAATTCGCGACCGGCCATGGGATGGACGCCCGCGAAACTTATCTCGGGATATTCGGCGCAGAGGCGCTGCATTTCGGCGATTATTTTCCGCTTGGTGCCGCAGCAGTCGATGACGACTGCGCCGTCTTTTAATTTTTTTACGGTGTCGTTCATTGCCTTGACGGCGGCGGAAGGGTTGAGCGCGAAGATGACGAGGTCGGCCTCGCCGATATTTTCCTCGGTGACGTCGGCGTGGACGGCGCCGAGAAGTTTGGCCTTGAGCCGCGCCGCCTCACTTATGTCAAAGCCGAGCACGGTGTGTCCGGTCTTTTTGACGGCGGCGCGGCCAAGCGAGCCGCCGATAAGCCCCAGCCCGAATATGACAATTTTCATCAGAATGTCTCCTTGCCAACGATGTCCAGCATGCCGCGGACGGCCGAGGCGAGCTCGGCGAACTGATCGGGCTTTAAGGACTGCGCGCCGTCGCAGAGCGCACATTCGGGATTGTTGTGCACCTCGATAATAAGCCCGTCGGCGCCCGCGCCCACCGAGGCGAGCGACAGCGGGCGAACCAGCCGCGACTGCCCCGAGGCGTGGCTGGGGTCGACTATGACGGGAAGATGCGTTTTTTCTTTTAAAATGGGAATTGCCGAAAGGTCAAGCGTGTTTCTCGTGTAGGGCTCGAAAGTGCGGATTCCCCGCTCGCATAAAATGACCTCGGAATTGCCCTCCGCCATGATATATTCCGCGCTCATCAGCCATTCCTCGATGGTGTTGGCGAGGCCGCGCTTCAAAAGGACGGGCTTGTTGATTTTACCGACTTCTTTTAGCAGCTCGAAGTTCTGCATGTTGCGAGCGCCGATTTGCACGATGTCGACGTCGGCGAAGGCGTCAAGATATTTCTCGCTCATGAGCTCGGTCACAATGGGAAGGCCGGTTTCCTCGCGCGCTTTAATAAGGTATTTAAGCCCCTCGAGCCCCAGTCCTTGGAAGGAATAGGGCGAGCTTCTGGGCTTGAAGGCGCCGCCCCTGAGCACCGCCGCGCCCGCCGCCTTGACCGCTTGAGCGATTTCAATGACCTGCCTTTCCGACTCCACCGAGCAAGGGCCCGCGATGATTTGAAAGTGCTTGCCGCCGAACTTGACGCCGCCGACCTCGATTACCGAATCCTCGGGGTGGAACTTGCGGTTGGCGTTTTTGAAAGGCTCCTGAATTCGGGTGACGTTTTCGACGATGTCGAGGGAACGGAGCAGGTCGATATCGACCTTTGACGTGTCGCCGATGAGCCCGATGACCGTCGACTTTTCGCCGCGGCTTATATGGATGCCGAGCCCCAAGCCCTTTATCCATCTTAAAAGATTGTCGAGTTGCTTGCCGCTTTCGCTGTTTTTGATGACTACTATCATGGCTTACCTCTTTATTTGCGGGTTTTACTCTAGGTCTATATTGCTTAAAAATTTCTGCGTTTAATATTGCTTGGTTACTTAGGTTTGATTTTATTTTCTATGGATGAGTTCCATTCAATCACAAGATTTTGTTTTGGTGTTTAAGTGCATTATTTGTTATACATGGTTTTGATATAAAAAAACCGCCTTTTTAGGCGGTTAAATATAGTTTTTCCTTGGCTTTAATATCCTTAACCGCAACTCAAAAAGACGACTTACTAAAATAGTAGCCGTAAAAGTAAAAAGCGAATTCGTAAGATACGGTTTTTGTTTTCATAGTGACCTTTTTATCAGTATAGAGCACGGCTTTAAGGTTGTCAATAATTTTTTTTTGTTTTTTTATGGCGCGCATATGACTTTTTTATCACAAGGGCGCGCCGTGAATTCTACTGTTTTTTCAACTTATATCGAAAGCGTAAGTGAAGTTTTGGACGGCGTTATAATAGCTGCTTTCTTCGGGATTGGCGAAATAGATGTCGGAGGCTTCGGAAAAGTTAAATTCGCGGAAAATCAGCGTCTTTGTGCCTGTGTCCGTCTTTATTTCGATTCTTATAATGGTGTTGTCGGAGGTTGCGAAAACGTAGGAGTAGCTGGCGCCGCCCAGCTCGAAGTCGTATTTTTTGGCGGATTTTCCTTCACATTTGGTATCTACGCCCTCATCAAGAAGCGAGGCATAGCTGCCGCTTATCATTTCGACGGTGTATTTATAAATAAAATTCAGATCGCTCTTGGGGTCGACTTCGGTGGTCTTTTTATAGCTGCCGCTCCAGACAATCGACTCGTCGGAGCGCCGCTCTTCGATTTCGTAGAACGCGCCGCCCGTAAAGAGGTGGCGGTAGGACAGCACTTTGTTGTCGTAACCGCTCTTGCTGAAGCGGTAGGCATATGCGTCGCCCTTTTTGGTGCACACGACGTAGACGGGCGCGGTGCTTTTGGCGGTATCGGTATAGTAAACTTTAAAGGTATATTCCTCGGCTCCTTTAAGGCTTTTGTTCAAGGAAGCCGCAGAAAACAGCGAGCATGCCGAACCGAAAATGCAGACGGAACACATCAGAACAAACGCCACGACCGGTAAAACTATTTTTTTTGACTTCATCATATCACTTCCCTAAATTCAACATTATTATTTATGCGGCAGTATATAGTTTTTTTTCCAAAACCGCATATTAACAGTATATTAGCGGTCTATGAAAAAAGAAGCGCGGGTTTTTGTTGCAAGTCTTCGGCAGAATGGATAAGAATATACCCCGTGCTCCCGACTTAATCTTTGGTAACACGGGTTTGCGGCAGAGCCGATTTAAGTAAACAACTAGAGAAACTAGGTTGTGATTGCGGTTTTGCCGCTAAGATTAAACAAACGGTGCCTCAATATCCTCTCTACATTATACATTTTATCACATTCAGTGTGGTTTTGCCATACTTTTTTAGCAAAATGTCAATTTTCACCGATTCTTCACAATCAAATATGAAAAACGAGACATTTTAGGGGCATTACATGGGCGGCAAAATTTCTGTTTTGTCAGTTTTTGAATTTTTATGAGATTTTTTTAAATATTTTGTCGCATAACAACGCTTCGTTTTAGGCGTTTTTTCTTCGCAAAAGCGCTCTTTTACTTAATCCCTCCCGCCGATTCGCGTCGGGCTACTTAAACATATCAGTAGTAGGGAATTTTACACGCAAAAAATTTTCCAAACAAAATTTAACTAAACTCTGTTAAAATCGCAATTTACTTGACTAATAAAACCTTATTTGCTATACTGTGAAAGCTTAAAATCCTGCGCGGTTTTATAGGTCTGGCTTATCCGCGCTAAACCCGAATGCTGCTATGGCTCAGTCGGTAGAGCACGTCCTTGGTAAGGACGGGGTCGGCAGTTCAAATCTGCCTAGCAGCTCCACAAAAAGATAGGAAAGAGCTCCTATCTTTTTTTATTTCCGGCCTTACAAAGGACGTGCAACGAAAGCCACAATGCGAGCCCCCCAACATGTGCGCTTTCGCGTATTCAACATTTTTCCATTTGCAGTATTAACTATCCTTATTCGGGCTTCGCTTTTATATGGCAGTTAAGGCCGCCCTTGCCGGGGAAGGCCGACTCGCCGTATTCGGCGTATTCCGCTGTCCAGCGGTAGAGCATGGTCGGCTGGAGGCCGTAGGTCTTGGCAAGCTCTTTGACCGAGTGCCCCGACTTAACCGCTTTTGCCATTGTCAGCTTGAACTCGCGCGGATAGTTTTTTATCATATTTTAAGTTTACCAGCAAGTGGAGCTTTTTTCAAGCGATACTGCCACTTATATGCGTTATACTATAATCAACACGGCAACTAATGTCGGGTATTTTAATGACAACAAGCTGATTTTAATATATAATAATTTTATTACGATAAAGCATGAAAAACCTCCTTCTGAAATTTAAAGAATCATTGATTTCCGTTCTTCCCGTAACGGCGATTGTCCTGGTCGCCGGCTTTTTCGTTAAAATTTTCGACGGCGAGCTTGTCGGCAAGTTTTTAATCGGAGCCGTTATGCTGATAGCGGGCATGGCGCTGTTTTCGCTGGGCGCCGACATCGCCATGGTCGAAATCGGCACTAAAATCGGCTCTGCCTTAACCAAGACCAAAAAGCTTCCCCTGATTGCTTTCACTTGCTTTATCGTGGGCATTGCGGTGACGATTGCCGAGCCCGACCTAATCGTTTTGGGCGAGCAGCTTTCGGGCGCCGTCAACAGCTATTTGTTGATTTTCACCATCGGCATCGCGGTCGGGCTGTTTATGATTGTAGCGATGCTCAGAATCTATTTTAAGGTAAGCTTCCGCCTGCTGATGCTCATTTTTTACGGCATTGTTTTTGTAGTGGGAATTTTTGTGCCTAAGGTCTTTTTGTCGCTCTCTTTTGACAGCGGCGGCGTTACCACCGGCCCGATGACGGTTCCCTTCGTCATGGCTTTCGGCATCGGCATAGCCGCGCTCAAGGGCGGCGGCGATATGGAAGACAGCTTCGGCTGGGTGGCGCTGTCCTCCGTCGGGCCCATTCTTGCCGTCATGATTTTGGGGCTTTTCATGAAAGACACCAACGGCGCCTTTACCGAGCATGTCGTGGGCTCGGAAAGCGGGCTCATTGCATTTCTGACTGAAATGCCCCGCTTTATGGCCGACGTCGGCATCGCGCTGGCGCCTATTATCGCCTTCTTTATAATTTTCAATTTTGCCGCTTTGAAGATGCCCAAGGTCGTCTTCGTGCGGACGCTCTTCGGCATTCTTTACGTCTACGTCGGTTTAGTGTTATTCTTGACGGGCGTCAACGTCGGTTTTTCACCCGTCGGCTCCCTTCTCGGGCACCGCATCGTGGAAAGCGGCTACGGCTGGCTTCTTATTCCCATCGGCGTTTTAATCGGCTTCTTCATAGTTGCCGCCGAGCCCGCCGTCCACGTTTTGAACGAACAGGTGGAGGAACTGAGCGGCGGCACCATCAAAAAGCGCACTATGATGGTTTTCCTTATGTGCGGCATGGGCGCGGCGCTGGGACTTGCCATGACGCGCGTGCTCACCGGCCTTTCCATCTGGTGGCTGGTCGCGCCGGGCTACGCTATTTCACTCGCCCTTTCTTTCTTCGTGCCGCCGAAATACACCGCAATAGCCTTCGACAGCGGCGGCGTGGCGAGCGGTCCGATGACGGCGGCGTTCGTGCTGCCCTTCGCGATAGGAGCCTGCATGGGCAGAGGCGGCAACGTCATGACGGATGCTTTCGGAGCCATCGCCATGGTCGCTATGACTCCGCTCATCACACTTCAGCTACTAGGCCTTTCCGCCGTTATTAAGACGCGCCGCGCCGAGAAGCAGGCCGCTCTCGCCGTTCCCGCTCCTGCCGTCGCGGAAGAGGGCGTAACCGTGGTTGCGGAACCCGACGAAGACGATTTGATTATCGAGTTTTCGCCTAAGGACGAGCCTTCGGAAAAGCCCGGCGATGCGGTCGATAAAATCGAAACCGTATCCGATGCTCCTATAACGAGCGGAGCCGAAGCCAAAAAAACCAAAAGCGCAACCGAGGGCGAGATTGAAGCCGAGCGAGAAAAATTGACCGATGAGAATAAGCCGGAGGAAGCCAAAAAAACCGAAAGCGCGACTGAAGAAAGCAAGATTGAAACTACGGCTGAAAAATTGCCCGATAAGATTAAGCCGGAGGAAGCCAAAAAAACCGAAAGCGCGACCGAGGGCGAGATTGAAGCCGAGCGAGAAAAATTGACCGATGGGAATAAGCCGAAGGAAGCCAAAAATGCCGAGAATGCGCCGAGCGAAGATATTAACGGTTATAAAAGCCGATAATTTGAGATAGATATTTGGTTTTGGAGTTAAAAAAGATGGATGGAGTAAAGCTTTTGGTAACAATAATCGAGCGCGGCCGCGCCGATAAGGTTGTGTGCTTTCTTCAAGAGGAGGACGTCCGATTTTCCACCGTCGTCATGGGCAAGGGCACCGCGCCTTCGCAATGGCTCAATATGACGGGTCTGGGCGACAGCAAAAAAGAAGTCATTTTCTCCGCTGTCCCCCAAGCGCGGGCGTCCGAAATCTTAAAGAAGATGGGGGAAAGGTTCAATCTTGCAGCCAACGGCAACGGCGGCGCCTTCACGATTTTAATGAACAGCGTGGCGGGCAGGCGCACTTTGAAGTTTTTCGATGTTTTGAAGGAGGATAATTAGTATGTTTGATTTAATAGTTACCATTGTGGCGCGCGGATACGCCGATTTGGTTATGGAAGCTGCCAAGGAAAAGGGCGCAAGGGGCGGCACCGTTATTACAGGCAGGGGCACCGGCCAAAAGGAGGCCGAGAAGTTTTTCAACATCATTCTTCATCCCGAGCGCGAGCTTGTGCTGATGGTCGTCGCATCCGAAAAAAGAGCGGAAATCATGGAGGAAATCACCCAAAAGGCCGGCTTAAAGACGGTGGGTCAAGGCATTACCTTCTCCCTTCCCGTCGACGAGGTCATAGGCCTCACCGTGTAGCGAACTCACTAAGATTTATAAATATAAAAGCGGCCTTAATGCGGCCGCTTTTTATTTATGATAGCCTAGCCTTTATTCTGTTACGGTATAAGGCTTGAATACGACGTAAAACGTGCTGCCCTCGTTCTCGCGGCTCTCCACGCCGTAGTCATAGTTGTGAGCGGTTAAGATGCTTTTGACGAGCGAAAGCCCGATTCCCGAGCCCGTCACCGGACGCTTGCTGTGCTTGCCGGTAAAGAAGCGGTCGAATATGGTGGGAATGCTGTCGGCGGGGATGCCGTAGCCGCGGTCGGAAACCGAGAAAATGGCGCCCCATTCCTCTTTGATGAGCTTGACGGTAATCCGCTTGTCGTCGCCCGAATAATTGACGGCGTTGGCGATGAGGTTATAGATGACCTGCTCGATGCGCTTGCCGTCACAGTTTATCTCAATGCCCTCGGCAACGTCGGTTTTAAAGCTGTAGCCGCTCTTTGCGAAGCTTCCCGAAAACGCCGCCGCAATGCGCTCGACGGCGAGCGAAAGGTTGAATGGCGCCTTGACATACTGCTCGACGCCCGCCTGAAGCTTGGAGAGGTCTAAAATATCGTTAACTAAGATTTTCAGCCGCTCGCTTTCCTCAATGATAACTTGAAGGTGCTTGTTTCTTTTATCGGGGTTTTCGCCCGAAATGTCTTGAATCATCTCGGCGTAGGCCTTAATCATGGTGAGCGGCGTCCTGAGCTCGTGGGAGACGTTGGCGAGGATGTCCTTTCTGAAGTTTTCCGTTTTCTGAAGCTCCTCGGTTGCGTAATTTAAGGTATCGGAAAGCTTGTCGATTTCGTTATAGCCCTTGCCCTCGAACTTAACGGAAAAATCGCCCTGCGCCAGCCGCTCCGCCGACTTGGTAAGGCTGACTATGGGGTCGGAGAGCTGCTTGGACATAATGAGCGAAATAAATACCGCGAGCACAAAACAGAGCACCGTTACCGCCATCAGCTGAATGGTGAGTATTCGTGTCGTGCTTTCGACGGGAATGATGGAGGCGTTGATGTAGAAATAGATATACTCGCCGTCCACCTCTTTGATTTCGCCGTAGGTCAAGGTCTTTCTGCCTTGGCTCTCGGCGTTGACGTAGCTTGAGCTGGAGGCGCCGCCGAAGCTGTTTATGAATTTGTTATATTCGGCGCCCGTCGAGATTATTTGAGGATTGCCGCCGATGCTTCCCGCACCGGCAGAATAGAGCTGGACAGGTTCGCCGTTAACCACCTTGAAGACGGCGATTTTGAGTTCGTTTTGATAGGCAAAGTTATCAAGCTTGAACTGATAATTGCCGGAGCCGTATTCGGCGGCTATCTGCTTGCCGAGCTCGCGGATTTGGCCCGCCTTTATATCCTCGTAGAGCGTGCTTAAAAAGACGACCTGCGACAGCCACAATACCGCTAAAAGTATCATGGAAAACAGCAGATAATAGAGCAGCGTCTTGGAGCGGACGTCGCGGATTAAGCCCGGGGTTTTGTTTTTTTTCATATTTCATTTGTTGCCGAAAGCGCCCAACGGTTTTAGCGCTTACGGTTTCTTTTCGTCTACCTCGAATTTATAGCCCACGCCCCGTAAAGTAACAATAAATTTGCCATACCCCCCGAGATTGCTTCGAAGCGTCTTTATGTGGGTGTCGATGGTGCGGTCGTCGCCGAAATATTCATAACCCCACACCTCGGAAAGAAGCCTTTCGCGCGTCAGCGCCACGCCGCGGTTGGCGACAAGGTAGAATAAAAGGTCATATTCCTTGGGCGTCAGGCTCAGCGCCTTGCCGTCGACGGTAACGACGCGTCCCACGGCGTCAACCATCAGCCCGCCCGCCTCGAAGACGGTGTGCGGGGGCTCGCGCCGTTTTAAGACCGCCTTGATTCTCGCCATGACTTCGCGCGGCGAAAAGGGCTTGACGACATAGTCGTCGACGCCGATTTCAAAGCTGAACAGCTTATCGTATTCCTCGCTTCTCGCGCTCAGCATGATGACGGGAGTATCTTTGACTTCGCGGATTTTTTTGACGGCGGAAAAACCGTCCAGCTTCGGCATCATTATATCCATGATGATGATATCGTAGTCGTTATTTTTTGCCAGGCGCACCGCCTGAAAGCCGTCCTCGGCGACGTCGGCGGTAAAGCCTTCGAATTCGGCGTATTCCATTAGCACGTCGCGGATTTTGGCTTCGTCGTCAACAATTAAAATTTTGGGCATAGCCTAGAGCAAAACAGATTTTTTTCTTTGGGCAATTGCCCCTATATTTAAGCGCACAAAACCGCAAAAAAACCTGTTTTCATCCTCCGATATTATTTATCTTTTTTAATTTTAACCCATTTGAGTGAATTTGCCAACTCTAAAAATGAAATATGTGTGAAAATATGGCATTCAAACAACTGTAAATTTTAATACAAACGTCATAATTCTTTTACAACCAATGAGTATAATGATAATAGAAAAATAGAACTAAAAAAGAAGCGGTTCGCGCCGGGGGGTGTTAAATGAATTGTCTTCTTTTAAAAAAGGCGCCGCAAGCTTGCGGCGCTTTTGTTTTTTATTTGGCTAAGGGTTAACGAAAAGCCTTAACGCGGGCAACGGGAATGCCTTACTCGGGCAATCGTGAATATACTAAACTTGACATTTACGCTTTAATTCAAACCGATAATCTAAAAGTCATTCGGGCAAAATTCCAATTCCGATTTTAATATTAAGTTAGTTCTCTTAAGCATGCCAAAAGGGTGGCGTTATCACTCGGCGAGCTTGCCGTAATTCTTAAAAACTTACCGAAATTTCTAACCGAAATCGAGTTTTTGAGCAGGTATTCATGGATATAATCCGCCTGTTCGGTCAAAACGCACACAAAATTGCCGTCGGGCGAAAGAGGGCGGAAAGCCGCGCCCGCCACCGTTTTCAACTCCGAAAGTCCCGCATAAATCGAAGCCGCCGATTGCTTGATAAGCTCGATGCCCTCCGCCAGCGCCTCTTTGTCGGCGAGAACCGCCTCGCCTATCGTTTGGACGACGCCGCTGACGTTGTAGGGCGATTTGGTGCCCATTAAGATGTCGGCGAGCTTTTTATTGGTCGCGGCAAAGCCCAGCCTTATCGAGGCGCAGGCGAACGCCTTGCTCATCGTCCGAAGTATGACGAGATTTTCAAACTCCGCCGCCTCCTTAATGAGCGATTTGTCGGTGAAGTCCATATAGGCTTCGTCTAAAATTACCAAGCAATCCACCGATTGAACGAGCCTCCGCGCCGAATCTTTAGGGACGGCGAGAGAGGTCGGGTTGCAGGGCGAAGAAAACACTATGGCGTCGGGCTTTTCGCGCTTGGCAAGCTCAATGAGCTCGTCGGCATCTAGCGCGTAATCCTCTTTTTGATATTTTACTATTTGATATTCAAAGAACTTGCCGTAGATCTCATACATCGGAAAGTCGGGCTCGGTGATAAGCAGCTTATCGCCTTTCTCAAGGAATGTTGATAGCACCAAGACAATCAATTCGTCTGAACCGTTGCCGGCAATCACCGTCTCAAAATCAATGCCGTGATATGCGGCGAATTTTTTTCTCAGTTCCACTGCCTTGGGATCGGGATAGCGGTTGAAGCGCGAGGCCTTTATTTCCGCAAGCGCGCGCTCTATTACTTCGTCGGGCAGCGTCAAGAAGGATTCGTTGCTGTCCATTTTAATTTTAAAGCCTGCTTCGGAGGGCTCGAACGGCTTAAGCTTTACCAATTTTTCCTTGATTTTCATGTTTGCTCCATATTTAGGTATCGAAAGAAAACTTTTTGGCGGCGATAAACCTTAAAAACGCTTGATAATTCTCGATTTTTGCGCTATTATATCAATGCTTGATTTTCGGAGGCTTAGCCCAGTTGGTTAGAGCGCTTGCTTGACATGCAAGAGGTCACAAGTTCAAGTCTTGTAGTCTCCACCATTTACCGCTAAAACAGTCTTTTTTTAGGGAAATTGCACTGCTTTAGCGGTTTTTTTTGCCATTTTTCAGGGACATTTTTTCGTTGTAAAAAAAATGGTGTCAAAAATGGTGTCAAAACTCTGGGTTTAGTCTCCGTATATTGCAAGCCGTTTTTTTGCGCAAAAAGGGCGCGTTCATCTTAAAAACATATAGAGCACCAGCGCGAGGGCGGCGGCGCCCAAGACTATCCAAAGCGCAATCTTGATTTTTTTCTTAAGCGCGGCGTCCAAACCGCGATAGACATTGTTGCCGAGTTCCTTGCCGCAATGGGGGCAATCCGCCATATGGTCAAGCGCCTGCTTGCCGCAGTGCGGGCAGACGACAATGTGCTTTTCTAAATTCGATTTCTTTTCTTTCGGCATTTTTTTAGCTTTTAGCGGTTATTCGGTTAATGATAAATTTCGATATATTATTAAGACAATAAATAGGGCCCTTGTGAAAATCTATCTTAAATAATCTTACATCACGCCAAATTCGTCTTAAGTAATACCCACGCCTAATACCGCACTGTTTGCATTTTGATTTATGAAAAAGGCTTCGGTTTATTTAAACCAGACGAAAACCATAAAGACGATTAAAAGCGCGAAGGCGGCGATAAAGAGAAGCGCGACGGGCATGACGGCGGCGTAGGCGTCCATAATGAGCCGCCACGTTTCCCTAAAAGAGGGCTTGGGAAGAGGATGTTTGTTTGTGGGTTCTTCCCCTGACTTGGGCGCGTTTGGGTTGTAGAAGGGCATTCCTTCCACATTCATCTTGGCTATTACTCGCCCGTCGTCATCGGGATAGACCTTTCTTTTTTTCTTCATATTGACAAAATCGCGGTTTTATCCAACAAAAATTATGTAATAAAACCGCGGTTTGAGAATTATTATTTTTTATTACCCCGCAATTCGAACTCTTTTATCTTGCGCGTTTTGCTTGGTAAACGCAAAAATAATCAGACGCGGGGAAAGCGCAATGCGCTTAAATTTTGGGGCTCTTGCCGCGCATACGGAAGGCACGGTATTTAGCTTCCTAGGCTCTTGAATTGCGGTCTCCACGTCCACCGTCAAGACAGGTTTGCCTCTTCTTCAATTTTTCCGGAGCCGCACGGTTCGGCGGCTTCTCTCTCAAGCTCGGCGTTTTTCCTCATAGCCTCTTCGTCGAAGAGATGGCATACTACGGTGTGGCCGGGCTCGACCTCGATGGTGCGAGGAACGACGGATTTGCAGATTTCCATGCACTTGCGGCAGCGCGTGTGGAACTTGCAGCCCGAAGGCGGATTGGAAGGCGAAGGAATGTTGCCTTCCAGAATGATGCGGTTCATCTTGTATTCGGGGTCGGGCACGGGTATCGCCGAGAACAACGCCTCGGTGTAGGGGTGCTTGGGGTTTTTGAAGAGCATATCGGTGGGCGCGAACTCGACGATGTTGCCGAGATACATGACGCCAACGGTGTCCGATATGTGCTCGACGACGGAAAGGTCGTGGGAGATGAAAAGATAAGTCAGCCCGTATTTCGCCTGAAGGTCGACGAGCAGGTTAATTATCTGCGCCTGAATGGAGACGTCGAGCGCCGAAACGGGCTCGTCGCAGACGATAAACTTGGGATCGAGCGCGAGAGCGCGCGCGATGCAAATCCTCTGACGCTGACCGCCCGAGAACTCGTGTGGGTATCTGTCCTTGTGGTATTCCTGCAGGCCGCAGGCGTTCATTATGCTTGTGATGTAGTCGTCGAACTCCGCCTTGGGCACGATTTTGTGCTCGCGGACGGCTTCACCGATTATTTCGCCGACGGGAAGACGGGGAGATAGGCTGGAATAGGGGTCCTGAAACACTATCTGTATTTCGGGGCGCTTCTGCCTAAGCTCCTTCTTCTTGAGCTTATTGATGTCGATGCCGTCGAAAAGCACTTCGCCGCCCGTCCGCTCGTAAAGCCTGAGCACCGTTCTGCCCACCGTCGTCTTGCCGCAGCCAGACTCGCCGACCAAACCCATTGTGGTGCCGCGCTTAATGTTGAAGGTGATGCCGTCGACCGCCTTGACGTAGCCGACGGTGCGCTTGAAGAAGCCTTTCTTTATCGGGAAAAACATCTTGAGCGCGTTGACTTCCAATATATTTTCGGAGTCGTGGACAACGGGTTCGTAGACGTCGTTGATTATGTCCTTTTTGCGCTGAATTGCTGCCTTTATATAGGCGCGGGGGTTTTTAAAGAACAGCGCGGTCTCTTTCGCCGCTTTGACGATACTGTTTTTCAGACGGAAAAAATACCTCTTGACCTTGGTAAGGAGGGATTTTATGCCGTTTTTAATTTTAAGTGAAACATTAGCCATTTTGGCTCTCCTCCTTATCTTCGGTGTTTTGGAAATGGTAACAGGCGGTATAGTGGGTGTCGGACAGCTTAAAGAGCGGCGGATAGGCGCCGTTACAGGCCTCTATGCACTTCTCGCAGCGGTCCTTGAAATAGCAGTAGTCGGGCATATTGATAGGGTTGGGGACGTTGCCCGGGATATTGTAGAGGCGGTCAATCTGCCTACCCACGACGGGCTTGCTCATCATCAGTCCCACCGTGTAGGGATGGGAGGGGCTCTTGAACACCTCGACGGCGGTTCCCTTTTCAATGATTCTGCCCGCATACATGACGACGACGTAGTCGGCCATCTCGGCTATGACGCCGAGGTCGTGGGTAATCAGCATTATGCTACTGTTGATTTTGCCCTTTATGTCGCGGAGCAAGTCGAGAATCTGCGCCTGTATGGTGACGTCAAGCGCTGTTGTAGGCTCGTCGGCGATGATGAGCTTGGGATTGCAGGCAAGCGCCATTGCTATCATTACGCGCTGGCGCATGCCGCCCGAAAGCTCGTGCGGGAACATACGGTATACGCCCTCGCTGTTGGCGATTCCGACCAGCTCGAGAAGGGATATCGTCTTTTGCTTGACTTCTTCCTTGCCCATCTCGGGGTTATGGAGGATAATGACCTCGTCAACTTGCGCGCCTATTCTGAACACCGGATTCAGGCTGGTCATCGGCTCTTGGAAAATCATCGACATCTCGTTGCCGCGAAGCGACTGCATGACCTTTTCGGGCGCCATCACGACGTTGACGGCCTTGCCGCCGCCGATATTGAAGCGGATTTCGCCTTCCACGGTCTGGCCTTGGGGGCGCTGAACCAGCTGCATAAGAGACAGGCTCGTCACTGACTTGCCGCAGCCCGATTCACCGACGACGCCCACCGTTTTGCCGGCGGGAACATCGAAAATGACGCCGTCAACCGCCTTGACCGTCCCTATATCGGTAAAGAAATAGGTGTGGACGTTGTCGAACTCGACGACGTTGGAAGGGTCCTTCA
>Ga0116147_1000277_pt1 | contig 61636 bp, 48 predicted proteins | sample AD_JPNHG3_MetaG_FD_89749 | JGI IMG/M metagenome (GOLD analysis project Ga0116147, IMG submission 89749) | Active sludge microbial communities of municipal wastewater-treating anaerobic digesters from Japan - AD_JPNHG3_MetaG | ecosystem: Engineered > Bioreactor > Anaerobic > Digestate | place...
AATAAAATAGACAGATTATATACTTGTTGCTATGATGTAGTAGTTGAACTGTGTAATACATATCCTGACTACTGTAAAAAACAAAAATATATTGCGAACCTATATAAGAAATTGAAAGGAAACTTAGAGATCGCAATGGAAAGGTCGAAAGCAATATGTGAAAAAGATAGAATAGAAAATCAAGATTATTCCTACACTCAAATGCACCAATTAATCCAAATTTGGGATGAACTCCACTAAAGTAAACGCTGCCATCAATTCTAAGGAATCACTTCAATTTTACTTCTTTTCTTGACAGATGAAGCAAGAAAATCAAAAAGAAATTTTGCTGGTTATGAAATTGAACCTGCATATATTGAGTTATGTAACAGACGCATTAATGCTTATCTGGATCAGTTAATAATTGATTTCGAATAAAATATGATGAGAAAAGATTGTAACTCATCTATCTGATTTTAGATTAAGCCCATCATAATCCTCTTGTTTACTTTTCCACCTTTTTTTTGTTCTCACTTTGTACTTGACAGAATTTATCGATTAAAAAATGAATACAAAGTAGGAGAATATTTATGATTGAAGTGTTAATAGACAAATGTGTCGGTTGCGGTGCTTGTTTACTTGCCTGTGCATACGATGCCATAAAAATTGAAGACAAAATTGCTGTTATAAACCCGGACAAATGTATTTTATGCGGTGCCTGTGTTTCTACCTGTCCTTTTGAAGCAATTTTATTACGTAAAGCAAAATCCGAAGCAATTGATAAAAGTGAATACAACGGAGTTTGGGTTTTTGCTGAACAGCGTGATGGAGTAATAGCTCCTGTTGTTTTTGAACTTTTAGGAAAGGGTCGCGAACTTGCCGATGAACTTAGTGCTGAGCTTTCAGCTGTTCTTTTAGGACATCAGATAGAATCGTTATCATCCGAATTAATTGCTTTTGGAGCAGATCAAGTTATTATTGTTGATGATCCTGCTTTAAAGCATTTTCGTGATGAGTTTTATGCTAAAGCTTTTACGGAGCTTGCTCTTAAATATAAGCCCTCAGTAACTTTAGCTGGTGCAACAGTTATTGGGCGTAGTTTTATTCCCAGAGTATCAATTAATTTACATACTGGTTTAACTGCTGATTGTACAGGCCTTTCCATAGATCCTGATACAGGCGATTTATTACAAACGCGTCCTGCTTTTGGTGGAAATATAATGGCTACTATAAGAACAGCTAATCATCGTCCTCAGATGGCTACTGTCCGTCATAAAGTTATGAATCCAATCCCCAGAGATGATTCTCGCAATGGAATTGTAATTCAAGAACAGGTTAATTTTGATTTGGATGAAGAGCGAACTGTTTGGCTTGGTTTTGAAAAAGAGAAGACCAATTTAATCAATATCACTGAAGCCAATATTATTGTTTCCGGAGGGCGGGGATTGAAAGAATCCAAGAATTTTGCCTTAATTGAAGAGCTGGCAAATGCTTTAGGTGGAGCAGTTGGAGCTTCCAGAGCTGCTGTAGATTCAGAATGGATAGCATATTCCCATCAAGTTGGCCAGACAGGAAAAACTGTTAAACCCTTGATATATATCGCTGTTGGAATTAGTGGAGCAATACAGCACCTTGCCGGAATGTCCAGTTCTGATTATATTATTGCTATCAACAAAGATCCTGATGCACCTATATTCAAAGTAGCAGATTTAGGTATAGTTGGAGATCTTTTTGAAATAGTTCCCAAACTAACTAAAAGGATAAAAGAACAAAGAGTATGACTATCAGGCCTTCGATCAGTGTTATAAATCCTGATCGAGTGGAACAGGGAGTTGATTTACATCTTTGGGGAACTCCTTTTCAGGAGTTAGAATTGCATCAGGATTTTCCTGATGCGATTGCTTATATTCCTCTTATCAATTCTCATGACCATTTGATCGGTAACTGGGTTCCAAGAGCAGGAGATCATCGTCCCTATCAAAATTCTCATATTTGGGTGGAAGATATGAAAGATTCTTTTGCTTTTCGAGAACGCGATCTTTTCTGGAATAATGATGGAAACTTTCATTTGGAAGAACCCAATGCTCTTCTTTTAGCACAACTGGGTGCGTACAAAAATTTATTTTGTGGTTGCAGTGTTGTTCAAGATCATTCTCCGCTTCAAGTTGACGCCTATTACAAAGCGATGCCAATAATAGTTACCAAAAATTACAGACAGTGTCATTCTATAACTCTTGGTAATTGGTGGGGCGGAGAAAACCCTCAAAAAGAAATGCAGCTTACCCAAGGTAAAATGCCTTTTATTGTTCATTTAGCAGAAGGAATTGATGAAGTAAGCAAGTTAGAATTTGCGGAAGTAAGAAAGCTTGGTCTGCTGAAAGAAAATTCGCTATTTATTCATTGTATTGCTTTGCAGGAAGATGAAATAGCTGATATTGCCAAAGCTGGAGCTTCAATATGTTGGTGTCCTTCCTCCAATTTTTATTTAATTGGTGATACTTTAAAAATTGAAGCTGCTCTTGCCAATAAGGTAAATGTATGTATCGGAACAGATTCCACTATGTCTGGAGGAATAAATCTGATAGCAGAGTTTTTAACGATTAGAGAACATTTTCCTTTTATACCTGTAAAAGAGATTTATCGGATGGCAACGGAAAATGCAGCTAAAGCTTTATACCTGGGAAAAGACTATGCTTCTATTAATCCCGATAAATGCAATAATTTATTGTTGGTGGATAAGATTGACCGCGATCCTTTTGATAATTTATACACAATGGAAGCTTCTACTATTCAGCTTTTATTGGTAGATGGTATTCCTCGTTTTGGGGATAGTGAATGGATGGAACTTCTAAATTTGGATGAAGATAAATATACTACTTTCCGAACCGGCAATAAAGAAAAATTCGTGATAGATGATCCGATAGACCTGAATGAGCAAATTGATGAAGTTTTGGGATATCATAAAGATTTTCCCTATTTACCTTTTTAGGGAGTTCTTACTTTTGTTCGATCCCGGAAATTACTAAATGTTTGTTCATTTCCGTTCTACCATATCTGGGAAATAAGGGTTGTCTTTATTTTTGAATAACCATCGAGATTTGGTTGTTCTCATTTTATCATATTTCTGCTGAAATATAATAAGGATAAACAAATGGAAAAACATTTGAATGTAACGGATATTTTCTATTCTTTACAGGGAGAATCAACTTACAGTGGTTATCCCTGTATTTTTATCCGCTTATCGGAGTGCAATTTACGGTGTTCTTACTGTGATACTCAATATGCCTTTGGCAAAGGTAAATCGATGGCTATCAGTTCCATACTTGAGCAGATAAAAAAATATCCTTGTTCGCTGACTGAAATAACTGGAGGAGAACCACTTTTTCAGGAAGATATAGATGCATTATTTGAAGCTTTACATAATGCCAAGTATGATATTTTGCTGGAAACCAATGGTTCAATTTCTATTAACAATGTTCCGGATTATGTTATTAAAATTGTTGATGTTAAAACCCCTGGCAGCGGGATGGAAAATAGTTTCTTATTAGCAAACCTACAATTTTTGAACACACAGGATGAACTAAAATTTGTAATAACTGATAAAGTGGATTATAAGTTTGCTTTATCCTTTATAAAGCAGCATAATCCTTCCGTGAAGACAATTCATTTTTCCCCAGTTACAGAAGTTCTAAACGCTTCAGAGCTTTCAAAATGGATGCTGGAGGATGGAGTGAAAGCGAAATTAACTTTACAATTACATAAAATTATAGGGTTAGAATAAGACATAATTTTGCTGTTTTTCTACTTACTTCCTGGTTAGTAGCTATCGTGGTATTGTGGTGCTGCTGCTGGGCAAAATCCCCAGAAGCTCTATTTTATCTCCACCGTATGTAACTAAGGGGGAAGAAGGTTTTACTGCTTTGTTTTGGTTGATTCCCCGATTTTACGAATAATTATAGTTCAATAAGCATACAAGGGGATAATAGGGCTATACTTAGTAGCTGCAGCAAGAGTATCTAACAAAACAAGTTATAGATGAAGCCTTTCTTTATCAGCCACCGCTGATTAAGTGAATAACTTTTAAATCGGCATTTTGAGGAATGGAAGTGGTTTGCCAGTTTTCCCTTTTAACAAGTTCTCCATTTAATTTAATAACTAACATTTTGAAGGTATAATTCATCATTTTGAGGGCATCGGATATAACTAATCCTTCTTTCCAGGGTAATTTCTGTCCATTTACATAAAAAACGGATTCGTTGCACATAATTTAGTATCCTTTAGAGGAGGCAAGCAGTTCCAAAGCCAAATTCGCTTGTACATTAGCTATGAGGGCAACACGGGTAGCTATTGGGCTAATTCCTTCTGTTAGTTCACTTTCCAAATCTCCCACTATATGCAAAAAGCCATAATGTTCGGTATGGATAGTTTCGTTTTTGCCATAGCCAGCAATTCCTGAAGCAGCAATAATATGTTTATTCGGAAAAGATGAAGTCCAGCAAGAAATTAGCATTTCTTTTTGTTCTGCCTCATCAAATGCTTCTAAAAGCAGATCTGCTTCATCGAAAATACTATCAAAATTCTCTGGTGTTATTAATACAGAATGCAAAATAAGCTCAATAAATGGATTAAATGAGTGGATATATTCTGCTATGGCATCCACTTTCAGTTTGCCTATCTGGGAGATGTTATATTGTTGGCGGTTAAGATTTTCCAGCGTAACAATGTCATAATCGGCAAGAATTAATTTCCCGATTCCCGCTCTGGCTAAAGAAACAGCTATATTAGAACCCAAACCTCCCAATCCAGCAATTCCAACTGTTGCTTTTTGCCAGATAGGAAAAGCATAGGGATCACGCTTACTGAAATATTCCTCACGAGAAATCAACGCGTTATCTCCAATTTTATATCTCCTTGGGGTTCAACATCCTTAAGATTATTCACAAAAGCAACTACGATATCCTCCAAAAGCTTTTGCACAAAAGGAACAATCACTATTTCCTTCTCCCCCACCCAAAGTTTTAGTTTGGCTTTATTATCCAAGACACAATCGCTTCGTTTTGCTCTACCCTGAACAATATCTCCTGCCATAGAGTAACAATCTTTCCCGCAGGCAGAACAGCATTCTGGTTCCGCTAAAGGTAAGATATCGAAGCAGTTATCTAAAACGGTAGCAAGCATCTTCGGTAAATCTTCCGGCAAACAAAAGACAGGCAAATCTTTATAACTATCTATCTTAGAAGATATTATACCAGATACACCAATACAGGTATCATCAACCAATTCATTTAGCTGCTCGGTATTTTCCGCACACACGATTTTGGGAACGGGTGCATTTTTGAGTCCTTCGATAATAAGATAATCGGATTTCAGGTATGAGACCATATCTTTCAAATCTAACGATTTTGGGAATAGCAAGGCACTGTCATATAACCCTTTAGCAAATACAGCTTGACTTCCTGCCTGTGTATGGAGATATGTATTTTTACCTTCAGTATCACAACGAAATGCTTCACTATGTATATCTTTAATAGAGCAGACATTATAGCCCTGTTTTGTCAATTCCTTTATTAAGGTTGTTGCCACAGTTGTTTTTCCGGTGCGGTGATAACCGATAATAGCTAATGCTTTCATTATTATACCTTTATTAATAGTAATTGACAAAAAGCACTGATACCTTCTCCTTTTCCGCTGAGGCCAAGACCTTCTTCCGTAGTAGCTTTCACAGATATTTGTTCCAGATCACAATTTAAATCACAGGCGATATTTTTTCGCATATCATATATAAACGGTTTTAATTTAGGTTCCTGACAGCAAATAGTGGCATCCAGATTATTGATTTTCCAGCCCTTTCCTGATATTAAGATGTATGTTTTACGAAGCAGTAAACGGGAATCTATATCTTTGTAAGCTAAATCGTTATCAGGAAAATGTGTTCCAATATCACCCAAAGCCAAGGCACCTAAAAGAGCATCAATTATGCTATGCAGTAAAACATCGGCATCTGAATAGCCCAAAAGCCCTTTGGAATGAGGAATTTTCACCCCTCCCAAAATAAGTTCCCTATCTTTCACAAGGCGATGAACATCATAGCCAAAACCGCTACGAATCATAAATCAATCCACAGTTATACTTTTTGAAACATTTTTAGGTACATCAGGATGAACACCATGGTCACGCACTTCCAGTTTATCCAATCTTTTCATTTTACGAATGCTAAGTTTTAGAGCTAAAAGTTGTAAAACTGCAGAAGCGGAAAAACAGGTCATCATCGTGGAACCTGTTTTTGGTAACATAATATAAGACCAGGCATAATAGCTATTTTCGCTGGGACGAGAAGCAACATTTTTCATTAACTGTTCATTTTCTTCCGCTATCACAAATGTATTAGCTCCCCTTATTTTATGGGTATTTATTTGCGATATTGTAAGATTTACATCGCGTTCATTGGGTCCGGTTACATAAATTAAAGGATAATTCCGATAAAGGGGTTCAAAGAAATCTTTATCTTTCACAATCTTATTGAAAACTTTAGTGCCGCGCAGAGATAGATTGAAGGGTTGGTTATGCGTGAATATATACTCTGCCAATGCCTTATAGATATCCTTTATCTCCTTATGAGGAATGGCTTCTTGTTCACATAGAGATTCTACTGCATCTATATTTTCACTAAAATAATGCAGCAACGAACGTAAATGCTTAACCCCAAAAACGGTATTCTTACCTAAGATAGTATTAGGACCGTGCTTAAATTCTGATGCTTCTCTTCCTTCTGCATGAGTTAAAACTGTTTCTCTTATTTTTAAAGCACCTTCCATAGCCACACCACTTATTTTTGTAGCTAAAATGTGAATAGAAGGTTCCATATATAATTTCCCGGCCATAATATCTAATTCGCCGCTTACATTTTCCAAGGTTTCTTTTATTAGCGAAGGAATTTTCGATAGAGAATGAAAATATCCATCCAGTTCCTGTTGATGCTTTTCCCTTTGTTCTGTGCTAAAATGTGTATCAATTTCATTTAGTTTCATTTGAGCTGTGCGAATAGCAAGATAATAGAAAAGGGTGATTTGATTCATAAAGCTTTTTGTGGCCGGAACAGCAATTTCTGGTCCACACAAAATAGGTATGGCCACATCACTTTTTTCCTGACCCAAAGTAGAATTCATATTATTCACTAAAACCACTTTCCGCACATTCAAATTCTTGGCGTCTATATCATTAAAGATATCAATAAGATCTTTTGTTTCACCCGATTGAGAAACACCAATAATAAGATCGTTATCTTTTATGCAGTTAGAATATTCTCCTCTGAAATCACCTGGTAAAATGGGGATAATTTCCATTCCTGCAATGGTATTGAAAAACAAAGCAGCAATTTTAGTAGCATGAAAACTTGTTCCACAGGCAATAGAATAGGCATTGCGACTATTTAAAATAGTGTTTTTGGCAAGTAGCAAAAAGTCCTCTATGCTATCATTAAAATCTTTCACATTCATCTCTTCAGCAATGGAATCCATTGTTTTTGCCAGAGAGATTTTTTTAAGGTCATATCCGTTGTTTGCCATTTCCAGAAATAGATTTTTCTCGCTGGAGAAGAAGTACTTTTTATCAAAATCTTCTTTTACGGCAACATCGAAAAATTCCTTATAAGTGCTGCGAACCTGGTTAAAGAAATTGCTAAAAGTCTCGGAATTAAGTAAATCATAAAATACTTTTTGCCGTTCTTCGGGTAAATGTGCATCTAAAAATTGTTTAACCTGCTCCTGTAAAAAATCTCGCACACCTTCCTTATCCATTAAAGCTAACATTCTTTTTCCTGTATTGGAGCCACCTTGAAAAAGCTTGATCAGCTTGCCAGTAGTTTCACTTTGAGCATAAATTTCCTGCTCCATAAAATATTCATATTCTGGAAGTAGCTCAACATCTTCGGCTCGCAATTTGGAATATACAGGTTTGGTAGGAATTTGATCGCCTGTTTTCCAAATTTCATTCGGTTGGTTAAGCCGTTTAAATTTTAAATCCTTTTGGGCATATACCTGATAATTTTCTGCAGTATATTCAATAAATTCCCCTTCGCGAAGATTTACCAATTGCTTAGTAAAACGAAGTACAGCAGTAAGATCTGAAGATGCTAATGAAAATGGCATCCCTTCTATAGTGCCTATGCCAAAATATAAACTACTACCAGCTTTAATTGCCCAACTGGTTTCTGTATCTGGATCTACAATTACTGCAGCATAACTTCCTACTAACTTATTTGCAGCTTGAATAATTGCTTGCCTCATACAATTTTTACGCTCTTCCGGGGCTTTTGGATTTCCAGTTTTATCCATTTCGATATCGAAATAATGTTCAATTATATGAACTAACATCTCTCCATCATTATCACTTTGTACAAAATGACCTTGATTAAGCAAGAATGACTTTAATTCTCCCGTATTAGTGATATTGCCATTATGTGCACCATAAATATGACGCTTGCAATTAACTTCGTGAGGCTGAGCATTAATCTTATCTACAAAACCGAATGTCGCCCAACGTACTTGCCCACAGAATATTTTTCCACTCTGTTTTTCGATTCCTAAGGTCTTAACTAAAGTGCTGGGAGCCCCTACATCCTTTAAAAGGGTTATTTCTGTCGTGTCTCCCTGAAATGCTGCCCCTGTGCTATCATAACCTCTATATTCTAATGATTTTAAAAGCTTGGAAGCGTAAACCCCCATATTCAATGAAACCTTGGGTAGTGCTAAACCTAAAACACCACAACCAAAACCAAAAACAGGAATCGGAATACGCAATTCCCATTTCCTAATAATAGATAATAATCGCTTTAGCAAAGAATGCAAAAAAAACCACATCGTTATGTCCTCTATATTTTATTTTTCTCTATTAGCTGCTTAGCAAAAAAAAGATCTGCTTCATCAGTAATTTTGATATTAAAATCGTCACTCCAAAGAACACGAATTCTCTCTCCCAAATTTTGAATCAGAGAAGCATCATCGGTAGAATAAAAATTATTCCTATATGCCGCAATATATGCTTCCATAATAAGTGCATACTCAAAAACTTGAGGAGTGAATACATTTACTAACTGGTTCCGATTAATAGTTCTAACTGCATAATTATCTTCTATTTGCATAACTGTATGTTTTAGCTTGCTTGCTGGAACAACTGCTTTATCAACAGTTACTGCAGCAAAAAGAAGTTCGATCAATTCCAAAGTAACAAAAGGCCTAACTCCATCATGTATAGCAACATATTCAGTTCCTTCAGGGCAAGCCTTAAGAGCCGAAAAAACAGAATCTTGACGTTCTGCTCCTCCTGGGATGATTTTATAGGGCTTGGTAAATCCTTCAAACCATTGTTCAATAAGGGCTTCCGTTTTGGTAATATCTTCTTCAGGAACAGTAACTATTATATTATCAATCAATTCCGAAGCCATAAAAGGTTCCATACTTCTTATCAAAATAGGAATTCCTACCAGCTCTCGAAATTGCTTTTTACTGCTACCCGGGAGGCGTTTACCACTTCCAGCCGCAGTTATAATTGCGGTTGTATTTTTCAGGAAGTCCATATATAAAAAACACCTCTACTTTCTCTTTTAACGGTAATTTTTTTCTCCAAACACAATTGCCGCAGCACTTTACTTATTTCGTTAATATGAATATCTAACATTGCGGAAAGATCTTCGGCAGTGGATGGTCGCCTTACAAGTGTACTATGCAGCATTTCAAGTAGTTCTGTATCCAATTGACTTTCAGTAGTTTTATATTTTACTTTGGCAATAATCTCTACTGGTACAGAGGTCTTTTCTTTAAACTGAGCTTTAATCTGCTTGAGGTTATGTAATGGTATAGGATTAACCCAATCCTCTGCTCCTGGACGATCCAAACAATTTAGCTGCACCAAATTTGGTTTAATTCTATTTATTGCTTTGGCAAGTGCTTCGATTTCTTCTTCTGTATCATTAATTCCTTTAATCAGAAAAACCTCCAGCCAAATAGTACCCTTATATTCTTTTCTGAATTGAACTAAACCCTCTATCAAATCCTGTACTTTTAGTTCGGGACAGGGACGATTGATTTTTTCAAAACCTTCTTGCGTAGCAGAATCAAGCGAAGGCAAAACAATATCACAGGGTAAAATTTCTTGGCGAACTTCCTTATCGTTAAAAAGGACTCCATTGGTTAGAAGTGCTAATTTATAACTTGGATATCTAGCTTTTATATAGTTTACTATTTCTCCGATGGAACTATTTAAAGTTGGTTCTCCAGCTCCTGAAAATGTAATATAATCCAGATGTGGTGCAGTTGCCATAAAATTATCAAGTTCATCTAATATCTCCCTAACTTCGAAATATGATTCACGCTTGGTTACTTGATGTGTAGTTTTCTGCACTTCACAATAAACGCAATTTAAAGGACAGTATTTATATGGGACAAGGTCTATGCCCAAAGAAATACCTAAGCGACGGGACATTACAGGTCCGAAAAGGTGTTTATACTTAATCATCTTAAAATGTGGTTCCAAATTGTAAATGCGGTTCCCAACCGCCATCATTAATGTTATAGGCATAATCAAAGCCAATTAAACCAAAAGGACTGCGAATTCTGATTCCGAGACCAGTACCTTTTTTAAAATTCAGAAAATTGAAATCGCGCATTTTATTATAACTGTTACCTGCATCAAAAAAGGCCACAGCAATAATTTGATCGCTACCTAAAGGATAACCTAATTCAGTAGAAAAAATTATAGCTCTTGTTCCTCCTCCAGAGGGTCCTATAGAGCTATCTGGAAACCCACGAATTCCATCTGCACCGGTTCCGCCCAAGTAAAATTTCTCATCAGGAGGAGCATCTTTTGATCTACCATAAGCAGTTACATAACCAAAACGCCATTTTGTTCGTAAAATAAGCTTTTCCCAGGTATCCATATACCAGTTCACTTGAGCGATCTGCTTAAAATAATCGAAATCACCACCAAACATTCCACCTGCTATTTCACTAAAAATCACAAATTGACTGCCTTTTGTTGGGAAAAATACATTATCACGAGTATCTCTACTAATAGTTAAACTGGTAGCACTGGTATATCTCCAGCTGAGTTTATTCAATTCTATTAAATTGGCATTGGATGAAGAATCTGCCATAATGGCATCCATATTTGTAATCCTGTATTTCTTGGAATATAGAGAATAGCCAATAACCGCTCGGGTTTTATCAATCCAGGGAACAGTTTGACCAACCCTTAAACCTGCACCTCGAGTAAAAATCTCGTAGTGGAAAGAGCTCCAGGTCTTTTTCGTGTAGTATATATTAGTTCCCAGAAGGATGTCTGTATCCATCAGATTAGGATTAGTAAAGGCAAATTCAAAGGTTTGGGTGTTACCTCCAAATTCCCAAGTTAAATTAGTTGACCAGTTATTGCCAAATAGGTTGTTCTGAGCCACGGAAAGCTGACCTACAAATTTATCTTGTGAATTATAACCGACTCCCCCATTTGCTGTTCCGCTGGCACGATCCATAACATCAAATTGGAGGTCTATATCCCCTTCACTGTTAATAGGCGTATAATCCAACCTAATATCTTGCTCAAAAAAGCCAAGATTATAAATGTTCTGCTGAGTGCGTATTACTTTATTTTGCCGGAAATAATCGCCAGGAGAAACTTCCAACTGTCTACGAATAACTTTGTCCTTGGTTCTTCTATTTCCGGTAATATGTATCTGGCGAATTCTGGCACGGTTGTTTTCATTTATCTTTATATTTACAATTAGCTGATCTCCTTCTTTAACATATTCTGGCACAATAGAAGCATAGATAAAACCCTCATCAAAGTATTTGCCATAAATAATGCGCATTTCATTATCAAAGATTTCCTGATCAAAGGGCTCTCCAATTTTCATTGTAAATGCCTCTTTCAGCTCTTCTATGGGGAAAAATTCATTTCCTTCAATGTTGATCCCCCCAAAATTATATTTAGTACCTTCATATATATTGATTACAATTTCAATGGCTTTATCATTTAGTGGTTGAATTTCATAGGGACCGATTACTACATCGATAAAACCATTTTTCTTATAGAATGCAGTTAAGGTTTGTAAATCAGCATCAAATTTTTCTTGCTCTAACCGTCCCGATCGCAAAAAGCTGGAAGTTTTGGTTTTCATTTTTTTCTGCAAGGTTTTTCCGTCAAAATAGTTATTTCCCACAAAGGTGATTTGTTTGATGGATACCCTTTTCCCTTCATCAACCTGAACTTTTAAGCCGATTTTATTTTTTGCTCCATGAGATTCAAAAATCTGGATCTCGGCATTACTAAAGCCCTTGGAGGCATATTCATTTTTCAGTGTGCGTAGTAATTGATTCTTTACTCCTTCGCTCCAATAACTACCTACCCGAACCGATACTAATTCATCAATTCGTTCCTTTTTAATAGTTTTAAATCCTATATATTCGATACTGCTAACAACTGGATTTTCTTGAACCTTTACTAATAAAGTAACTCCCGTTCGATAGGGTTCCGTCTCTATTTGAATATCGGAAAATATACCCATTCGATATAGACTGCGAATCGATTTTGCAACTGCTTCAGAATCAAGAGAATCACCAACTCTAATACTAAGAGCTGAAGTAACCAGTTCCGGATCAATATTTTCTGCTCCGATAACTTTTATTTCGTATATGGTTTCTCCTGCAGCATACAGGTTTTGGGCAAAACAGCCAAGCAGCAGAATTAATATGCTGCATAGTATAAATCTTTGCATTTTTCCTCCACTTAAGAGTTAATAGACAGCTTTGTGAACAGCGCTTTTTAGTAAAGACATTTTTTTATGTTTTTAAAACAAAAGCTGTGGCCTTGACAGGAAAGCTGTTTTTTTAAAGTAGTTTCAGTATGAAGAAATCTATTTGTCTTATTCATAAATTGCTTTATTATGTAAACTGAGGTTGTAATAATGAAATCAGCGAAAAAAATATTGATTATTCTAGGCTTAATTATGTGTTTATCTATGCTCTACGGACAAAAAACTCAGGATTTCAAGCCCGGGAGAAAATGCAGTTTCCCCCAAACATATACAAACACAGAAATAAGCAGAGCCGATTCTGCTCACGGTTTTGATGTGCAAAAATATGAAATCACGCTTTCTATTAACGATGCTTTTCACAATGTATTTGGTAATGTTTTAGCCACGGTGCAAGCTACTGAAAACCTTTCCAGTATAGCTTATGAACTTAAAGGTTTAAATGTAACTAGCGTTAAAGTAAACGGAATTAATACAAACTATACTCATTCTTTGGGGTTGATTACTATTCCTCTTAATGTTATAGCTGGAGAGCAGTTTACGACTCAGATTTTTTATTCCGGAAATCCTGTATTATCCAATGATGCTTATCATATAGGGATGATTTTTAGCTCTAATACAGTCTTTACAATTTCCGATCCAGACGCAGCACGCTATTGGTGGCCTTGTTATGATCACCCTTGGGATAAGGCAATTGTAGATTTACATATTACTATGCGCAGTGATTGGAAAGTTGCTTCTAACGGAATAAGGACAGCAATTGTAGATAATGGAGATGGAACTTCCACAACTCATTGGAGCGGACAAAATCCAATGACTACTTATCTGGTTTGTATTACTGCAGGTCCCTATGTAGAAATAGAACAAACAGTTCCAGAACAGAATAATCTGCCAATCCAAAACTTTGTGATGCAAAATCAATATAACAATGCTCTAATAGACCTCCAAAATCTCCCTCTGATGATTTCCTGGTTTTCTGAACTTTTCGGGGATTATCCTTTTGAAAAGTATGGAAATGCTGTTGTAAGTATGAGTACATACGGAGCTATGGAACATCAAACAATGACAACTCTTGGGAATTATATCATTACAGGAACCGGATACTATGAAACAGTTATTGCTCATGAACTCGTTCATCAATGGTTTGGAAATGCTGTAAGCTTCTTAACTTTCAAAGATGTTTGGCTTTCAGAAGGTTTTGCTACTTATAGTGAATTTCTTTGGATAGATAAAACCTCAGGTTGGCAAAGTGCTTGTGATTATATGCGTAGTAGCATCCAACAATATTATCTGAACTGGGAAATTGCAGAAGGACCTCAAACAATATATAATCCCTCTTTCAATAACTATTTTTCTCCACCTTCTTATGAAAAAGCAGCTAGTGTGTTACATATGTTAAGATTAAAGCTCGGAGATGCCGATTTCTTTGCTCTATTACAGCAATATTATAATACCTATAAAAACAGTAATGCTATTACTGCCGAATTTCAGAATATAGCAGAACAAGTTAGCGGTCAAAACTTGAGCTATTTTTTCAACCAGTGGATTTACGGCTCAGGCATTCCGAACATTCAATATTCTCTTTGGCAAAATGAAATAAGTAACAACCTGGAAATATATGCCAAAACTACTTCTCCTACAGTTACTTCTTTTACGGTAGACATTCCTTTCCGGATCTCTCAAAATGGTATTAGCGATTCCTTGCTGGTAATTGCCGATCCGGATGGTTATGCTAATGATTATAATTATCCAATTATTAGCGATAATATGGAAGTTGAGGCAAATTATAATAATTGGACTTTGTTAAATGACTTAACTGAACAAATTCCTCGATTTACAGAATGCCTGCCTTCCAATGATTGTGTTATGCTCTTCTGGAATTCATTTATTTCTGAAAAGGACTATCAGTATCAGCTTTACCGCAAACTGAGTAGTGAACAAGAATGGACTTTAATATCCACAATGGATAACAACACCTTCAGTTATGCTGATACAACTGTAAGCGGCGGTTTCAACTATGATTATAGATTGCGGGTATTAGATATAAATGGCTATTTCTCTAAATTCACCGATACTATTACTATAACTCCCCAATCATTTAGTTTCGCCAATGAGTTCTTAGTGGTAGATGAAACCAAAGATGGAAATGGCTTTACAATTAATCCTGATGATGAAATGGTTGATAGCTTTTATTCTGCAGCTTTAGGTGGATTTGCTTGCCCGATTGATAATTGGGATTGCGCAACTCAAGGTTTACCTGATCTGGCTACTTTAAGTAACTATAAACTTGTACTTTGGCATGCTGACGATTTCAGCCAAAATCTGCTGCAAGATAATCTATCTGTAATTAGTAGCTATATCGCTGGAGGTGGAAAATTAGTTCTTTCTGGGTGGAAAACAGCTTCTAATTTAACCACTGAATTCTTGGACCGTTTTGCGGGAGGAGTAACTCCTGTTTATGATGCTTCTCCTTGTTTAATTAGTGCTCATTCTGATATATATCATAATTTAACGGTTGATCCCGATAAAACCATTGTTTCCTGGAATTCAATGCTTCCCTACATTTATACTTTCAACAATGCCGCTGAACCAATTTATACTGCCAATATGATAGATGGCAGTAATGGAGCAGGACAATGTATTGCTTTCAAACACGATTTTAACGGCACTTTTGTAATGTTTGGTTTTCCTCTGTATTTTATGCAGTATCCAGAAGTAAGAATTATGTTGCATCAGCTTCTGCCAACCCTTAATCCCGCTTTACCTATTACGGATGAAACAGTGGCTATGCCTGAAGTATCTATATCTGTTATGCCCAATCCTTTTAACCCTTCCACAACCATCTCTTTTTACCTTCCGGTTAGCGGATATATAGAATGTGAACTATATAACCTGAAAGGACAGAAAGTGACAACATTAGCAAAGGAAAAAATGACTGCCGGAAAGCATAGTATCAGTTTTAACGGTTGTGATTCACAAGGACGCAACCTAGCTTCAGGTGTATATTTTCTGCGTTTGCAACATCCTAACGGTGTAATAAATAAAAAAATAACTCTCTTAAAGTAGGTACTCAAATGTTTTATTGTCCAACTCGCATCATCTTTGCCGATGATGCTATTCAAAAGGCAAAAGATAAGATAGCCGTTTTGGGAAAAAAGGCATTATTGGTTAGCGGAGAAAAAAGCGCTAAACAAAGTGGAGCACTATCTGATCTGATAACAGTTTTAAACGAACTGGAAATACACTATGTCCTTTTTGATCGCATTAAAGAAAATCCCACCCTGGATAGCGTGATGGAAGGCAAGCAAATCTTTTTACAAAATAATTGTGATTTTGTAATCGGCATCGGAGGAGGTAGCCCTATTGATGCAGCTAAAGCAATATCTTTGGCTGCCGCGAATTCTTTGAACCGCGATGAGATATATAACATTGCTGCCTTCAAGAATGTATATCCTATTATGGCTATACCACTTACTGCAGGGACAGGATCTGAGGCAACTCAATATAGCGTCCTATCCGATCCCACGCATAAGAAAAAAGCTGGCTTGGGTAGTGATTTAGCTTTTCCCGCGTTGGCTGCTATAGACCCGAAATACACTTTAACTTTAACGCCAAAAGTAACTATGCATACGGCTTTGGATGCTTTAAGTCATCTTTTAGAAGGTCTGTATAGCAATCAGCGTTCACCTCTGGTTTATCCCTTTATTTATAAAGGAATTGCCAGTATAATGAAATGCTTACCAAGGGCATTATCCGAACCAGATAATTTAGCCGCAAGGAAAGAATTGATGCAGTCTGCTCTTTACGGAGGAATAGTTATTGCTCAAGGAAGTACTACTCTTCAACATTCCATTGGTTATCCTTTAACTTCCAATTACAATATTCCACATGGTTTAGCAAACGCTATGGTTATGGAAGATATTATGGAACTGTATTATCCTGCCATTTCTAAAGAACTAAATGACTTGTTCGCATACCTTAATCTTAGTAAAGATGCATTTTATGCCTGGCTAAGAGCTCTGCCCTTTGAACGAAAAATAGAGCTAAGCGATACCTTCATAGAAGAGGCAATTCCACAAGTTATGGGTAGTAGAAATATGGCTCTGAATCCATTACCCGTTTCCGAAGAACATATAAGAATTATTTTTGAACATATTCGAAAAAGTTAAATTATTCTCAGTTAGGTGTCCTTTGTACTTTAATTACTAATGAATATATTAGAACTTTCAAGGCAAATGGGACTTATTACGGCAATTCCTAACATCAAAATTCCGTTGATACCCACATTAACCACTGTAAAATCTACAGGAAGTTTCGTCATTTGGTTGCCAGGGGGACATTTAGGGTTCCGTTCTGTCTGTAACCAATGACTCCTAACCTGTATATAGAGAACACTTGTATGGCTTGTTATAACTTATTAAATAGTTAGTTATGCGTGATATACCTGTTCGGTTACCCAACGCAATAAATAACTGCCTTCTATTCTTCTATTCGTAAGTTATTCATAAATAAAGATATAGTATCATTATTCAGTTTTGGAACACATCTTGCGATCAATTCTTGACAATTTTACCAAAGTTTTGGAAAAGAGTTATGTGTTCATCTATTGCAAAATGCCATACGCAGAAAAAAATGAATAAATAACATAACTCGAGGAATAAATGGAAGAAAAGGAAATTAAGCTTTTAGAAAAAGCATTATCCGGCAAGCCGACAAAAGATAATTTTTACCAAGGGCTTAAATTAGTAAGTTACTATATCGGTTGCAATCCCCATAAGGCAGAGGAATCTACCCAAATATTATTGCAAATGGCTAATCTTATGGGAACCGCTGAAGAAATTGCCTTTGCCAATAAAACGATGGGATCGGTAAATTCCGTTTTAGGCAACCATCAGGAGGCAATCCCTTATTATCAGAAAGCGGTAAATTTATTTTCTCAAATAGGCAAAAATCTGCAAATGGCACAATCGCTTGCCTCTATTGCTTCTATGAATACCACTTTGGGAAACACTGCCCAGGCATTGAAGACCTTTATGGAAGTAATCCCTCTTTTTGAACAGGAAAACGACCAGCATAGTATTGCCATAACCTATTCTAATATGGCAAATATCTATAAAGCTAAAATGGATTATGCCCAAGCAATTCAGTATTATCAAAAGGCAGCAGATCTTGCGGAAAGCATTCAATGTCTGGATTTGCAAGTTAGTTCTCTTTGCATAATGGGTTCCATCTATTCATCTTTAATGGATTACAATAAAAACCTTGCCTGCTGTCTGAAGGCATTAACTTTGGCAGAATCCACCGGCAATAATTATCTGATAGGCGAGGTCCATTGCTCTTTAGGGGTTGCTTATCAGGAGTTGCAGGATTATGATAAAGCATTGGAATATTATTATAAATCGCTTAAAATTGGAAGGGAACAGCAGATTCCCTATTATATTTCAGGTAATTTAAGTAATATTGCCGATATTTATCGTAAGCAAGGAAAGCTGAAAGAAGCCCTAAAAGCATATAAAGAAGCATTAAAGTATGATTTGCAAACCGGAGATATTTATAATCAGAGCGCTTCTTTACGAACTATAGCCCTTACTTATATAGATATGCATCGTTACGCACTTGCCAGGAAAACCATTTTACAAGCATTAAACATAATTTCTGCTGATGAACATCTGGAGATGGGGATAAATCTGCAGGCAGACCTTCTTTTAACTTGCATCAAACAACAGGACTATAAATATGCCGAAGCCCTATTAAAAAAATTGCTAAAAAAAGTGCAAGACAACCCCGTTTCCGAAGTGCAAATTTCCATCTATGAATATGCTGCGGGACTCTATACAAAGTTACGAAATTATAAGAAGGCAAATTACTTTTTAAATCTCCATTCACAACTCTACAAGGAATTTATCAATCAGGAACGGGAGAAAATTAACCGCTTTATGCAGATTAGTTTTGAAACAGCTCGCCTTCAGGATGAAAAAGAAATGCTTCAGTTTCAGAATGAACTTTTGGAAAAGCGCGTCCAAGCAGAGCTGAATAAAATAAAAGAAAAGGACAAATTACTGGCTCAACAAGAACAATTGGCTATGTTGGGTAAAATTTCTGCAGGCATCGCACACGAAATTAACAATCCCTTGGCTGCTATAAAACAAATTGTAGAAATTACTTTGGAGGACTTAAATAGTTTGCAGCCAAGGGGTTATCTTTCACAAAAGAAAAATGATGTGCTACAATTATTGGAGCGTATCAATCGCTTGGTGGAAATCATTAAAGTTATTGCCAGAAGTCCCGAAAGGTTCAACGCCAATTCTTTTAGTTTGAATCAAATTATAGAAGAGTTTATCGAACTTTTTGGCGATAAAATAATCAGCAAGGATGTTTTGCTGATCAAGGACTGCGAACCAGATTTACCTCCTGTTTATGCAGATAACATCAGGTTTATTCAGCTTTTATCCATTCTGGCAACCAATTCCAATGATGCTCTTAAGAATGTTAATCGCTCCGAGGGAAAATATATCACAATTTCAACCAAGTTAATAGATGGCAGGATAATGCTGGTAGTAGAAGATAACGGTTGTGGAATGGATCAAGAGACCTTAAGCAGAGCCACCGAGCCATTTTTCAGCTCCAAAGAAATTGGCCAGGGAACGGGATTGGGTTTATCCTTGGCACATAGCATCGTTTTAAACAGCAAAGGTAATATGACAATGGAAAGTGAACTGGGAAAAGGAACCTCTGTTTCACTCAGTTTTCCTGTAGAGGATCATTATGAAAAGCAATGATTTAACCCATATACTTGTTTTGGATGATGAAACCAGTATCCGCGATGGCTTGATCCATTATTTCAGCGAACGAAATTATCGCATCAGCGGAGCTTCCAATTGGGAAGAAGCACAGCTTGTTCTAACCAAATCTATCTTACATATCATAATATTGGATGTGGTTTTACCCGGTTTTGATCGTAAAAAAGATGGCTTGGATGTTCTGTCACTTATTAAACAAAAATATCCGGATACTGAAGTGATAATGATTTCAGGACACGCCACCGTAGAAAAAGTAATTACCGCCTGGAATCAGGGTGCCCTGATGTTTCTGGAAAAGCCCTATTCACTTGAAGAAATGGAAAAAGCGGTTAAACGCGCCGAATATTACAGCCGCGGTTTTTCGCGTTTGCATCAATTGGAAGCACAAGTTATCAGCCAAAAAATGGAGCAAAGCTTAGGGACTAAAGTTATTGCCAAAAGCCCCCAAATGAAAAAATGTCTATCTCTTGCCAAAAAATATGCCCAAAATAACCACTCTATTTTAATCACCGGCGAATCGGGAACCGGAAAAGAAATTATAGCCAAGCTTATTCATTATTTCAGCGACCATTCCGAAGAGGAATTTGTTGCCGTTAATGTCAATGCCATTCCTCACGAACTTTTTGAAAGCACCTTATTTGGCTATGTTAAAGGTGCCTTTACAGGTGCAAACACCAATACTACAGGGCTGGTGGAAAAAGCAGGTAAGGGAACTATTTTTCTGGATGAAATCGGTGACTTGCCAATGGAACAGCAGGTAAAACTTTTACGCTTAATAGAAACCAGAGAGTATTATAAAGTGGGTTCCAGCCGACCTTCCCGAACCGAAGCCCGTTTTATTTTTGTCACAATGCAAGACCTGAATCAAAAAGTTGAACAACAGTCCTTTCGGAATGACCTATTTTACCGCATTTCCGATTTGGAAATAAATATTCCTCCCTTGCGGGAAAGAAAAGAGGATATTTCTGCTTTGTGCGAATATATTATCCCGCAATTGGCAAAAGAAGAAGGTATCGCCAAGATACCTGTTTTGACTAAAGATGCCTATAAGGCCATTCTTACTTATTCTTTTCCAGGAAATATCCGTGAGCTGAAAAAAATCCTGCGAAAAGCAATTTTGAACCTGGAAAGCAATGAAATACTCAAAGAAGACCTTTTCCCGCCAGTTGAACAAAATGTTACCAAAACTAAAGGAACTTTTTGTCCCGATTGTGAGGCATATTTCATCAAAAAAGTTCTTACTAATACAGATTTTAACGCCAGCTTAACAATGAAACTCTTGGGCATCAGCCGCAGCAGTTTTTACGATAAATTAAAACGCTATAACATCAATGTTAAACATAATATCGAAGAGTAGGAATATGATCTGAGGGTATCCCTTGTATGTGCTGAAGGATATCAAACAAATAGGTGGATAGCTTGTTGCTATCCACTATTTCTTTAATAACAGATCTTTACGCAATATCTGCCCTCACTTAATTGCCTTATCATTATTATTGCCTTATCATTATTATTGCCTTATCATTATTATTTATGCCAATAGAGGTATTTGTGCGCTATACAGCTCGGGATATAATTACTGAAAACCAAAACGGAAAGCTAAGTTTAGCTTTCCGTTGAAATAAGAGGAGAGATTGAGTTAATTTACTTTATATTTTACATCGCCTTTTTCGAAATAAGCGATAATTTGTTTAGCTGCAGCAATACCTGCATTTGTATTAGCTTCGCTGGTTTGGGCACCCATTTTTTTAGGTGTAAAGAACACCCGGTCTGGATAGAGTTCTAATAATTTAGCACTATTATCGGGAGCGACATCACTCACATAACGGAATTTTTTCTTTTCGGCAAAAGCTTTAAGCAAAGCATCTTCTTCAATAACTTCTTTGCGGGCAGTATTTACCAAAATGGCATCATCCTTCACTAAAGATAGGAGGTTCCAGTTTACACTCTTTTTAGTGTCTTCCGTTGCGGGAATATGTAATGATATATAATCCCCCAGTTTGAATATGTCTTCTACGCTATGCAAGGGTTTAACACCTTCTTTTTGAATTACTTCATCGGAAATAAAAGGATCATAGGCATAAACATCCATTCCGATTCCTTTAGCAATTTTGGCAACATAACGAGCTACCCATCCAAAACCATATAGAGTTAGTGTTTTACCTGCAAGTTCAGTTCCAGATTTTCCATTGAACTTATTCCGTGCCATATAAATCATCATTCCGATTGCCAGTTCAGCAACGGCATTAGAATTTTGGCCTGGAGTATTCATAACAACAACATTGTGAGCTGTAGCAGATTTCAGATCGATATTGTCATAACCGGCTCCGGCACGAACCACGATTTTTAGTTTTGGTGCAGCATTAAAAGCTGCTTCATCGATAATATCGCTACGAACAATTAAAGCTTCTGCATCAGCTAAAGCATTGTGCAGTGCACTCTTTTCGGTATAATTCTCCAAAAAGGAGTAATTATAACCAGCATTTTCGAGTTCAGTTTTAATTTTCTGAACTGCATCTGCAGCGAAGGGTTTTTCGGTTGCAATAAGGACTTTTGGCATTTTTGCCTCCTATTATTTTGTTTGTTTACTTGCTTATTCATTTCCCTAAAATTCCTAAAAGGACACCAGCAGCAACTGCTGAACCAACAACACCGGCAACATTTGGTGCCATTGCATGCATTAATAAATAATTGGTTTTATCATATTGTTGACCAACAACTTGTGAAACTCGTGCTGAAGCTGGAACTGCAGAAACACCCGCACTACCAATTAAAGGATTAATCTTATTTTTGGAGAAGAGATTCATAATTTTGGCAAAAAGAACACCTGCAGCGGTAGCCGCTGCAAAAGAAAATGCACCCAGGAAAAAGATTTTCAAAGTGGCTGGAGTAAGAAATACTTCTGCAGTAGTTTTTGCTCCTACTGTTAAACCAATCAAAACGGTTACGACATCGATTAAAACAGTCCTGGCACTATTGGCAAGGCGTTCAGTTACCCCGCTTTCTTTTAACAAATTTCCCAAAAAGAGCATTGCTAAAAGAACAACACTTCCTGGAGAAATAAAAGTTGTAACTACGAAAGCAACGATAGGAAAGATGATCTTTTCTTTCTTAGAAACTACTCGTAAGGGTTTCATCCGAATAAGACGCTCTTTTTTAGTGGTTAGCAATTTCATAATAGGTGGTTGAATAACAGGCACCAATGCCATATATGAATATGCTGCTAAAGCTATTGAACCCAAAAGATGAGGTGCCAACTTAGAAGCCAAAAAAATTGAGGTTGGACCATCGGCGCCTCCAATAATTCCTATTGAAGCTGCTTCCATCACATTAAATCCTAAAAGGAGACTGCCAATAAAGGTAGCAAAAATTCCAAATTGAGCAGCAGCTCCTAAAAGGATAAGCCGCGGATTGGCAATTAGAGTGGAAAAATCAGTCATCGCTCCTATTCCTAAAAAGATAAGCGAAGGATAGATACTTTTATTCACTCCAAAATAAAGATAGTTTAAAACAGAGCCCTCATTCATAACTCCCAATCCCTGTTGAGAAACACCAGGCATATTACCAACTATAATTCCAAAACCGATAGGAATCAGTAGCAGTGGCTCAAATTCTTTTGCAACACCTAAATAGATAAAGATCATTCCGGAGATAATCATCACCAGATTTCCCCAGGTAACATTCAGGAATCCTGTGGTTTGTATAAATTGGCTTAATTCGTGCATAAAGCTAATCCTCAAACTCAATTAAAGGATCATTATCCTGAACCAGGTCTCCCTTATGAACATAAACTTTACTTACTTTTCCGGTTCGAGGACTGTAAATATCCGATTCCATTTTCATTGCTTCCAGAATTAAAACAATATCTCCCTCTTTCACATAGTCATTAACCTGCACTTTTATATCCATAATCGTTCCAGGAAGAGGTGCGCGTAGAATTTTATCTTTATTTCCAGTTTTCTCGCTTTCTTTTTCAGGACTGTGTTTAGGAGAAGTACTTATAGGAGGAGATTTTATGTCTACCCCAGTAATTTTCATCAGCAAATCTCCTTCTTTAACAGGAGCTCTTTCTTTCACTAGTATCTTCTCGATTTTTCCATCAAAGGGAGAGGCAATTTCGCTTTGCATTTTCATCGCTTCAATTATTAAGATCGATTGTCCTGCTTTTACTTCATCACCTTCGGAAACAGGGATAGTAACTATTACCCCAGGAAGGGGAGCGCGAATTTCTCCAGAAAAAAGATCTGCATTACTACTAAATGCAGGAGCTAATGGAACAGCTTTTTCCTGCGCAGCAAGCTTTGGTACACTATCAATTTTATCATTTTCAATTTGAACCAGATATTCTGTACCGTTTAAGTTTATCCTGGCATGCGTAGGACTATATTCCAAGATTTTGGCTTCGAAGTGTTCGTTATTGATTAGTAGTTTATAGGTCTTCATCTATATCTCCGTCTATTATTCATTTCTCTGTTTGGCATATTCAACATAGCATTTGCACGCCATTGATTTGTAGGAGTGCGTTTGAAGGTTAGGGCAATTTTTCTTTGATCTTCCAGAGTTTGTTCATGTAACATCACAGCTGTAACTAAAGCAGCAATTACATTCTGATTTAAAGTGGCAGAAGCAGCACGAACTTTTCCCCCGGGTGATATTTTAAGATCGGCTTTTTCCTTTTTGGGAGGACGATTCAAAAGGTTAAGCTGTCCCACTATAATACTGGTAATTAATAAAGCTGTAAAAACTGTCAGCATCCCTACCAGAGTTACATTAAGCCCATAATTCATACTCTGTTCATTGAATTCCTGTTCAATTTTTATAATGTCTTCTGGAGTTACATTCAATGATTGTAATGAGTATGAATCCCATTGCTGAGAATTGGGTTTTTCCAATCCAATCTTTTGCTTAATTTTTTTTATGGGCATATTCAGAACTGAGGCAACTTCGTCCAGAGTTGAAAGTTCTGTAAAGCCATAAACACTATATTGTTTTGCTAAGAGAGCTTTATAAGGAGTGATACCCAATTTGCGTAAACTCATCTTATCCAATTTTTCGTTATAAGGTTCCAAACCCAGATATTTTTTCCAACTGGCGATATCTTTAATTTGTAATTTTTCTGCTACTTCCGCAAGGGTAGCAGTATCGCGAAAGCCATATTCCGACAAAATTTCTTTTTCGCGGACAAGAGCTAAGCTATCAGAAATTGTTTGCTCTATAAGATCTATTTGAGCAAATGCACTCAAAAAGCTACAGGCAAAAATGGCTAAAAACACTATCTTTCGCATTGCCTATACCTTACAGAGGGATATTGCCATGTTTGCGAGGAGGAATGCTATCCTGTTTATTAGCCAGCATTTCCAAAGCGCGAATTAAACGAAATCTTGTCGCAGAGGGTTCAATTATATCATCAATATATCCCCTTTCTGCAGCCACAAAGGGATTGGCAAATTTTTCCCGATATTCTTTTTCTCGTGCCTGAAGAATGGCTTTAGGATCCTCTGAAGCCATTGCTTCTTTACGGAAAATTACTTCTACAGCTCCCTCCGGACCCATAACTGCAATTTCTGCAGATGGCCAGGCATAAACAATATCTGCACGCATATGACGACTATTCATTACACAATATGCACCTCCGTAAGCTTTACGGATAATAACTGTAACTTTGGGAACTGTAGCTTCCGCAAAGGCATAAAGAAGTTTTGCCCCATTACGAATAATTCCATTATGCTCTTGCATCGTTCCAGGTAAAAAACCAGGAACATCTTCCAAAACCACCAGAGGAATATTGAAAGAATCACAAAAACGCACAAATCTGGCTCCTTTGATACTGGCATCAATATCTAAAACACCAGCTAAAATCTTTGGCTGATTTGCAACAATACCTACTGTGCGTCCATTCATTCTTCCAAAACCAACAATGATATTTTGAGCAAAATTACTCATCACTTGCAAAAATTCACCATTATCCACAATCGGATATATCACTTCCAGCATATCATATGGCTTATTTGGATTTTCAGGTACGAGATTATTTAAAACATCACAATTACGAGTGATAGGATCAGCATTGGGAACATAGGGAGGATCTTCCAAATTATTTGAAGGCAAATAACTTAGCAGCAACTTGATAGTAAGCATAGCATCTTCTTCGCTATTGGCAATAAAATGAGCTACACCACTTTTACTGGTATGCACTTTGGCTCCGCCTAAATCTTCATTAGTAACCGTTTCATTTAAAACAGTTTTAACTACCTTTGGCCCAGTTACAAACATATAACTGTTGCTTTTTTCCATCACAACAAAATCTGTGATAGCAGGAGAATAAACTGCACCACCTGCACAGGGACCTAAAATTGCCGAAATTTGAGGAATTACTCCACTTGCCATCACATTCCGCCAAAATATCTCAGCATAACCGGCAAGAGCATCAACGCCTTCTTGAATTCTTGCTCCACCAGAATCATTTAAACCTATAATCGGACAACCATTCTTCAATGCCATATCCATTACTTTACAGATTTTATCTGCGTAAGTTTTAGAGAGGGATCCACCAAAAACAGTGAAATCTTGTGCAAAAATATAGACCAATCTCTCATTGATTGTAGCGCAACCAGTTACTACACCATCTCCAGGATGTTTATATCGTTCCATCCCAAAATTGGTGCAACGATGAGTTACGAACATATCAAATTCTTCAAAACTGTCAGGATCAACCAAGAGGGCAATCCTTTCCCTCGCTGTAAGCTTTCCTTTTAGATGTTGTTCAACAATGCGTTTTTCTCCACCACCCAAAAGAGCTGCAGCTCTTTTAGCTCTTAGCTTTTCCAGAGGATTCTGGTTTTCCATTTCTTTCCTTTCCTATTCTATGTTTATTTTTTTGTATTAAGTTATGCCATAGTCATTATTTTAAAAGCTGTTTTTTAGTAAAGGGAAATGTTCTGGGTTTTTTTATAGTTGTGATATCTAAAGCTGTCTTCTATTGTTTTCCTGGCAAAACCAAAATATTCATATTATTATAGCAATGATTGCTACACATATCTTTCAAAATGAATTGTACTGCAAATGCAGATTACATTGCATAATGTGTACACCGATCCAATTGGCTTGACCGTTTTTTCTTTTTGCCAACTTCTTGCATACTAACACTTCCAATATATAGCAGATTGTTTATCTATGCATTAAGTATATTATAATCGATAATCCGAAGCTCTTGAGATTCACTAACACCAGGAATATTAACAACATTTATAGATCGTTTCAACCTAAACCTTACATTTCTTGCAAGTTACCGATATTCAACTTGTCCTCCACCTAATCTTATCTCATCCTTAACGATGAGTTGAAGAGGAGAGGAGGAGGAGAGGATGATGGGTTGTTTGCTTGAGCCATCCTGAAATCAGTGGACTAAAATTAAGGAGAAAGAAATGAATAAAAATTCTACAAAAAGGATGCGAGTTCGCTACAGCGATGCCTTTGAACCTTAAGCTGCTCATATATGAATAACCTGAGTAATCTGCATAATCTGCATAATCTGCGTAACTTGCGTGAGTTATTTCCGGTGGCTTTGGTGGCTAAATACTCTTCTAATATTCTTGCTTATAAAGTTAATATCTCTTAATCCTATAATCCTTAAATCCTTGTTTCTAACATTTAAACCCTTAAATCCTTGTTTCTAAGACTAAATCTTTGGGTACTAATCCTAAAATCGCAGACCTTTTCTCTTAGCCCTAAGCTCTCTACACTCTGCAAATATAATCCCGTTCATCCTTGGTATATTTCATTTTTGCCCGTTCAGACAAGCATCTATGCAAACAATAATATCTTCCTGCTAAGAACTAACTCATCTGAATACAAGGTTATATAATAGACCCCGGTTTCACAAAGCTGTCCATATTTATCTCTTCCATCCCAGATCAGAGAATTATCAGTAATATCAAAACTGATGACTTCCTGCTCCAACACATTGGTAATTACCAGTTTATACAATCCTGCAAGGTGAAAGTTAAAGACCACAACAACAGTTTCCCCTTTCACTACAGGATTTGGATAAACTTCCATTAAGCAATTATCATTGGCAGTAGATTCATCAGCAGTGGATTCGGGTTTTGTAGCCAAACTGCATCCCATAAGCATTATAAGCAGAAAAATGCACTCGGCAAGAATATATATTTTAGTCATATTCATCTTAGTTCCTCACCTATAATTTATTTAAGCATTTCTGAAGCAATCTGAAAAACATTTAAATTGCAACCAAAACTGTATATGTTCTTATCTTTGCATTGGCTTCCTCCGGGGAAATAAGAATAGTTTCCATTAAGTGAAACCAGATTTCGATAATGCAAATCCAAACCAATGCCATAAGTAAGACCTTCAATATTTCCCCCTTTATCTTTATGATAGCCACTTCTTAAAAAAATGGTATCCAGAAAACCAAGCTCTGTTCCAATTCCATAAATATTGGGGCTTTGTGTTCGATCATCATTCATTCCGGCAAGAAGACGCAGGCATCCAATATTTTCAAAATTATCCGTTAACTCATTCTCTTTCAGATAGTTCGGATTTTTAAGCGAGGCAGAACAGGCAATTCCAGTGTTTATGCGTTTGTATATTTTATGTTGCTGACCACTATTATATTTAATACCGTCCCCATAGGCATTGAACATAGAAAATCCGGCTACAGATTCCAGATGTATTTTGTCGGTTAAGGGAAAACTATATTTTAACAGAGCTCCGGAATCTACACAATCAGCATCATATTCTTCACCTATATTAGCGGGATAACTATAGCCAAAATCAATAGAACTGAAATTTAGAATATAATTCATACCGAGGCAGAGGTCTAATTTATTGTTCGAGAATGTATTATCGTTATGAATAATCCGATAGAGATCGGCAAAATTAACTGAAATTCCCAAGGGATACATAAATTCCTTAAGTTGCTTCGTAATTCCTATCTCATAACCATTTTCATCGACAAATGCTATGCTTCCATAATCAGCATTTATTCCCCAAGTATGAACATTGGTAACAGAAGGAAAAAGAAAGCCAAAACCCTTATAAGATAAACTCATCATTGAAGCATAATAGGCGCTTTCTTTTTCATCTCCGGGATGTTTCAATCTCATAAAATCATAGCAAGTATTAGAATAACTGAGCCCTGTATGCAAAGATGGATAAGCAGGATTGTCATAAGCATTTAAAGGTTCATTGTGCCAAATATTTACAACTCCTACAGGACTTCCACCCAAGGCAAGATTAATTGCCGAGGGCTCAAAACAACTTACCATTAAAACATAATTGGAGATAGCCGCTAAATTTGCTATCACCACACCTAATATAAAAGCCAGCAAGATTATTTTTTTCATAAAAAACTCCTCAAAACCTTCTTTTTTTACTTGTAAAATATTATCTTTTTCTGTCATGAATTTTATTCCGACCTACCAATAGTAACACTTTTTTCTGAAATGCCTTGCCTGCTCTCTTAACTTATAGTCCAGAAACAATTCCGTAACACTTCTCTAACGAAACTACGGCAGCGTTAGAGAAGTGTAAGAGAGTCGTTACGGAATGTTCTATGTTAGTATAAGATATCTTCTTTTGGCATATAAGCTGGGATTTTAGAGTGTGAGAAGTGCCCAGAGTATGGAAAATAGGCAGAAAATGAATAAATTTGCGGGGTTTGGTGAGGCAAAAAGGGAAAGTAATGAATAAATTTGCGGGGTTTGAGAAGGCAAAAAGGTAAAATACAGATAAATATGACATAATTTTGGCCTATTTCTCCACTAAGCCAAAAACCCTAAAGCTAATGTCCCTGTTCCTAAATGGGTAGCCGGAGCTCGCTGAAGCTCCGCACTTTTTTTTCTTACGGAGGAACGGCGTCCTCCGGCTATACTTTTCTGGAAAAATGACATCCTCGTTGTTCCTCCTGACAACTAAGCTATATTGTTTCCACTATATTTTAGGATAGCTTGGTAGTTTGTTTGTTGTGGGTTGACCAGGAGGTCAACCTTCCTGTATTTTCAACGGGTTAAAACCCGTCGTTAATATGTATCGTCCCGCTGGGACTTTTATACCCATTCTTTATTGCGCCGGGTTAAAACCCGTCGTTAATATGTATCGTCCCGCTGGGACTAATTGTATCTGTTACTATTTGCGCCGGGTTAAAACCCGTCGTTAATATGTATCGTTCCTAACGGAACTTTTGTCGTAATTCTATTTTTTTGAGGGGCTTACGCCACCGTCGCTATCTTTGTTTCGTTCTTTGAGTTAAAATCGGTTTTGTTTGTGATCTTCCACATCAATTCATTCTTTTCCCCTATCTTTGAATAAGGTCACTAATTATCTCATAGAAAAGGCCGATTTTGACTTAAAGTCGACTAATCGTCAGTTATAAAATACAATCCTCTGAATCCTAACACCCTTAAATCCTTGTTTCTAAAGCTAAATCTGCGTCATCAGCATAATCTGCGTGAACTAATCCTTAAATCCTTGTTCCGAAAATCCAAATCTGTGTAATCTGTGAGAGATAAAAAAACCGGAGGAACAGTGTCCTCCGGCTACCCAATATTATTTAGTATTCTTTATTAAAATCCCGGTTTTCCTCGCGGATTTGTTTTTCCTGTAATTTAGCTGCCAGATCTATCAGTTTTAAAAATTCAGTTCTATAGCCCTCGGTATCTTTGCCGATATTTTTGGTTGCCAGTTCTTTAACCATATCCCAATTGAGGGCTGCTTTATATTGAGAATCTTGCAAAAGCATTCCATAGCCAATAACGGAACAGGCGAAAAGATAATTTTCGGAGGCATTTTCCAAGTGTATAGTTTTATTCATAACCGGCACTTCAAAAGGAATGCTAGTATCGCTATCCGGAAGTTTATAACGCAATTTAACCGTTAATGCCTCAGGTGATTTACGCGCCTCATCGGAAATCTTTATATCCTGATATTTCAGTTCATCCAGTTCGGGAATAGGTTCTTTGGAAGCGGTGGGAATAATTTCATAAACAGCTGTAACACAATGTCCTGCACCCAATTCACCGGCATCTTTGGTGTCATCCTTAAAGTCCTCTTTATTCAGCAGACGGTTTTCATAGCCGATTAAACGGTATGCCTTAATATGAGCGGGATTAAATTCAATTTGCAGTTTCACATCTTTGGCTACGGCATAAAGAGTGCTTGCCATTTCATTAACCAGAACTTTTTTAGCTTCACTGATGTCATCTATATAAGCATAATTGCCATTTCCTTTATCAGCCAAAAGTTCCAAGGTGTTATCCTTATAATTTCCCATTCCATATCCCAAAGCGGTAAGGTAAATGCCTTTATTGCGTTTGGATTCAATTAATTGAGTTAAATGGGCAGAGGAAGATGCGCCCACATTAAAATCACCATCGGTACAAAGAATAATACGGTTGTTTCCACCTTTGATAAAATTCTCCTCGGCAATTTTATAGGCAAGTTCAATTCCTGCTCCTCCAGCTGTTGATCCTCCTGCCTCTAATCTATCAATAGCATCATAAATATCTTTTTTTTGTCTAGCACTAGTGGAAGGTAAAACTTCTCCTGCAGCTCCGGCATAAACGACAATCGCAATTTTATCCTCATCCCGTAAATTATCCACCAACAATTTCATTGATGCTTTTACCAAAGGCAGTTTATTCGGTTCATCCATAGAACCGGAAACATCCAGCAGGAAAACTAAATTACTGGGTGCAGCTTTAGAAAAATCCAGCTTTTTTGCCTGCAGGCCTATTAAAACCAAGTTACGATTTTGATTCCAGGGGCACACACTCATTTCAGTATAAACCGAAAAAGGATGTTCCCCTTCCGGCTTAGGATAATTATAGGCAAAATAATTTACCAGTTCTTCAATGCGGATGCTTTTGGGCTCAGGTAATTGACCTTGTTGCAAAATACGCCGGATGTTACTATAGCAACCAGTATCCACATCTATGGAAAAAGTGGAAAGCGGTTCTGCTAAAGGACTGTGAAATATATTGGGTTTGATTGCTTCATATTGTTCTGTGTTAAAAGGAGTTATATATTGATTTTGCATACTAGCGGAAAGTAATGTCTGCCACGGCACTACATCCATATCGGAAACAGCATTGACCTTTACACTCTCCATTATGATTCCAGTTTTTTGCATTGTTATTGTAAGAGTGGTTGTTTTCCCTGCCTCAATTGTGATATTACTCTTTTCAACTGTATTATAACCAATTAATGAACATTTTAAAGAATATGTACCAGCAGGAATATTTAAAATAACTGCTTTCCCTTGGGCATCTGTCTGACCACCCGTTAGGCGTTTATTATTGTCATAAATAGCCACACTAGCATATTGAAGGGGAGTATTATTATCGGTAACGGTTATGGATAGCTTACCTTTTTCCATTTTCTTTTCAGGAACAGGTTTTTGCGGATTGGCAACCAGCACAATATTTAATAAAGCAGGTTTATTGGCTTTTATCTTCACTTTCTTATTTTCATAAACCGCAAAGTTGGGATCGTTTATCTTAATGGTGTAAGTTCCTGGTTTTAGTTTATCAAATCGGTAAAAACCATTCTGGTCGGAAACAGCGGTGGCAATAACAGTGTTTTTTTGCAGACATTGCACAGTGAGATCTGCTACAAAGGTATTTTTACCTGCCTCGGTAATAGAACCATAGATAGAACCGTATTTTTCTTTTTTAGCTGCCATCAATAAGCATAGCATTAGCAGCAAAGGAATTATCCAATAGCGTGTTTTCATTTTTCCTCCATACTTTTATCCATTTTTTATAGTTTAATGCATAATCATTATTTGTCAAGCAATTATTGAAGTTTACCTGTAAACGGTTTATGCGAGTAAGAAAGAAATACAGTACCTAATAGCTAATTTTTTAATACCTTTTCCATATCTCTATTTACCATTTTTGATAACTATTAATTACACTAATTTGCATCACCCTTTTTGCTTGACATTATGCACCTCTTGAAAAAGATGACCCAAACTTTATGTGCATCTTTAGCTCAGCTGGCAGAGCAACTGACTCTTAATCAGTGGGTCCGGGGTTCGAATCCCCGAAGATGTACCATTTTTAAAATAGCGGTGATTTGCCCTTTGCTCCGCAGCCAAAATGTGCTAAAGTATGGCTTTATAAGTTTTGCCGGCTTTAGCAGCCGGTTTTTTTTAGATATAAAAGGGCAACTTAAGCAGATAAATTATATTAGGAGATACAAATGACTGCAGCATTACATGCACTTGACAAAACGGACAGAAACGGCTATGTTTTCACCTCTGAATCTGTCTCGGAAGGTCATCCGGATAAAGTTTGCGATCAGATATCGGATGCTATATTAGATGCTTATTTAGCAGCTGATCCTCATTCGAAGGTTGCCTGTGAAACATTAGCTACGGAAAACAGAATAATCCTATCAGGAGAAATTTCTTCAAAAGCGACAGTAGATATTGAATCTATTGTCCGTAAAACAATTCAAGAAATTGGCTATACCTCCCCCAACAAAGGTTTTGATTATAATTGCCAAATAAACAATTACTTACACCGTCAAGAAAGCGCCCTGGAAGAAAATACCGGAGCTGGAGATCAAGGTTTAATGTTTGGGTATGCTTGTTCCCAAACTCAAAATATGATGCCTTTGCCAATTGAATTAGCACATAAGTTACTGTTCAATCTTGCTACGGCACGCAAAAAAGGAACAATAAAACATCTGCTCCCCGATTCTAAAAGTCAGGTTTCTATGCGTTATTTAGGAAGAAAAGCTGTAGATTTGAAATGCTTGGTTATTTCTACCCATCATGATATTTTAACTGAAATGGAATTTGAGGAGCTAAAGGAACAGATACAGCAGCTGATTATAATTCCCAGCATAAGAGATATCGAAGATGGCTGCAAGGGTTATTTTGAAACTAAGAATTGTGAAATAAAAATTAATCCCTTAGGTCCTTGGCAGGATGGAGGCCCCGCTTTTGATACTGGCCTTACAGGAAGAAAAATAATTGTGGATACTTATGGAGGTTGGGCTCAACATGGAGGAGGAGCTTTTTCTGGAAAGGACGCCACTAAAGTTGATAGAAGCGCTGCCTATATGGGCCGTCATATTGCTAAAAGTATTGTAGCCAGCGGTTTAGCTGATGAGTGTTTAATTCAATTTAGCTTTGTGATTGGTGAACAGAAACCAATATCATTGATGGTAGATACTTTTGGCAGTGGCAAAGAAAGCGATGCAGAAATTGAAAGGATTATCGCAAAAAACTTTGACTTGACAGTTAGCGGGATCATAGATTATTTAAATTTGCGTAAACCCATATATTTTCCTACTGCCTCTTACGGTCATTTTGGCAGAGATAATTTTTCCTGGGAAAGAGTAAAAAAAATTACCAGATGATGGAGAAAACAGCATAGCCTAGCTGATTGCATACTGATGAGTAAACTATATACTGACCTTGCAAATAGCCAAAACTTCTTTCTAATTGCGGGACCCTGCGTTATTGAAGAAGAAAGAATAATGTATTCCATTGCAGAAACACTAAAAGAGCTTTGTACTCGAAAAGGGATACCGCTGATTTTTAAAGCATCCTATAAAAAAGCAAATCGCAGTTCTGTAGATTCTTTTAGTGGTCCTGGTTTAGAGGAAGGGCTACAAACCCTGGCAAAGATCAAACAGGATTTTGAGCTTCCAGTGCTAACTGATGTCCATGAATGTATAGAAATTACTTCTGCTGCTGATGTTTGTGATATTTTACAGATTCCTGCTTTTCTATCCCGGCAGACGGATTTGATAAAAAATGCTGCCGCCACTGGAAAGATAATAAATATCAAAAAAGGGCAATTTATGGCTCCAGAAGATATGCAATTTGCTGCCGAAAAAGCAAGAAGCACAGGTAATGAGCAAATTTTATTAACTGAGCGCGGAACCACTTTTGGCTACCATAATTTAGTTGTAGATTTTCGCAGTTTTACTATTATGAGTCAATTTGGCTATCCGGTTGTTTATGATGTAACTCATTCTCTGCAAAGGCCTTCGCTAAGCAATATTTCTGGTGGCAATCCAGAATATGCTTTTTCAATGGCTAAAGCCGCAATTGCCACAGGAAAAGTAAAAGGGCTTTTTATAGAGACTCATCCAGAACCCCAAAAAGCCAAAAGCGATGCTGCTAGTATGCTTTCTCTGGATAAAATGGAATCCCTCCTGGATGGCTGTTTACAGTTATTAAACTGAAGGATCACAGATATGTACGATAAAAGAGCATTAAATAGACCCAATAAAAGAGTAGTTCCCTGGAATGAAATTAAACTGCTTGTTTTTGATTGTGATGGAGTTTTAACAGACGGACGCTTCGTTTACGGAACTAATAATCTGGAAATCAAGAATTTTCACGGACACGATGGTTTGGGTTTCAAACTTTTACAACATACGGATATAATAGTATGTTTTATAACAGGACGCAGTTCCGAGGCATTGGAAAGACGCTGTCTCGATTTAAATATCACATATCTTTTTCAGAATGTTGCCAACAAAAAAGAGTGCTTGGATAATCTATTAAAAGACTTAAGCTTAACTTATACTAATGTAGCTTATATGGGTGACGACTGGAATGATGTTCCGGTAATGCGAAAAGTAGCATTTTCTGCAGCACCGGCTGATGCTCAACCTGGAATTATTCATCTTGCTGATTGGGTTTCCGAATTTAAAGGTGGTCACGGTGCTGCAAGAGATCTGATAAACTATGTCCTTATTCATAAAGGCATCTATGAAAAAACGATTCTGTCCTATTTGGATAGCATCGGTTAGTGTTGTTATTCTGCTTTCTTCCTGTCAAAAAGTAGATTTACAATCTCATACGGGTGTTTTAGCACGTGATTTACCGGATGAAATTAGTTATAAAGTTCAGCTAACCCAGCTCAATAACGACCACAATGAGTACATTTTAGAAGCTGAAAGGATTGAGAGGTTTTATGATAGGCGTTTACTTTATGCTTATAAAGTAACCTTGACCACTTTTGATAAAAACAATCAGATAAGCTCTGTTATTAAAGCGGATACAACTATTGTAGATGATGCTCGTAATCTAATTTTTGCCAATGGAAATGCTTCTCTAAATTCACCTAATGGAACTTTATCTACTCCTAGAATGGCTTGGGATAGAACTGTTGATGAAATAACTGCCCCTTTAGAAGTAACTGTTACTCGTAAAGGAAATGTGATGTATGGTAGAAATTTAAGAACTAACAGCAAGCTTAGTTTTGTAGAGATGGATGCTGTGTCTGCAGAAGGATATTTTAAGGAAGAGGAAATAAACTGGTGAAAAGGATTTTGTCTTGTCTGATACTGTTTTTGATGCTTTTTTCTTTATATGCAAAAGGGCAGGCTGATGAAAAATTTCGCTTAATTCATTCCGATAAACTGTTTATGACTAAGGCAGGAGAGGAACAGGCACTTGAATTGAACGGTAATGTTCATTTCTTTTATGGTAATACCGAATTCTTATGTAGAAATGCCCTGATTTTAGATACTCAAAAAATAGCTCGTCTCTCTGGAAATGTAATTGTTAAGAATGACAGTTTAACCTTGGAAGCAGATACTTTAGCTTATTATCGAATTCCGGATTTGATGAATTTGGGTGGTAGAATCACTGCTACTGAAAAGACAAAAACAGGAATCTATCGCTGGATAAAAAGCAATTTTGCCTCTTACGATAAAGCAAACGATATTTTGACCACTTGGAACAAAGTAAATAGTTTTGATTATCAAGAAAACGCTCATATCCAATGTGGATATGCCCAATGGGATAGAAAAAAGGGTTATGCCATCTTACTGGAAGAGCCATTTATAACTTCAGGAACAAAAGATACCCTTTCTGTAGCTGCCGAAAAAATGGAGTATTTTGATCAGGAACATAAACTGATTGCTACCTTTAATGTAAAAGTAGAGAGAAATGAATTCCATGCTACCAGCGATTTTCTCATCTATTTCCTGAATGAAGAAAAAGCAATTTTTACTGGTGAACCAAAGTTCTTTTCCAATTTTGCGGATGCTAAAGCTATGGAATTTCATCTGTTTTTAAAAGACCGCTCCCTAATGCGAGCAGAATTAATAGATTCCTGCCATATCGATTTTGCCGAAGAACAATTTATGGAAAAGAAAAATAAGGTAGATGCAGACTTAGTTACTATGGATTTTTTAGATGACCAACTCCGTATTTTTGTGGCCGAAGGGAATGTAGATTATTATTTTCAACAGGATCAAACAGAAAAGAAGGACTTTATGATCAATAGTGCTACTGGAGCATATCTGCAAGCCAACTTTGATGATAACAGCAAACTGCAATCTCTGCAAATGAAAACTGATATTAAGGGGAAATATGTGTTTCAACAGTAAGGTCGCTTAATAGAAAGCACCTAAGCCCTTTTTGCCGTATATTTCTGAAAAACCCACTTTATTATTTCTTCATTTCTCCAAGTTTTATTTGCTCTTTCTGAAAAAAGCAATATCTTTTAAATAGAGTTAAATTTTTTTTATGTGAGAAGGAGTTAGATATGCAGATACCATTTAATATGAATCGGTTGAAAGATACGGAACTTCGCTACCCGCAGCGTTTTGCCAATATGTTAACCAAGAATTATGGATTAATTTTTTTCAATGAAGGCAACAAGGCATCTCAAGATAGCAATCATGCTATAATTCAAGATCTGATTGGAGTGGAAAGTTCTCTGCGTGATATAGAATCCTTTTACAAAAGCAAAGGTATACGCCCCTGTTTATATCCCTCTCTTACGCAAAAAGAATTAGCTGTTTTAGCACCGCTAATCGAGAACCATAATTTCAAACTGGTTATGAAAAACAGTGAATTTTTCCTGCACGACCACGAAAGCAGCTTACGAGAAATCGACGATCTGAAAATTGAAAGAGTCCATAAGCTAGATATTGATATTATGGAAACTATCGCTATTGAATATGGAGGCGATTGGACAATACGAGTGGTGGAACGTCATTTACTGCATCCTTCCTATCATTTTTTAGGCGGCTATTATAAAGGTGAATTAGCTACTATGGCTTCCATTAGTATTTTCGCCGGTTACACCCGAATCGATGATGTTTTTACCAGGGATAAATTCAGAGGGAAAGGTTTCGCCGGAGCGATGATTCACCATCTGGTAAATTATCACAGTAGAATCTCGCCAAACTATCTTTATGTGCAGTCCGATTTGCCCTCAACTATTAAAATTTATGAAAAAGCTGGGTTTAGCTGTCTGCCTAGAGATTTCGATTGCTGGATCGCACATAAGGAAAATAACTGATTTATTTACCTGAAGAATTTTGCACATAGTGCTTAGTCGCCTAAATATTACCCTTTTGTCCTATACTGAACCTACAAAATTCATTATTGCTTAATTCAATGCCTTTTATCCCTGTGTTTTGTTTTTTAATTTAGCTATCTACCGGTGGGTAATTTTAGTGCTACTTTATATTCTACGATAGAAAAGAGGATAAATATTAAATCAGCTATAAATTACTTGACAGCTTTAGCAATGCTAATAATTGTGGATATAGATGTTAGATATGCTACCAACTTAGTAACTCTAACATCATAAGGAGTGTGATATGATTGGACAAAGAATCAAACAAATTCGCACTGCTTTAGGAATTAAGCAGGTTGAATTAGCCAAGGTTCTAAAAATGAATCCATCAGCTGTGTCTCAAATAGAAAGCGGACGCACTAATCCCTCTCTGGAAACTCTTTCTGAATTGGGTAAGATATATAATATCAATCTTCATTGGCTGATTACAGGAACAGGAGAAATGTTCAATACAATAGCAGAAACTGAATCTCAATCCGGTGCCTGGGATAATTTTCAAAAGCTGATGAATGAACGGCTGGAAGAAATTGTCCAAGCCCGCAAGGATTTAATGGATTCGGATATCGTTGAGATAGCGGTTAGTGGAGAAATCGCAGCTGGTGCACCCATAGAAAATTATGGAGCTTCACTTGAAGTTGTAACAGTTAGTCGTTCATTGATAAACGGTTCTTTAAGTGATTTTGTTGCTCTCCGAGTTAATGGAAGAAGTATGGAACCAGATATCAGAAATCAAGATGTAGTGTTAATTCGTCTTAGTAATGAATGGCGCGAGCTGGAAGGTAAAATTTGTGCAATTCGCATAGACGGTGGCATAACCTTGAAGCGATTATTACTTGATGATGCCCGAAAAATGGTTGTTTTAGTTCCGATCAATGAAGATTTTCAACCGATTATAGTTGATCCAGATAGCCATAGTGATGTAACATTAATTGGATCGCTATATTTTCTTTTCAGAATATTAAGTTAAAGTGAGGTATAAAGCATAATGTCTTCTATCTATCTTCTTCTTTTAGCCCTTGTTTTGCTATCTTTATTGAACCTCTATATTTTGTTATTTCACCGGCGCAAAGAAAGCAGAACAGATAATTTAAATGAACTGCAAAATGCTTTTAATAGTTTTGAACATTATAACCGTGAAGAAATCAGCAAATTACGCACAGAGCTTTTAAATATCAGCGCAGAAAACCGTAAAGAACTAAATGAATCTATCCGAGCCCAAAATGAAGTGCTTATTCAACAAAGCACTACCAGCCGAGAAGAATTGAATAATTCCTTTAATGCCTTAAAACAACAGTTTAATAATGACGCAGCCACAAATAGGGAAGAACTGAAAAAAGCACTGAACGACCTCTCCGATAATTTTTCCAGAAAAATGACAGAACTGATAAATATCCAACAACAGGAAGCAGAAAACTCCAGAAAAAATTTAGAATCCAAAATGGAACAGATCCGTCAAAGTAATGAGACCAAACTTGAACAGATGCGTCAAACAGTTGATGAAAAACTCCACGATACTTTAGAAAAGCGTTTGGGGGAAAGTTTTAAGCAAGTTAGTGAACGCCTCGAGCTGGTACATAAAAGTATGGGAGAAATGCAAAATTTGGCAAACGGAGTAGGCGATCTTAAAAAAGCACTTACTAATGTAAAAACACGTGGTGTTTTAGGAGAAATTCAACTGGAGAATTTGCTGGAGGAAATGCTTACTCCAGAGCAGTACGAAAAGAATTTTAGGCCCAATAAAAATAGGGATGAAAAGGTTGAATTTGCCATTCGTTTACCCGGAAAATCAGATGAACAGGATTTTGTGTATCTGCCCATTGATGCAAAGTTTCCTATTGAGGACTACTATAGAATTTTGGATGCATACGATTTGGGAGATTTAGCCTCTGTAGAAAATGCCCAAAAAAGTTTGGTGCAAAAAATTAAGAACTGCGCCAAGGATATAAGAGATAAGTATATAAATCCTCCTATAACAACAGATTTTGGAATGCTATTTTTACCCTTTGAAGGTCTGTATGCTGAAGTTTTAAGAAATACTGGACTTTTTGAAACCATTATGCGTGATTATCAGGTTATTATTTGTGGTCCAACTACTACAGCCGCTGTTATTAATAGTTTACAAGTAGGTTTTCGAACCCTGGCTATTCAGAAAAAAAGCTCTGAGGTATGGAAAATCCTTGCCTCTATCAAACAGGAATTTGGAAAATTTGGAACTTTACTGGATCAAACCCAAAAGAAACTACAAGAAGCATCTAATACAATTGAAAAAGCAAGTCATCGGAGTCGCCAAATTGAAAAACGCCTGAGGAAGGTTCAGGAATTGCCTGTTCAAGAAACAGAACAAATTATGGATGTATAATATCATTTATGTGTGTGATAAATGCCGAGCGCTAATTTTCCTGCTTCGTAATTATCCTTCCTGAGCAAGCATAAAACCATACAGAAAGTAATAATGCCTAATTGATTGAAAATAGACTTTAAGCACCTGGCAATTAGGTTTCGAGGGGCTTACGCCACCATCGCTTTCATTGTGTCGGCCTTTGAGTTAAAATCGGTTTTGTTTGTGATTTTCCACATAATTTCATTCTTTTTCCCTAACTTTGAAAAAAGTCACTATTAATCTCATAGAAAAGGCCGATTTTGACTTAAAGTCGACTAATTGTCAGTTATACAATATAATCTTCTCAAATCCTAAAATCCTTGTTTCTAAAACTATATCTGCGTAATCTGCGTGAGTTATTTTCGGTGGTCTCGGTGGCTTATAAATAAATCCTCTTAATCTAGGAAGGTATATATGTTATCAACGGAGTAAGTCCTTTGTTAATTATCTGTGGTAGAGCTGGAGTGCTGCTTCTCGGTAATTTGCCCAGTAGTGACACGGCAATGCCACGGTAGCTAATTAAGCAAGCAAATGGAACTCTATCATAGCTAATAAGTTGATAACAGGCTTATTTTATTAATTCCCTAACCCCAGGTAATACAATAGAATCGCAGATCCCCCACATTGAAATAATGAATAAGGTTAGTAAAGCAAGTAACATTTTAGCACACAATAGTAACTATCTATCATTCTGCTGATATGTTGTAAACCGCTTATCCCCTATCGATGCAGCTGCGAAATATTATTCACTTAAAATAGCTAAGCAGACACCTTCTTTTTTACTAATGCTTGCCTGCTTCGAGATAATCAAATTACTGATTCCTCTTGATTGAAATTGTTTAATTACCAGATTATTTAGTGAGTATTTAAGATTTTGGGAGTTATAGAATATAACCCTATGAGAAAGTGATATTAGAGAGAGTGTTTTCCCTTCGCAATTGTTGAATTCTATATTATCCGGCAGGATAAAAACTGTCTGTTTATCGCTTTCAATACGGTATGGAGTTGGAAATATCATATGTTCCATTGTTGGATATGGCAATTTTAGAAGGTTCAAGGCAATGGCTAATGAGTGGTCAAACCGTCCTTCCAAGCTGTTACAGATAATTATTTCAGCGTAACATTTTTGATTTATACACCAATTAATCGCCAGTTCTGTATCTGTATCGTTTTTCTCGGAAGGATGAAGATAACAGGGAATCTGGCTATATTTATTCAGTAATGCAGGTTCTAATGAATCCTGATCTCCAATAAGAATATAAGGACTAAGCCCCAGTTCGTCTACATATTTTAATCCATTATCAACCGCTATGATATGATCATTGGGCTCAATATTTTGATAGCCGGAAACAATATTTTTCGGTGCGTAATTGGTAAATAGATAAGCTCTAACTTTTTCAGCGCATAGCATATCGGGGTTCATCTATGCGGTTTAGATATGCCGTTGGATTTATTTTACCTTGGTTATCACGGACTTCATAATGCAAATGTGGACCTGTGGAAACACCTGAACTTCCCATCAAGCCAATAATCTGACCTTTAATAACATTATCTCCGGAATGAACCATATAACTGTACAAATGACCATACAAGGTTTGATAACCACTTCCGTGATCAATTATAATCCTCTTGCCATAACTGGTATCATAATCGGTAGTAACAACAGTTCCAGCTGCGGTTGCATAAATGGGAGTGCCTGGTTGATTAGCAATATCAATCCCATAATGAAATTCAATCTCGTTGCTAATTGGATGCACACGTAAACCCCAACCGTCCGATATTCTGCCAAAAGAAGGGTATATAGAGGGAATAAAATCTGATTCACTGGCCTCTAAAGTTGAGGTATAATTACTAGTTACAGGATCAGATATAACCACTAAAATAGTGGCCAGTTTTGTTTCCAGTTCTTCCATCCGATTCTTTAGGGCAGGATCAAAAGTATAATTAGGTTTTAATTGCTGTTCAAAATCCAGAGAAGGATAATCCTTAGAATCTGAATTTATAATAACTTGTAAAGTATCTAATCTTTTATAGATAGAATCCACAGTCGCCGCATAAAAATCGAGCTTGGCTCTAAGCTCTTTATTTTCTGCTTCTAAATGCTTGATATGTTTATTCCGCTGTGCATTTCCACCTGCTGTAGATAGCATTATAATTGTGGAAGTTATAAAAAAAAGCAGCACTATAGCTATTAAAATCAATGCATAGCGAGGTAAGGTGAAGCTGTGTTTAGCTCCATCCATTCCAACTTGATAGCTGATTTTCATTTTTCCTTTACTAATAAATTCGTTTTCCACTTCAAACCTGATTGTTTTCTATTACTTAAATTATATATGCAATTTATAAACCAATATGCATGATTTCTGGCATCCCGTAGGGGAATCGAACCCCTGTTGCGTGACTGAGAATCACGAGTCCTAGGCCACTAGACGAACGGGACACAAAATGGATTAATATTCTACCCCTAAAAAAATGGCGACCCCTAGGGGAATTGAACCCCTCTTGCAAGAATGAAAATCTTGAGTCCTAACCAATAGACGAAGGGGTCGCAAACTGGTGATCCAGGTTGGACTCGAACCAACGACTCTCTGCTTAAAAGGCAGATACTCTACCGCTGAGTTACTGGACCTTGTATATTATCGTTTACTTATAAAGCTAAGAATTGGAAGGCGGGTTTTGTGTCAAGAAAAAATCATAAACATTATAACAATACAGGAAAAAAGACGGCTGAATCGTTATTCTAAGAAGTAAGGATTCGTTTCGCATTTTCTATCTTCATTCATTATTTTAGCCTTGTCTATCATTCATCTTATAAGAGAAAAATATCTGCCATTGCTTTTATATAATATGGGGTGACAAGTTTATTTGTGTCACCCCTAAACCCTATACAGGGAAACATAATTGCTATTTATTTTATTTAGATATACCTCTTTGGGCGTTTTGCACAAACTCGATAAAGATCAGTTGTTCCGGAGTAGGATTAGGAATTTGCAGAGCTTTTTCTATTGCCTGAGAAGTATTTAATCCACTGCGATAGAACAGATTGTATATTTCCTTTATCTTAGCTATGGTCTCGGTGCTGAAACCTTTCCGCATCATTCCAATAGTATTTAAACCAACAGATTTATAAAGATTACCCTGTCCTCGAGAAAAAGGAACAACATCTTTATTAACGGCAGAGGCACCGCCCACAAAAGCATAAGAACCAATATGAACAAATTGATGAACTGCTGTTAAGCCACCAACACTGGCATAATCATTGATATGAACATGGCCACCAAATTGAACTACATTGGCAATTACACAATGGGAACCTATTTGGCAATTATGAGCTATATGCACATATTCCATTATCAGGTTATTATTTCCAACAACAGTATCTTCGTCTATCTGGTTGCTACAATTGATAGTAACAAATTCCCGAATCGTATTATTACTGCCTATTTGTAAGCGAGTTTGTTCACCTTTATATTTTAAATCCTGAGGTTCAGTTCCCAAAACAGCAAAGGGATAAATTTTATTGCCGTCGCCAATAGTTGTATGTCCGGAAATTGTAACATTGGCTATCAGATGATTATTAGCCCCAAGCACAACATATTTACCAATATTACAGTATGGTCCAATATTGCAATTTACACCTATAACAGCTCCTTCTTCAATAATAGCAGTAGGATGAATAGTTGTCATTTTTCTCTCTCCATAATCATAGCCATAAAATCGCCTTCAGCTACTTTTTCTCCATCTACAAATGTCTCTCCGTGCATTTTTGCCAAAGATTTTTTGAGGGAAATCACTTTCAGTTCATAACGAAGTGTATCACCGGGCAAAACTGGTTTGCGGAATTTTACATTATCGATACTGGCAAAATAGGCAACATAATCTTGAGGGTTATCCATTTGATTAAGTAACATTATTCCCCCGGCTTGAGCCATACCTTCAATAATGAGTACTCCTGGCATTATTGGATGCCCTGGAAAATGGCCTTGAAAGAAGGGTTCATTGATAGTTACATTTTTAATGCCTACCAAGGTTTCACCTGGGGTAAATTCCACAATTCTATCCACAAGTAAAAACGGATAACGATGAGGTAAAATACGCAAGATGGCATTAATATCGAAGATCACATCTTTTGCCTTACCTTTCTGATATATCTTTTGCAGCTGCTGTTTTTTCTGGATCTGACGCAACTTTTTAACCAGCTCCACATTGGTTTTATGTCCACTCCGTGCAGCCAAAATATGCCCTTTAATAGGAATACCTAAAAGAGCTATATCTCCAATTAAATCGACAACTTTATGGCGAACGAATTCATTGTAATAACGTAAGGGATGACTGTTCAAAATGCCTTCAGAGGAAACAGTTATCGGTTGATGATAACCAAAAACATCTTGCAAGTGCTTCAATTCTTCTTCGCTGATATCTGGTTCTGCTATAACTAAAGCATTTTCCAGAGAACCACCTTTGATCAGTCCCATATTTTTTAATGCCAATATCTCGTTTATAAAGCAAAATGTGCGAGCTCCGGCAAAATCCTTTTCATAATAATCCAAAGAAGGCAGCCAAGTATATTGAGTTCCCAGATAGGGATGTTTATAATCAATCATAAAGGTTATTTTCAGTTCGTTGGAAGGAACGATAACAATATCTACATTATCTTCCGGAGCAGAAAAACTAATGGGTGATTCCAGCTCAAAATATTCCCGTTCACTATCCTGTTGCATAATACCACATTGCCTTAATATATTTAAGAAAACAACAGCAGAACCATCAGCTACAGGAGCTTCTGGTCCATTTATCTCAATGCGGATATTATCAATTCGCATACCTACAACGGCTGAAAGAACATGTTCAATTGTGGCAACTGTGGCTCCATTAATACCAATAGTTGTCCCCCTGGAAATATCTACTACATGATCAATATCAGCAGGAATTTCAGGTTTTCCTGGTAAGTCCGTTCTGATAAAAACAATCCCTTCTTCCGGTCCTGCAGGTTTAAATCTAATCGTGCTAATTTCCCCAGTATGAAGTCCGATACCAGTATAAGAAGATTCGCCGCCTATTGTTTGTTTGTATTCCATTATTTATCTCCGCTATTTGTTTCTTTTTTCTTGGCTTTCAGGTAGGCAAAATACATTTCTGGTAGATTTTTTTGAACAGCCATAATGCGTTTAGTAAGATTCGCGTCCAAAGCTGGATAGCCAAAATATTTCCCATCATCAGGAATATTGCTGGATACTCCAGATTGAGCTCCAATCATTGCTCTATTGCCAATTTTAAGGTGATCTGCCACCCCAACTTGACCTGCCAGATAAACAAAATCTCCTACAATCGTGCTTCCCGCTAAACCAACTTGGGAACAAATAACACTATGTTCACCAACAACGCAATTATGGCCTATTTGAACCAGATTATCTATTTTTGTGTTATTTCCTATTATGGTAGAACCTAAAGTAGCCCTATCTATGCAACTATTGGCTCCGATTTCAACATCGTTGCCAATAACAACATTTCCCACCTGGGGAATTTTTTGTTGAACGCCAGCAATTAACATAAAGCCAAAACCATCAGCTCCAATAATTACGCCACTGTGTAAAATACAGTTATTACCAATTACGCAATCATCATAAAGGCAAACATTAGGATAAAGTTTCGTTCTTTCTCCTATGTACACATTTTTGCCAATTGAGCAACCCTCACCAATAATAACTCCTTTGCCTAATTTGCAACCACTACCAATAACAACATTAGCTCCAATGGCCACTTCTTTATCTAAAATAACATCTTCAGCAACAACAGCAGAGGGATGAATAGTATAGGTGATATTCTTGTTTTCTTGATTAAGTAGATATGTAATTAGTAGCATTAAGGCAAAATAGGGTTTTTCCACAATCAGCAAAGCTCTATCCGGAAACATAGGTACATATCTTTTAGTAGTAATAATTAGGCCTGCAGAGCTGGCTTTAACGATGTCTAATAGCTTTTCCTGTTCCAGAAAGATTATGGTTTGTTGATCTGCTTCTTGTGGTTCACTAACTTTACAAAGGTTTTCAGGTATTTTGCCTATAAGTTCCCCTTGGCAGATATGAAGGAGTATTTCCTCTGAGATATTTGTGCTAAAGCGTTTCATTTTTTATCTGGCTTAAATTCTTCATAACCCTCAGGGGATTTAATTTCGGGAGGAGTTTGATCTTTGGGAGGGTTAATATCCGTTGGTGATACATCTGTTGGTTTTACGGTATCTTTATTCAGTTCCAACAATATTTGCTCGGTTAAATCTAAAGTGGGAAGTGCATAAAGTAAGCTACCCATACTAACATCAAAGATCATAGTGTATTTTTCGTCTTCAGCAATTTTCTTGATCAGGTTATGAATTTTCAGAGTTAGGGGATCAATAAGTTCACGATAACGCTGTTCCGCTTTTCCTCCATCGCCAAAATATTCTTCCAGCAAGCGACCTGCCTCTGTTTTTTTAGTATCGATTCTGCTTTGAGTTTCTCTCTTAGCAGCATCGTTCATAGTTAGCTTACGGATTTCAAAATCGCGTTCCATTTGCTTAATTTCGTCATCCAAAGTACGAATTTGATTTGTCCAGTTTTGTTTATCCAAAGCAAACAACCTGGCTACTTCTGCCGCTTCATTACTTTCCAGGAGCAGACGGTCTGTATTTACAAAACCAAGTTTTACAGGTTGTGCATAAGCCAAGGCAAACGATGCCACCAGAACAATTAGGACTAGGATATGTTTTTTCATTTTTTCTCCTTATTGATAAACGGACTTTAATTAATTGGGAAGCGGAAAGATTGGTTCCAGCACTTTTACAGCACGCACATCATCCACTCTTTTAACAGGCGTAGTTAATGGTGCTTCTTTAACAAGTTCAGGATTCTCTTTACATTCTTCAGCGATTTCGATCATCGCTTTGGCAAAGGCATCCAAACTTTCCAAGCATTCCGTTTCAGTTGGTTCCACCATCATTGCTTCAGGAATAATAAGTGGAAAATAGATAGTGGGGGAATGGAATCCTTTATCTAAAAGCCGTTTAGCAATATCTAAAGTAGTGATTCCATATTCCTTCTTTTGCCTGGTACCATCCATCACAAATTCGTGCATACAGTTTTCCTGATGTTCGATGTGATAATAATCTCCCAGAATTTTCATAAGGTAATTAGCATTTAAAATTGCATTCTCAGAAACTCTTCGCAATCCTTCCGCTCCTAACATCTTAATATAGATATAGGCACGGATTAGGACAGCAAAGTTACCATAAAAACTATGCACTTTACCTATGGAAGTAGCTTCATTTTCATAAGAAAGATGATAGCCACATTCGTCTTTCGTAACTATAGGAACCGGCAAAAAAGGTAGCAATTTTTCGTTTACAGCTACCGGACCTGAACCTGGGCCACCTCCTCCATGTGGAGTAGCAAAGGTTTTATGCAAGTTAAAATGCATCAAGTCAAAACCGATTTTTCCAGGTTGTACTATTCCCAAAAGAGCATTCAAATTGGCTCCATCCATATACATTAGGGCATCTACGCTATGAATAATTTCAGCAATTTCTTCAATTTGCGTTTCAAAAAGCCCTAAGGTACTGGGATTAGTAATCATAATTCCTGCAGTATTTTCATTTACTAATTCGCGAAGTTTAGCTATGTCACAGCGTCCTTCTTTATTGGAAGCGAGTTCCACTGTTTTATAACCTACCAAACTACAGGATGCGGGATTAGTTCCATGTGCGCTATCGGGAATAATGATTGTATCTTTATGATTATTACCCTTTGCTTTATGATAAGCAGCAATAATTTTAATACCAGTAAATTCACCTTGAGCACCTGCTGAGGGTTGAAGTGTAACTCCTTTCATTCCAGATATTTCGGCTAAGTCATTTTGCAATTCATACATCAGTTCCAAAGAACCTTGCATTGTTTCTTCTGGTTGAAAAGGATGCAAGGTAGTAAAAGATGAATGCCTTACCAGGGTTTCATTTAGTTTGGGATTATATTTCATTGTACAGCTACCTAATGGATATAATCCCTTTTCGATAAAGTGGTTTTTATGCGAAAGAGATATATAATGCCGCATAACATCCAATTCACTCACTTCCGGAAGACGCGCTTTCTTAGTTCTAAGCATTGTTTCAGGAATCAAGGTTGGCAAAAGTGTATCTATTTCTCTTTTGGGTAAAGTTACTCCTTTTCTACTTGGAGAGCTATGTTCAAAAATTGTTTTACTCATTTTACTACCTCCTTCATCGCCTGAACAAAACTGTCAATTTCTGTTTTGCTCTTCTTTTCGGTTATCGCTATCATCAGCTCATTCGGTTTTCCGTAAGGAGCAAGATCAATTCCGGCATATATATTTTCAGGTAGTAAAGCGTTTATAATATCTGCGGCTTTTTTCGGAGTGCGGATTACAAATTCTTTAAAGAAAGTTGCTTTGGGATAAGCAAGAGCCAAACTCGGTATTTTACAAAGTTCGCTTGCCGCATAATGTGCTTTTTGAACAGATTGAGTAGCTACTTCAATAAGCCCTTCTTTACCCAATAAACACAAATATACTACGGCAGCCAAAGTGCAAAGTGATTCATTGGAACATATATTGGAAGTTGCTTTTGCTCGTCTGATATGTTGTTCCCTGGCTTGTAAAGTTAAAACATAAGCTTTTTCACCTGCTTTGTCTATTGTTCCACCTACAATTCTACCAGGCATCAAACGCGCCATATCCAATTTGGTAGCAAAGAATCCAAAAAGCGGACCTCCCATATACATATTATTACCAAGTGCCTGACCTTCACCAACTGCTATATCAGCATTATATTCTGAAGGGGGTATAAGAACAGCTAAAGAAACAGGATCAACACTGGCAATTAGTAAGCACTTGGAGTTCTTATGAACAATAGTATCTATAGCTTTGGCATCTTCCAAGTTGCCATAAAAATTGGGAGTCTGGAGAACTACACTTCCAATTGTTTCATCCATCATTGCTTCCAGGGCAGATAAATCTGTCACTCCCTCTTTTTCGGGCACAGTTAAAAGCTCTATACCGATACCTTCAGTATATGCTTTAATCACTTTAACATAATTCGGGTGTAAAGTTGCTGGCAGAATTGCTTTAGTTAAATGGTTTTTACGCACAGCCATCAAAATAGCTTCCGCAATTGAACTTGCTGCATCATACATTCCAGCATTGGCAATCTCCATACCAGTAAGCTCACATATCATTGTTTGGTATTCAAATATGTACTGAAGTGTACCTTGACTTACTTCTGCCTGGTAAGGAGTGTAGGCAGTAAAAAATTCCGGACGCGAAACTATGGCATCCACTGCAGCAGGAATAAAATGATCGTAAACACCCCCGCCCAAAAAAGAATTTACTTTAATACAAGGTTTATTTTTATCTGCCTTTGTTTGGATATTACGGTTTATTTCCAGTTCCGATAGGGGTTCGGATATAGCAAGAGGGTTACACATTCTCAGTTTGGCAGGAATAGCAGAGATTAAATCCTCAAACTCATTAGCGCCGATTACCTTTAGAATTTTTCGCCTATCATTATCGGTATTAGAGATATAGGGCATTTTCGCTCCTTGTTTTATAGACATTTGCTTTAGTTTATACTTCAAAAATAAAGTTATGGTTTATGTCAATTGGTTTTTGGATTTGCATAGAATAGCACAGATATTTATGGCATTAAACTGATTCACACTGATAATGTAAGAAAAAGGCCTTATGCACTGATGGTATTTTCGAAACAAGGATGTAAGGATTAGATTTTCTGAAACAAGGATTTAAGGATTTTAGGATTAAGAGGATATAGCTTTATAAACAAGGATGTTAGATGAGTATTTAGCCACCGAAACCACCGAAAATAACTCACACAGGTTCATTTTTAGAAACAAGGATGTAAGGATTAGATTTTCTGAAACAAGGATTTAAGGATTTTAGGATTGAGAGGATATAGCTTTATAAACAAGGATGTTAGAAGAGTTTTTAGCCACCGATACCACCGAAAATAACTCACGCAGATTCATTTTTAGAAACAAGGATTTAAGGATTGGAGAAGATTATATTTTATAACTGACAATTAGTCGACTTTAAGTCAAAATCGGCCTTTTCTATGAGATTAATAGTGCCCTTTTTCAAAGATAGGGAAAAAGAATGAAATTGTGTGGAAAACCACCAACAAAACCGATTTTAACTCAAAGGTCAACACAGTGTTAGCGATGGTGCGTAAGCCCCTCGATAAAAAAGATAATAGGCATAAGATGAACAGGATTTTGGGGAATTTTAGAGCTTGAATTATTATATTGAGAAATAGTTAAGAGAGGAATCCTCTATGCCCTTATAATTTTGTTCTTTACGAGAACTTTTTTATAGGCGCAGAGAACTCCTCACTATGGGAAATTTATTTCTTTAATCTGATAATCTTAAAAGCTTTGTAGTAGCCGTCCTATTTCCGGATACTAAACGGCAAAGATATAATCCGCTACCAACATTTTTCCCTTGTGTATCAGTTCCGTTCCATTCCATTTCATAATTTCCAACTGTTTTATTTTCCGTAAGCAGGTTTTTTACTTTCTGACCTTTGAGGTTGTAGATAGTTAAATTCACTTTTCCACTTGCAGGTAGCGAGTACTTAATTTTTGTTGTAGAAGTAAAAGGATTGGGATAGCTTGATAAGGATATATTCAGGGCTGGGCAATTAGGTTCTTCGATACTCACATTAGGATTTTGTAAAAGTAGTTCAATGGCAGCAGCGCCAACAATTCCTCTTCCCAAAGCATCTGTCCAAGGTCTGTTGGGTTCATAAATCCAGCTGTGACCACAAGCAGCATTTCGATCAAAGCGCATATTTTGATATTCATAGAGGTCTAAAATTACAGCAATCTGTCCTGATATGTGGGTCGTATCTACCACATTAAAAGTAAAATTAGGATCATAATCAAAATTATAGCAATAGCCAATATCTAATAGAAGTTGATCAGTAATTGCTCCATTGGAAAATCTATTAATGCGGGCATATACCATTCCAGGCATATCAGGTTCACCCCAAGGATCGGGTGTGATATTAAACCTAAGCGCTTTTACAATATATTCTTGATTCCCCAAATCCATATCTATAGCAGCTTTTATTGGGATAGCTCCCCGTCCATATTCTATCCAATGTGGCTCAGAAGAAAGCCAGGAAAACCAATTTTCCAGATCGGGATTAACTATCCGATAATTAATATTAACTGTTGTAGACAAATTGGAAGCAGAAAAAGCAGTTATTCCAATATTATGGACTCCGGGGGTTAATAGATAATCGCTTATTATACCTGTATATGGTTCAGCAGTTGCTGTATAAACTAAAATGCCATCCAAAGTATATTCCACACGCTGTATAGCCTCCGCAGGATCTGTAACTTGAAGATAAATATTCAGCGTATTATCAGCTAAAATAGAACCATTGGCAGGATGGATAGCGTCAATAACAGGAGCCATAGTTACTGCTGGAGAGAATATTGTAAAACTTATAGTTTCACCTGCTTCAGTAATATTAGTAATATTAACCGGAAAAGTAGAACCGTTATTTAGAAAAGAAGATGGATTCGTGTATTCATTAAAAGCAGTTCTAAAATTATTAGCACTGAATGGGGCTTCAGCAACCAAGCCATTATTGGTCAAAGATCCATCAGGTCTATAAACATACACTCCATCCGGAGGACCCTCTACATTACCATCCATTGTTTGATCAATTCGATAAATCAAAAGCCCAGAATTGGGTAAGTTCTCTTCAAAAATATCGCTACTTTTTTTCCGGTATTCAAAAATTAAAAACTGATTGGTTGAACCAGGTATAGGGTATTTATATACATTATTTTCAGCAGAAGTAACTGGATTTAGTGTATAGGTATTACCAATTTGAGCAAGAGGAATAGAAGGTATCCATCCCCCATAGGCATATTTCATATACATCCCCATATGCCCATCTCCACTTTCCATTAAGTCCCAACAACCAACCGGAGTTAAACCGTCATATTCATAATGATATAAATCTGGAGCACCAACACTATGAAACATTTCATGACAAAGAGTAGTTACATCATTTTGGTCTTCCGGTTGAAAAGTAAAATCATAAACCTCTTTATTATTTATATAAGCACTGGTATAAAACAGAGACCAACGGTGTGCCCATAAAAGATCTGCCCAAGCAGAATGTGGACCCCGAATTATAAAACAGACATTATCCACAGTACCATTGTTATCCGCATCAATATTTAAAGAAGAAGGAACTTGCGAAGCAATAGAATTTATGGCATTCATAAGCAAGGTCTGTTCACGGATACATCTTTCATCTTCATTATGATAACCACCAGGATTTGTAATATAATTATATGGAAGATAATAACTACGGGGATGGCTATCCTGATATGAAAGATTAAAAATATCTGGGCATACGGGATAATGATAAGTCATATAATGCAACTGATTATAACTTGCTTTTTGAAAATAGCTCCGTAAACTGCGAGCATCATCGCCAACCTCATTAAAACGGGCATCATAAACTGTGCGCGGAATCTCGAATTCGGTCTGATCGCTGAAACGGATATATACGCATAGATTGTTTACTACACCAGTGCTAGGGCCTCGTTCATTCCCTCTTTTATGAGCATTCATAAAGTTAATTTTTCTCTGCCTGGCTCCTTTGGAAATATTAATATTGGGAGTTATACCATAAGAAGCAGGATCAATTGTTCCAAAACGATAAGCTGAAGGAACCGGTTCACCGTTTTCCAAGATTGCATAATAATAATATCCATCATCCGGACTTTGAATTATTGTAAAACCATTAGCATCGTGTAAACGATTAGAATATTCATCACCACTGGCATATAAGTTTAGAACAGAGCCATCAGGTTGAATCGCTTGTGAAGGTATATTATAAAAAGGGGCAGCAAATCCCAAAATAGGGATAACACATAATAACAAGCAAGTACATTTCTTCATAATTCATCTCCTTATATATAAATAGTAAGCAAGATCTGTACCTAAAGCAATCAAAAAAGCATAAAAACAATATGTTAAAACTGTTCAGTCCTAAAATAGCAGACTGAATTTTGCTTTTTCCTGTTAAAAAAACCAACGAAAATTTGCAGATAAAGACCATCGAACGACAGGATGTCGTTCTTCCCGGAAATAACTCACGCAGATTTAGTTTTCGAAACAAGGATTTTAGGATTTTAGGATTAAGAGAATTTATCTCTATAAACAAGATTTTTTAGAAGAATATTTAGCCACCGAAGTCACCAAAAATAACTCACCAAAGATTACTCAAATGTTAGCAATCTCAAGTTCGAAGAAATCACTATCCTGAATATGCAACCTTTCAATAAACTTTTTGTGCATTTCTTACTTCTTGGGTTAAGTCCACTTTTTCCAGGATGCCTCACTTTTTGCCTCTCCTCATCCACCTATCCTTCTCTCCTCCTATACTCCTCGATTAGGAGGAGAGAGGAACGAGTAGAGAAAGAGTATCGTCCAAGATAATATCAAGATGACAATTAAGGATAGAGGCTTATTAACAAAAACCAAGTTATTCGTTGTCGATGGCATAAGATTAATAGGCTGCCTGCAAATTCGGAATTTATTCAAAAATAGTGGCTTCCTATTTAACAACATAGGGCACTCTCATAAAATTTTACTTGCCTTAAATATGCCTCTCTATATAAATGCACCTAAAATTTGATGTCCGGTTTGATACTATCAAACCAAAGGGAGTGTTGATGCGATTAAAGACATTTCCCGGAGGTGTTCATCCTCCGGATGAGAAAAAGTATAGTGCTTCTGTGCCTATTGTTGATATTCCTATACCTCAAAAAGTGACAATCCATCTTTCACAGCATATTGGTTCTCCTTCCAAACCAATTGTTTCTGTAGGAGATGAAGTTTTGACGGGTCAAAAAATTGCAGAATCAACAGGTTTTGTATCCCTAAATCAACATTCTTCCATTTCTGGGAAAGTTACGGCTATCGGCAATTTTGCTAATGCTACAGGTTCGAATTCTATGGCTATACAGATCACCGGAGATGGCTTGGATAAGTGGATCGAGCTTACTGATGAGCCAAATTTTATAGATTTACCTCTGGAGGAAATGAAAAAAAGGATTGGAGAAGCTGGAATTTGTGGAATGGGCGGTGCCGGTTTTCCAACCTTAGTGAAATTATCTCCTCCTGATGATAAACCCATAGATACCGTTATCTTAAATGGAGTGGAATGCGAACCTTATCTTACTAGTGATCATCGTTTGATGCTAGAAAAAACAGCTGAAATAGTACTTGGGATGAAGCTGATAATGAAAATCTTAGGTGCCCAAAAAGGGATGATTGGTATTGAGGCTAATAAACCTGATGCTATAGCTAAGATGCAGGAGATCACAAAAAATGAACCTGCTATTAAAGTAGTTCCTTTACAGCTTCGTTATCCACAAGGTGCTGAAAAACAGCTAATTTATGCTGCCACAAAAAGAAAAGTTCCTGCAGGTGGATTGCCAATGGCTGTGGGAGTAGTAGTTCAAAATGTGGCAACCGCTTTTGCTATATACGAAGCTATTCGTTACCAAAAACCTCTGGTGCAAAGAGTTATAACCGTAACTGGTTCTCCGGTGGTAAGCCCTAAAAATATTATGGCTCGAATAGGAACTCCTTTGTCTGAATTGATTGAATTCTGCGGAGGAACTAGCGAAGAAGTTGGAAAAGTTATTTGTGGAGGTCCGATGATGGGTTTTGCCTTACCTTCTTTGGAAGCTACAATTGGAAAGGGCAGTGGTGGATTAGTTCTATTAAATAAGAAAGCAGCCAGTTTAAATGAAGAGGGAAATTGTTTGCGTTGTGCTCGCTGTGTAGATGTTTGTCCAATGAACTTAGTTCCCTGTATGATTGTATCAGCTATAAAATATAATAATTTGGATTTAGCTGTGAAATCTGGATTGAATGACTGTATTAAATGTGGTGCCTGCGCTTATGTGTGCCCTGCTCAGATTCGTTTAGTTCAATATATTGATACTGGCAAAATTCGTTATGCTGAAACTAAGCAAGCCAAAAAGTAGGAGAATGAAATGAACGATAAATATATTGTATCTCCAGCTCCCCACTTTCATGATAAAACTACAACCAAAAATGTGATGTGGAATGTAGTGTTGGCTTTAACGCCAGCTCTTGTTTTCGCTGTTTATTATTGGGGTTTTAAATCTCTATTGCTTACTCTTTTGGGTGCTGTATCTGCAATGGTAACTGAAGCGCTAATTCAGAAATTTAGAAAAGTTCCAATCACGATTTCGGATGGAAGTGCTTTTTTAACTGGTATGCTACTTGCCTATAATATAAATGCAGGAGCCCCTTGGTGGATTCCTGTTTTGGGAGCAGCTTTTGCTATAGCAGTTGGAAAACAGGTTTTTGGCGGTTTAGGTAATAATCCTGTTAATCCAGCTCTTTTAGGCCGCGCATTTTTACTTGCTTCCTGGCCTACAATTATGACTTCTGGATGGGTAAAACCCAAAAGTGGATCTTTAAGTGGAATCACAGATCTGGATGCTATTGCCCTGAACCTACAAAGTTTATCTCCCAAAGCTTATGATTTGGTAACAGGTGCCACTCCTTTAAAAGTGGCTCAAACCTTAAGAGATAGTAGCTTTGTTTCTTCTATAATTACAAATACAGACCAAGGTGTAGATTTAGCGAATCGAATTTTTACTAACCTAACTGATTTGTCTGCAATCAAAAATCTCTTCTGGGGAAATATAGGTGGTTGTATTGGTGAAGTGAGTGTTTTTGCCTTGCTTTTAGGTGCTGCCTATTTACTTTACAAAAACATCATCGAATGGCGGATACCCTTATATTACATTGGAACGGTGTTTGTTCTCTCTTTCTTTTTGGCTCCGCTGAAAGGTAGTGGTTTTAGTCCTCTGCTGCCATTTTTCCATATCTTTTCTGGTGGCTTAATCTTAGGCGCTTTTTTTATGGCAACGGATTATACAACTACGCCTATAACTAAAAATGGAAGAATAATATTTGCTATAGGTTGCGGAATATTAACTATGGTTATTCGTTTGTATGGTGGTTATCCGGAAGGGGTTTCCTACAGCATTCTATTTATGAATGTGTTAACCCCTCTAATCGATAAACTAACTATGCCTAAAGCTTTTGGATGGGTGAAAAAATGAAAATATATTTACAACTTGGCTTAATCTTACTTGCCTTCTGTTTAGTAGCAACTGCACTTTTGGCTTATGTGAATACAATTACTAAACCTCAAATTGACAAAATTAAGACATTAGAAGCGGAAGAAACCCGTAGAACACTTATTCCAGATTCCGATTTTGAGGAAATTACTAGTGATATTACTTACTACATAGCCAAAGATAATAAAACTAAAGAAGTGAAGGGCTATGTTTTTACCGCTGAAAAAAATGGCTATAACGGTCCGGTAAAAACTATGGTTGCAGTAGATAATAACTTCCAAATTATCGCTATAAAAGTTACTGATCAATCTGAAACTCCAGGCTTGGGATCAAATTCTACCCAGCCCAAATTCTCAGAGCAGTTTAAAGGTAAAACCAGTGAACAACTAATAGTAGACAAAGATGGAGGCGTGCCCCCTAATTGTATAAAAGCCATAACTGGCGCTACAATAACAACTAGGGCAGTTGTAAACTCTGTAAAAGAATCTATTGAATTGCTAAAAGCTAAGGTTCAGGAAAATAGCACTTCGTCTGAAGAAACAAAGGTAAAAGAAGAGGTGAATAAATGAGCTTTATTAAAGAACTTACCAAAGGTATAATAAAAGAAAATCCCACCTTCGTGATTGTCTTAGGTATGTGTCCTACTTTGGCCACCTCTACTTCTGTAAATAATGCAATTGGAATGGGTTTGGCGGCAACATTTGTGTTAATTTGTTCCAATATCTTTATTTCGCTAATCAAGAATATAACCCCAGACCAAATACGAATTCCTGTTTATGTAATTGTGATAGCGGCTTTTGTATCTATCGTAGATATGAGTATGGCGGCATATTTGCCCGCACTGCATAAATCCTTGGGATTGTTTATTCCCTTGATTGTGGTTAATTGCATAATTATGGGTAGAGCAGAGGCATTTGCCAATAAAAACAATGTAGTCAATTCCATTGCAGACGGCATAGGTATGGGACTGGGTTTTACTCTTTCCTTATCTGTTGTGGCAACTATCCGTGAGATTTTGGGTAACGGAACTTGGCTAAATATGAGAGTTATGCCCAAGACCTACGATCCAATGTTAATCACATTGCTGGCACCTGGTGCTTTTATTACTCTCGGATTTTTGATGGCATTGATGAATATGCTGAAGGAGAAACAATAATGGGCTTTCTTGGACAACTTTTCACAATGGCAATTTCTGCCATTCTAATCCAGAACTTTGTGCTTTCCCGTTTTTTAGGTCTTTGCCCCTATTTGGGTGTTTCCAAAAAAATGGATTCCGCTTTCGGAATGGGAATGGCTGTTATTTTTGTGATGACCATGGCTTCTGCCTTCTGCTATCTAATATATCAATATCTGCTGGTTCCTTTCCAGCTGGAATATTTGCAGACCCTGGCTTTCATTTTAACGATTGCAGCTTTGGTGCAATTTGTGGAAATGGTTATAAAGAAGAATTCTCCAGCCCTTTATAAATCCTTGGGTGTATATCTACCACTCATTACTACTAACTGTGCCGTTTTGGGCGTTGCCATACTTAATATTACTCCTCTAGCAGATGGCTCTCGTTACAGTTTCATTTGGGCTGTGTTAAACGGATTATTTTCTGGTATTGGCTTCACTTTTGTGCTTTTGGTAATGGCTGGAATCAGAGAACGATTGGAAATGGTAGAATTGCCAAAAAGTATGCGTGGAATGCCAAGCGGATTGATTCTTGCCGGAACAATGGCTTTAGCGTTTTACGGATTTATGGGTATGAAGATTTAATTAAGGGAATGGTGAAGAAATGTTAAGTATAATCGTGGTACCTTTAGCTGCCGGTGGAATTTCTACAATATTACTTCCCGTTGCTATTATGGGTTCCTTGGGATTGATTTTTGGGCTTATTCTTGCCTTCGCTTCCAAGGTCTTTGCTGTTAATATAGATGAACGGATTGAACAAATAATTGAAGTATTACCTGGTGCAAATTGTGGTGCCTGTGGTCAACCAGGATGCGCAGGATATGCCACTGCTATTGTAACTGAAGATAAAGAATTGAATTTATGCGCTCCCGGAGGAGCCGCTGTCGTAGGAAAAATAGCTAAAATTATGGGAAAAGAAGCAAGTGCCCAACAACGAAAAATTGCCTATATCCATTGCAGTTCCGGTGGAAAAAACAATACTAAATGGAAATATGACTATCAAGGAATTGAAAGCTGCCTTTCTGCCGTAAATATTGCCGATGGACCAAATCTTTGCTCCTGGGGCTGCGTTGGTTTCAATGATTGTGTAGCTGCCTGTAAATTTGATGCGATCAGTGTTGATGAAAATGGGTTGCGAATTATTGATAGAGCAAAATGTACCGGTTGCGGAGCTTGCGTTAATGCTTGCCCGCGTAGATTGATAATGCTGATTCCAGAAAGTAGGAATGTGTTCATTACTTGCAGTTCCAAAGATAAAAACCCGCTGCCTAAACAGAATTGCGGAACAGATAAACCTTGCATTGGCTGTGGTTTATGCGCCAAGAAGTGTCCCGCTCAGGCAATTACCGTTGAAAATAATATAGCAAGAATTGATTATAGCAAATGTACCGATTGCGGAACTTGTGCAACTGTATGCCCTACTAAAGCCATTATAGATTTGAAAATAGCTAACCGAACTTAAATGTTCGGAACAAGGATTGAAGAACTTTTTAGAACAGGGATTTTAGGATTTATAGAACTGGGATTTTAGGATTTATAGGATAGAAGTTTTTGTTGAGGGTTGACCAGGAGGTCAACCCTCCTAGTTTATAAAATATAAATCTGCGTAATCTGCGTAATCCGCGTGAAAATCAATCTGTGTAATCTGTGAGAGGATAATCCAAAGGAAGAACGGTAGGGTGTCGTTCCCCTGACAGCCGAGTTATCAAGTTCCCGCTTTATTCTATACAAGCTTGATAGTTTGTTTGTTGTGGTTGACCAGGAGGTCAACCCTCCAGTATTTTCGCCGGGTTAAAAACCCGTCGTTAATATGTATCGTTCCTGACAGAACTTTATATCAGGAATCCTTGCTAATATCTGGAAGGTTGATGTCCCTGGCAAACCTATCAATCATTTTATGAAGCTACCTATTATTGAAGAGGATACTTCATAGTATGGTTGTAAAGGAATGACGGGAACATCATTTTTTTCAGTGTTATTTTTTATTTTACCATTATATCATAAATACCGATAAAATCAAAGCTACAGCTATATTCTTTGCTCTTATGCTTATCTACCAAATCTCCCCCAGGGGTCTCAGAATAGTTGTAACCAAAAGAAATCAGATCTTTGTAGTGTAAGTTAATTCCCCAACCATTTGTGGATCCGCTAATTCCGCCTGCATCGTCATCATAATTACCAGAACGATAATAAAAAGTATCCAGAAAACCCAGTTCAATTCCATTTCCAGTTATTTCCTCACTATTTTTATAATTTGGGACTAAAGCTGAATTCAAATATCGAAAGCTGAATAGATTATCAAATAAGCCCAAGTTATGCAATTTGGTATTAACCAATATCGGATTCGTTTTGACAGCTGCAGAGAAAGCAAAACCTTGATTTCGATCAGCATAAATAGGTTCTGCCTCTGTATCATTATCATACTTTACATGTTCGGCATTTGCATTAAAATGAGTAAGTCCATATACTGCTTCCAGAGCCAGTTTATCCTGAAAACAATATTTCAATCTGAGAATTTCTCCAATATTTAATACATCCGCATCCACTTTCATCTTCTCCATTTGGTAATCATCAATATCCTCATCGTATATAATATATGTAACTTCATCTTTTAGAGGTATGTAGTTAGCTCCTATGGCAAGATCAATATACTTAAGCCAAGGATATGTTTCAAGATGATTATTCCGGAATATTTCACAAGGGTTTATCGCTAAACCAAAGGCACGAATTTGGGTATAATCTTCTATGTTTACATCAGTAAAAGGATATAAAGTATATGTATTAGGCATAGATATTCCCCATCGTTGATCACTATTATATCCGGGAAGAGTTATAGCAAATCCATTATAGGCAATAGTCATCAGAGCTCTATTATATTCAAGTTTGCTATCCGACCCAAAATCGATCCAATCTTCATGAGCATAACTATAGGCAAAGCCCTTTTGAAAGGAAGAAATAGCTGGATTGCTATATGCGGTAAAAGGATTATTATGCCAAATATTAACTACCCCAGTAATTTCGCCCATCCCCCGATTAATATTTGATGGTTCAAAACGAAGCAGTAGAAAAGCACCTTCACCAATAGCTGCTAACCCAATACAGCTGAAAAGCATCACAACGACTAAGAATTGTTTCATTGTTTTCTCCTTTATTAATTTTTATGTACTACATATTTCATTATTTGTGCTTTCTAAAAATATGTCAAGCAAAATTTGATTTTCTGATGGGTGGTAAAGTAAAAAGTATCTCCCACCACTTATTTTCTTGCCTATCAGGTGCAAATATTTGTAAACCACCATAGGAGTTATCACAGGAATGGTCTTATTAGTATTCAATTCTGATGGGAAGATTGAGACGGAAGTGTCTTAAAGTATGCTGTAACCACAAGTAACTGAAAAAGAAGCGGAAACCCGCTTCCTATCCTTAAATTCTATTTCATTAGTAGCATTCTTTTAGTTTGGACATTATTTATACTGCTAAGACGGTAGAAATATACTCCACTGGCTACAACTGCATTATTATTATCTCTGCCGTCCCACAACACACTGTGCATTCCGGCAGGCATATCACCATTGAGCAAAGTTCTGACCAATTGTCCTTTGACATTGTATATGTCAAGCCGCACCTTCGAGGCTTCCGGCAGGCTATAGTCAATGGTGGTAGTAGGGTTGAAAGGATTAGGATAGTTTTGCATCAGGGCAAGCTGATCGATGGCAGGTAACTCCGGATCATAAATGCTGACCCAGGGCTCCGAACCATATTCATAGCAACCCATATCGATGCGGTTGTTCCAGATGCGCAAGTTTCCGGCCAGATCATAGGGTGGGAGATTAAGCCCTACTGTATCTGGCGTACCGGAATCTATACAGGGCGATCCTGGAGAAAGGCGTAGATAGTCTGCATTACCGGCACTAGTATCGGCG
>Ga0116147_1000291_pt1 | contig 58866 bp, 54 predicted proteins | sample AD_JPNHG3_MetaG_FD_89749 | JGI IMG/M metagenome (GOLD analysis project Ga0116147, IMG submission 89749) | Active sludge microbial communities of municipal wastewater-treating anaerobic digesters from Japan - AD_JPNHG3_MetaG | ecosystem: Engineered > Bioreactor > Anaerobic > Digestate | place...
AGAGGAACGGGGTCCCCGTCTATTTTTACGGGGAGGCGGCGCTAAGGCCGGGGAGGAAGGAGCTTTCCCACATCCGTCGGGGAGGCTATGAGGCGCTGGGGAAGAAGCTCGCCGATCCTCAGTGGGCACCCGATGCGGGACCGGCCTTATTCGATCCCTGCCGGGGGGCGACGGCGGTGGGGGCAAGGGAGCCTCTCATCGCCTACAATATCAATTTGAAGACGGACAATCTGGACATCGCCAAAAGGATCGCGGGCGAGATCAGGCAGTCGGCAGGGGGGCTCCGGTCCGTCAGGGCGATCGGTATTCCCCTGAAAAGCCGGGGGATCGTCCAGGTCTCCATGAACCTGACGAACTTCAGGGAAACGCCCATCAGGAAGGTTTTCGACGTCGTGGCGGAAAAAGCCCGGCGCGAGGGCGTGGAGGTGCTCGAATCGGAGATCGTCGGACTCGTTCCGGCGGCCGCGCTGAAGGACACCAGCCCCCGTGACCTCAAGATCCCCCATTTTGCCGAAAGCCTGATCATCGAAAATCATCTGTGAAGTGGCGCCCCCGGGATTCTTTTCCGGTCGTCGGGCGATGCCGCTTCTGTCGGTCGGGACGGAAGATTCGGGATCGTCGCGACCGGGGCGGGTCGGTTTCTCGGCGTCCCGGACCTGACGGAACCGATGAGGAAAGAGCTCATCCCTCAGGATTGGACCCGGAGGGTCTTTGAACCCGCCGGCGTATCGCTGCAGTGAATGCTTGGCTTTCCGGTGTTTTCCGCTTTCTTGACACCCCCCGCCAATCGTGTTAAAGGCTTTAGCCTTCTGTTTGCAGAGGAGAAATGCGCCCCCGTAGCTCAGCAGGATAGAGCACCGGATTCCTAATCCGGGTGTCGAACGTTCAAATCGTTCCGGGGGTACCAGGAAATGCGAAGGGCCCGCGAAATTCTCGAGGGCCCTTTTTGTCTCTCAAAAGCTCCGCCGGGGATGAGGCCGTCAGGACAGATAATTGTAGATCAGGTAAATTTCATAGGTCACAACACCCACGTACAGGCCGGTGGCGGCCGCAACGAGATACTTGACGCCCCTGACCTTGCTCAGCAGGCACAGAGTGACGACGGCAATCGAGACGATGGCGAACTTCCATATCCAGAACCGGTCGCCGTAGGTCTCTATGGCCGCGCGGACAACGGGGTTCATTTCCCATCCGCCGCCGTCCAGGATGATGGTGGTCAGGATGGCGTCGAAGATGTTGAGCACGACGATCAGAACGAGCAGGATGAAAAGTTTGGGGCTGTAACGGTCGACGTACCCCCCCCGGGTCTGGTCCTCCTTGCGCCGGAAGTGCATTCTCCGGCCCGAGACCGTATGACGGCTGAGACCCGCTGTCGGTTTCTTGCGGCGATCCGGTGTTTTTCGTCTGTCCTGGAAGGTGAAGGCCATAAAGTCCCCAAAATGTGTGTATTAAATAGCAAGAACCACGCCCGGCGCAATAGGAAAAAAGTATGAAATTGTGCGTTTTACCGGAGGGGCCGTGATATGAACATTTGCCGGGCGGCGGGTCGCTGTCCGCAGCGCGTGTTCAATAACCAAAATGAATCCAGAGCCTTATGCGATAGATCTCTCCGGTGGCCGCGGAATCTTTTCCCTTTTCTTGACGGCACGGCAGGCCCGGCTGTATAATGCAAAAAACTTCAAGATAGAGCATGGAAAGACTTCGGGGCAGGCCTTCAGGGGCCGCCCCTGATCATCAATTGGCGCATCATAACACATTTCATTTCAGCGGGTCCTATCCCGCTGATTCCCGCCAATTTGCTTTCCGATTCCCACCGCCGGACTCGGGGAAATCACGGTCAGTCCATTCCGATGTACGCAAGAGATAAAGTCATCAGGATCACCGGCGCCCGCCAGAACAATCTCAAGGGGTTCGACCTGGAGATCCCCCTCGGGCGCCTCACCGTCATCACGGGCCTGAGCGGTGCCGGGAAGTCGTCCCTCGCTTTCGAGACCCTCTACGCCGAGGGGCAACGTCGCTACGTGGAGACCTTTTCTCCTTATGCCCGCCAGTTCATGGATCGCATCGACCGCCCCCGGGTGGACGCCATCGACGGGATCCCGCCCGCCCTCGCCATTGAACAGGGCGATCCCGTGAGGACCTCCCGCTCGACCGTCGGGACCATGACGGAGATCACCGATTACTGCAAGCTCCTCTACGGGCGCATCGCCGGTCTTTTCTGCAGGGGGTGCGGACGGCCGGTAAAAAAGGACACGGCCCAGGGGATTTTCGACGCTCTCAAGGACCTCGAGGAGAGGACCCCTGTCATCATGACCTTCCCTTTCGACGTCGGGGGCAGGGCGGAGGAAAGTGGCGAGACACTGCGTCAGGCTGGCTTCTACCGGCTGTGGAAGAACGGCCGTCTTGTCCCCGTGGAGGAAGCACACGATGACGGGCGGTGGAACGTCGTCGTCGACCGTTTTCATTTCAAGGCCCGGGAGAGAAAACGCGTCGTCGATTCCCTCGAGACGGCCCTCAGGGCCGGAAGAGGGTCCGTCGACCTTCATCTCCCCGGAGGGGAGGTTCTGAGATTCAGCTCGGCACTGCAGTGTCCCTACTGCGACATCTCCTACCGGATCCCTTCGGCCAATTTCTTCTCCTTCAACTCGCCCGCCGGCGCATGTCCCACCTGCCGGGGCTTCGGCCGCACGATCGACGTGGACCTCGATCTCGTCGTTCCCGACCCGGGGAAGTCCATCCGGGAGGGAGCCGTCAAGCCCTGGTCGGGCATCGCCCGGCAGGAATTCGAAGACCTTCTTGATTTCTGCCGCCGCCGCCGGATCCCCACCCGTGTTCCCTACCGTGACCTGACGGAGAGCCAGCGGGAGATGATCTTTCGAGGGGATGACACCTTCTACGGCGTCAAGGGCTTCTTCGAGTGGCTGGAAACGAAGCGCTACAAACTTCACGTCCGGGTGTTCCTGTCGAGGTACCGCGATTACCTGACCTGCCCCTCCTGCCGGGGGACCCGCTTCCAGGAAGAGGTCCTCCTCTGGCTCATCGAAGGGAAAAGCATCGCGGAACTCTACGCCCTGAGCATCGAGGAGGCCCGCGCATTTATCTCGAAGATCACAACGCGCGACGAGGCGGCCGTTGTCCTCCTCGAGGAAATCGGACGGCGGCTCCAATACCTGGTGGAGGCGGGGCTCGGATACCTTACGCTGGACCGCCAGTCCCGGACGCTCTCCGGCGGGGAGGTCGAAAGGGTGAGCCTCACCAAGGCCCTGGGTTCGTCCCTTGTCAACACGCTGTACATCCTCGATGAGCCCACCGTCGGTCTTCACCCCCGTGACAGCACCCGGCTCCTCGACATCCTGCGGTCCCTGAGAGACCTCGGAAACACCGTCGTTGTGGTGGAGCACGACCCGGAGATCATCCGGGGAGCCGACCACATCGTCGACCTCGGTCCAGGAGCCGGCGAAAAAGGAGGCGAGCTTCTCTACAGCGGCCCACCGAATGCCATCGGCGGAGCCGCGGGATCGCTGACCGGGCGATATCTGACAGGGGATTTCCGGATTCCCGTTCCCGGACGCAGGAGGCGGGCGAAAGGTTTCATCACCGTCCGGGGTGCCCGCGAGAACAACCTTCGCGGCATCGACGTGAAGATCCCCCTCGGAGTCATGGTCGCCGTCACGGGGGTGTCGGGGTCGGGCAAGAGCACGCTCGGGATCGATACTCTCTACCGGGGTCTCAAGCGGCTGAAGAACGGGTCCGGGGAAAAGCCCGGCCGGTTCGATGCCCTGGAAGGGGCGGAGCAGATTCGCGACGTCATCCTGGTGGACCAGCGCCCCATCGGCAGGACACCCCGGGCGACACCGCTCACCTACCTGAAAGCCTATGACCCCATCAGGGCCCTCTTTGCCTCACAGCTCGCCGCGCGGGCCCGGGGATACACGGCCTCGACCTTTTCCTTCAACACGCCCGGCGGCCGGTGCGAGGAATGCCGCGGCGAGGGATTCGAGAAGGTGGAGATGCAGTTTCTCTCGGACATCTTCCTCCGCTGCCCGCGGTGCGGCGGGAAGCGTTTCAATGACGAGGTCCTGGAGGTGCGGTTCGAGGGGAGGAACATCTACGAGATCCTTTCGATGACGGCCGACGAGGCCGCGGAATTTCTCGGAGGCCACCGGAGGATCGCCGATTCCCTGCAGCCCCTCCGTGAGGTCGGTCTCGGCTACCTGCGGCTGGGACAACCCGTCAACACGCTGTCGGGCGGTGAGGCGCAGCGTCTCAAACTGGCCCGGCACATCAGCCTGGCCGGGACCCGGGAGACTCTTTTCATCTTCGACGAGCCCACCGTGGGGCTCCATCCCGTGGACGTGGCGAGGCTCCTCGAGGCCTTCGAAAGGCTCCTGTCGGAAGGAAACAGCGTTGTGGTCATCGAGCACAACCCGGAGGTGGTGAAGTGCGCGGACCACGTGATCGATCTCGGCCCGGAAGGCGGAAACGGCGGCGGGAGCGTTGTGGCGAGCGGCACCCCTGAAGAGATCGCGCGCGCGATCGGTTCGATCACCGGGGTTCACCTGAAGCCCTATCTGGAAACGCCGCCGGCGGAGGTCGAATCCGTCCGGGAAACCCCTGCGGCCTTCGTGCACCCCGAAACCGGCAGGGCCATCCTCGTGCGCGGCGCGAGAGAGCACAACCTGATGAACCTGACCCTGTCCGTTCCCCGGGACCGGCTCGTGGTCGTCACCGGTGTGAGCGGTTCGGGAAAGTCGACCCTGGCCTTCGACATCCTCTTTGCCGAGGGGCAGCGCCGGTTTCTCGAATGCCTGCCGAATTACATCCGGCAGTACCTGAAAATCATGGACCGGCCCGAGGTCGACGATGTCGCCGGCATCCCCCCGACGGTGGCGATCGAACAGAGGACGAGCCGGGGCGGCCCCCGGTCGACGGTGGCCACCCTGACGGAGGTCTATCACTATCTGCGCCTTCTCTACAGCAAGGTCGGTGTGCAGTACTGTCCCGGCTGCGGAGACGCGATCGTCTCGAAAGAGCCGGAAGAGATCCTCGACGAGATCGGCCGGCAATGCGGGAAGGGAAGGGCGACCGTCCTCGCTCCGCTCATCCTGGGCCGGAAGGGGATTCATCAGGAACTTCTCAGGAAGATGCGGAAGATCGGTTTCCGCGAGGCTCTCATCGACGGCACGCGCCATTCGCTGGAAACGATTCCGAGGCTCGAGCGCTTCCGCGAGCACGACATCGACGTGGTCATAGGCGACGTGAAGGGCGGTGGCGGTGATCCCGGCCTGCCTTCGCTCGTCCGGCAGGCCCTCGGGATCGGGCGGGGAACGCTGAAACTCATGGACCCGAAGGGCCGCCTGCAAACCTACAGCGAGACCCGGTACTGTTCCCGCTGCCTCAGGGGATTCGAGGCACTGGACCCGAGGCTCTTTTCCTTCAACAGCCGGCAGGGGGCCTGTCCCCGCTGCGAAGGGATGGGAAGCATCGACGGGACGACCTGCCCGGACTGTCGGGGAAAGCGGCTGCGCCCGGAAGCGCTCGCCGTCCGGGTGAAGGGGTGGGGCATCGGAGACCTCGTCTCGCTGACCGTGACGGAGGCGGAGCGGTGTCTGGGTTCTTTCCAATTCGACGCGCAGGAGACGGTCATCGCCGGTGGGATCCTTGCGGAGCTCCTGCCCCGGCTTCAATTCTTGAAACAGGTCGGTCTCGATTACCTTGCGCTGGAAAGAGCGGGAGACACCCTCTCGGGAGGCGAGGCCCGGAGGATTCGCCTCGCGGCTCAATTGGGGTCCAACCTCACGGGGGCCTGTTACATCCTCGACGAGCCCACCATCGGACTTCACCCCCGGGACAACGAGATGCTCCTATCCACCCTGGAGCAGCTCAAGGACCGGGGCAATTCCGTCATCGTCGTGGAGCACGACGAGGAAACCATACGGCGGGGGGATTACATCATCGACCTCGGGCCGGGCGCGGGGCCGGGGGGCGGTAGGGTCGTCGCCGAGGGGACCCTCGATCAGCTCAGGGCCTCTCCGGAATCGGTCACCGGCGCCTGGGTGAACGGCAACCGCGACCGGACCGTCACCTCACGACTGAGACCGGGGGGGAAATGGCTTCGTGTCCGGGGTGCCGTCCGGCACAATCTCAGGGGGATCGACGCGGCGATTCCCCTGGAGACGCTGACCTGCGTGACCGGTGTCAGCGGTTCGGGGAAGTCGACTCTCGTCAAGGAGATCATCTATTCGACCCTGCAGTCCCGCCTCTCCGGGAAAAACGGGGAGCCCTCGGGCTGCCGGGACATCACCGGCTGGGAGAACCTTGCGAGGGTCGTGGAGATCGATCACTCGCCGATCGGCCGCACGCCGCGATCCACGCCGGCCACCTACGTGGGCCTCTTCGACGACATCCGCCGACTCTTTTCCATGGTGCCCGACGCCCGCGCACGGGGGTTCGGTCCGGGCCGCTTCTCCTTCAATGTTTCGGGGGGCCGGTGCGCGGACTGCGCGGGGCAGGGGCGGGTCCGGGTGGAGATGGCCTTTCTGCCCGATGTCTACGTGGCCTGCGAGACCTGCGGCGGGAAGCGGTTCAACGAGGAAACTCTGGCCGTCCGCTACCGGGGCAGAAACATTCACGACGTCCTCGCAATGAGTTTCCGCGAGGGCCTCGAGTTTTTCGACGCCATACCGGGCATCCGCAACACCCTGGAGCTTCTCGTTGACATCGGCCTCGACTATCTCACCTTCGGCCAGTCGAGCCCCACTCTGTCCGGCGGCGAAGCCCAGAGGATCAAGCTGACCCGGGAACTCGGTGCTGCGACGAAGGGGGCGCGAAAGGCCCTTTACATCCTCGACGAACCGACGACGGGTCTCCACCTGGCGGACATCGAGAAGATCCTCATGATCCTTCAGCGTCTCGTAGACCAGGGCAACACGGTGCTCGTGATCGAACACAACCTGGAGGTCATCAAGTCGGCGGACCACATCATCGACCTGGGGCCGGAGGGCGGGGACGGGGGCGGGAGGGTCGTCGCCGCCGGGACCCCCTATGATCTGCTGCGTCACAAAAAGGACTCCTGGACGGGCCGTTTTCTGGACCGGTATCTCCGGGAAAAGGATTCATGAGCCCGCTCTTTCGTTGATGTGAAGCCCCCTTCGGTGATAGAAGATGAACCATCAGAAAATCACGCCCATGAACGAGCTCATCATTCGCCGTTTCGCTGCCCTTTTTCTGCTGATGGTCTTTACCGTTGCCTGGGCACTGCCCGCCTCGGCGTTCCCCCTGCCGGCAAAGCCGGTGCGCCTCATCCGGAGTGACCCGTTCGGATCTTAGCCGGACTCGGCCCGGGGGACCGCCCGGGCGATCGGCCTCATACGACCCTTTTCAGGGCCTCGACGGCCACCTCGATCTGATCATCCGTCGGTTCCCGGGTGGTGATCTTCTGCAGCAGGAGACCGGGCCAGCTCAGAAAAGCCGCCCAGGACCGCTCACGGTATTTCCCGGTGAACCGGATGATCTCGTAGGAAATCCCGGCCACGACGGGAAGAAGCAACAGCTTATAGATGACACGCTGGACGAAGTCGGGTCTTCCCAGGAGCGAGAAGACCAGGATGGAGATCACGATGACGACCATCATGAAGCTGGTGCCGCATCGGGGGTGACGGGTCGAGAAGGCCCTGATGTTCTCCACCGTCAGGTCCTGACCGTTCTCCCAGGCGAAGACCGTCTTGTGCTCGGCTCCGTGGTACATATAGACCCGCCGCATGTCGGACAAAAGAAGGGTTGAAGACAGGAAACCGAGAAAGATGGAAAGCCGGATGCAACCCTCTATGACATTCAGAAGGATCGTGCTTCCGACATAGGCCCGCAGCAGGGCGAAGAGGTAGGCGGGGATCACGATGAAGAGAAAGATGGCGAGGCCGATGCCCGTCAGGAGCGACACCACGGTGTGCCACTTCGGCGGTTTCTTCTCCTCGTGCCGCATGGCCACATCGGCCGAGTAGAGGAGCGTCCGGACGCCGAGGACCATCATCTCGAGAAGCGTCACGAAACCACGGACGAACCTGACACCCAGGCCTTTGTAGCGGCGGGTCAGGGAAACGTAGGTCTGCTCCCGGATTTCGATGTCCCGGTCGGGCGTCCTCACGGCGACGGCGATCCTGTCGCCGTGCCTCATCATGACACCCTCGATGACGGCCTGGCCGCCGACGATGTCTTCCGGATGGGGTTTGCCTGCCATAGGAACCCTTCGGATCCCCCTTTGAGCGAAGTTGCAGCCGTCCATACAACGTTTGCTGTTATTTCTGCAATATGAAATTTGCTCCGACGGCAGGTGCCGCGGTCAAGGCGGAGCGGGATCCGGCGTTTGAACCCCCGGGTCTTCTTCGTCCGTCGTCTCAACGGCGCAGTCGAGCGGTCGGTCTCTTTCCTTTTTGTCCCGCCGCACCGATGTTCGTATTGCATGAGGGTGACCGTTCATTTTCGATCCCCGCTGCGGGAAAGCGCTCGAGGGAACGCCCTCGACCAGTCGTGAAAATAAAAGCCCCTTCCGGCCTTTGCAGGCGGGAGGGGCTTCCTCTGTTCGTTTCAGGCAGCCTGGACCGAGGTGCCGCGAGAGCAAAAGGGGATGAGCGACTTACAGACCGGGCCGACGCATGGTACCGACGGCCGTCGCATCCGCAACGGTCGTACCGGCCCTCCCCGTAGCGGTCAGACTGAAAGTCGGGGAAGAATAGGAGTAGGTCAGGGTAAAGTCGCCTGCATCCGTCCCGGCCGAAGACAGGATCTGGTCTCCCGTCGGCCATATCGTGTCCTGAAGCAGACGCTGAGCGGCGTACTGGGCTATTCTTGACTTGCCCTCTGCCAGCGCCGTCTGCCCCGCTTTCTTTTTCGCTTCCTCCTGCATGCTGAAGTATTTTGGGATGGCCACGGCGGCCAGGATCCCGAGGATCAGGAGGACCATGATGATCTCGATGAGCGTGAACCCCTTGTGACCGGGGCGAAGGAATAGTCTCAGCATAATACCCCCCTCTGGTCTTCCGGGCTGGAAGAAAGATACGGTCTTTCAAATCTCCTAATAGAGAATCCCTTATATGTCAATAAGCACCCGGCGTTATTTTTCACATACGAAAAAAGTATGAGAAAGACGCATCTCGCTCGGAAGATCGGCTGAAACAAGTGATTCCCGAATCATATCAACACTTTGAACCGATAGTCTTCCGCCGTTCCCCGAAGGGGATTTCCTCCGGTCGTCGACGGGGCAAAGGGCTTTTTTGAAAAAAAGGTCACGGTGTGACCCCGTTGCCGAAAATCCCCGCGGGAGCGCGCCGAACCGGGGGCCGGAAAACCGGGGCATAAAAACCTTCGGGCCGGGGATATCCCTTTGATCTCTCGCCTATTCAGGAAGGAGCCTCACGCTTTTCCCGCCGACTTCGAGGGTCGTCTTGGAGTAGGTGTACTTGTGAATGATCCGGTCGTCCTTGAAGTGCATGACATCGACACCGCGCCGCCGTTCCGGTTTTCCCTGGTACCCTCTTTCAGTGGATGGCCAGTCCAGGGACCACTGGAAGAGGACCTTCTGGGCTTTCTCATCGGCGAAGAGATCCTCCGTTCTGAAACGGAACCCCCCGTGGTTTCTGAACCAGGGCTCCCAGGCCTTTTTGAGGGCTTCGGCGCCCCGGATCGTTGCCCCGGTCCAGCTCTCGAAGACGATGTCGTCGTGGAAAAGTGCCGCGACTTTTTCGATATCGTGCTCGTTCCACGCCAGGTTCCACCGGGTCATCATCTCAACGATTTGCTCTCTCGTCAGCATCGTCTCACCCTCCAGTTCCATTTTATCAATCAATTAGCACATTTTCCCCGGCGGATAAATTTATTTCATGGCCGGTTTTAGCGTTTGCAATATCGGGGGGAAAGTGCTAATTTTCTTTATGTCATGTACACGTCAATGGAATCAGCGCCACTCATTTTTTATCTTTTTTCATTCTAATATCGATCGTCCAAAATGTTTCAGGGTGTAGAATTCTTTGACGGGGCGAATTGAACTTGTGCATTGTTCGGCGAGCGGCTTGTCGAGTCGGAGAGATTCCCTGGAGGGTGTGTTGAAACAGCCGGATGCTGTATTCATCGGAAGTCGGGGTTTTGAGAAAAAATGAGAGGGCCTGCGGTGGCCGGGAGCGGAGAAAGAAAAGAAAGGATGGAAGCAGACTGCGGGTGTTCATGATCTGGTCAGCCAAACGTTAAGGAGGTGTGTTTATGTTTAGAAAATGTTTTACGGTAACTCTTTTTATCATGGTGGTCGTGATGTTGTTCGGCTGTGCGGCAAAGAAGGCCTACACGCCCGTTGACGTGTCGTCGAACGCGAAGGCGGCGGGTCTCGTGCAGTGTACGGACAATGCCTACTTCGTGTTGGATAAATCGGATTCGATGAATCCATGGTATGACAGGGCTTCCAGGCTGGACATCGCCAAGCAGGTCGTGGGCGAGATGGCCCAGACGATCCCCGCGGGTATCAAGAAGAGCCCGTCGATACGGCTCTTCGGTTCGGAGAAAGTGGGCGGGGATGAGAAGACCTGGCTGGTGACGGGGAAGGATTACCAGACCATCCTGGACGAAATCGGCGGCAGAGGGCTGGGCAGAACCCCCATGGCCGCGGCGCTGACGGCGGCCGGTGAGGATGTGAAGGGTCTGAGCGGCAAAACGGCGATTATCCTCGTGAGTGATTTCGAGCATATCTCGGGAGCAGGCGGTCAGATAGACGACATCAATCCGAAGAATGTCGTGGAAGCAGCTTCGAAGATCAAGGCGGCCTACGGCGGCAGGGTTTGCATCTATCCCATCCAGGTCGGCAAGGATGTGGAGGCGAAGAAGCTTGCGGATCAGGTCGTCGCGACCGTCGGGTGCGGTTTCGCGGAGAACGCCGACAACCTGCAGACACCGGCTCAAATGGGGGCCTATGTTCAGAAGGTCTTCTTCTGCCCGCCCTCAGCGAGGGCTGCAGAGAAACGGGCTGCCGTGGTGCCTCCACCGGTTCTGCCCCCGGATGTCGACAAGCTCAATTCCGTCTACTTTGACTTCGACAAGTACGACCTGAAGCCCGCGGCACGCGATACACTGAAACAGAATGCCGACTGGCTTGCGAAAAACCCGGCCAAGAAGGTCGTTGTCGAAGGGAACTGCGATGAGCGCGGGACCAACGAGTACAACATGGCCCTGGGTCAGAGAAGGGCTGAGAGCGCGGCCAAGTATCTCAAAAGCCTCGGCGTCGGCGCAGCGCGAATCTCGACGATCAGCTACGGCGAGGATCGTCCTGTCTGCAGGGAGTCGAATGAGGCCTGCTGGTCCAAGAACAGAAGGGCTGACTTCGTCATCAAGTAATAGTCCCTGTCCGAACCGAAAGAACAGGAAAGCCTCATGGCGGACGTCATGAGGCTTTCTTGCGTCCGGATCCATCTCGCGCCCTGTCTTTTCCGCGGCGCCTTTGCCGATTCTCGACGATTATGCGCTGCAGGATCTGTGGTTCTGTGATATGATCCCCCTGCGGTCTGCAGGTACCGGTATCTTCAATCTCGCGAGGGATGTATGAAGAAGACCTGGGTTGTTCTATCGATCCTCGCCCTGTTCATTTTCACCGCCTGCGTCTGGCTCCGATACCCCGAGCCGGGCGAACCCCTGGGAAAACTGGGGGACCGGGCCCTGGTCTTCGGCAAGATCCAGGTCAGGGAGAGAGGCAGAGAGTTCAAGCCCTGGAGTTACAACCTCCTGGATTTTATCGCCGCCTTCGGAAAGCCCAATGTCGACCTGTCGATCTTCTGGGTCGAGGCAGGGGCACGGGGCTTTTCCGTGACCGTCGAGGGTGACGGTCATTTCTACTGGATCATCCCGAGAGGGACCTACCTCATGTACCACACGTACCTGGACCCCTTTCCGAACAACGAGGCCTTCGCGGCTTTCCAGGTTCCCGCCCGGGGGGACGCCGTCTATATCGGCACGCTGATCATGCACATCGAGTCGGAATACGAATCGTCGAGTCGAGAGATCGGCTTCCGCGTCCTGGAGGTGGAAATCGCGGATGACTTCTCGGAGGAACTGTATATCTTTCGAAAGAGGCACCCCGGCCTGCAGGTCGACGTAACCGATCTACCGGCGAAGTACGACCCCCTTCTCCTCAACGTATTCAAGGATTATGACCGTTACCGGTGCGAGAAGATCCTGAAACAAAACGGCCTGTCCTTGCTGACCTACGAGTATCGCTGAGTGTATGCGGAACATCCCCGCCGACTTGCGCCAAACCTCTCGGCGTGCGATTCAACGCACTGCGATGACGCGGTTCACAGCTCTTGACACTGAACCCTCTTTTCTATATGTCCATGATGCCACGGAACGGTTTCCCTCTCCCGCCCGGCACACCGGGGACGGATGGAACGAAAGGTTTCTATGCCCATAGAGCGTTTCAACGGCCGTCAGGCTGTTTTGATCGATGGATGCCGGATCCCTTTTCAGCGATCCGGCTCGGGCTACGGAGACCTGTCCTCCTATGACCTGGGAAGGATGGCGCTGAAAGCCCTTCTGGACAGGACGCAGATCGAACCCGGAAGGGTTGACCGCGTCATCATGGGCACCGTCATTGCCCGTCTCGCCACGAGCAACGTGGCCCGTGAGTCGGCCCTGGCCGCGGGGTTTCCGCCCCAGGTCCCGGCCTACACGGTGACCCTCGCCTGTATTTCCTCGAACGTGGCCATCACGAACGCCGCCGACCTCATCCGCACGAACCAGGCCGACATCGTCGTTGCCGGCGGCACCGAGAGCCTGTCCGACATACCGATTGGTTACCGCAAGCCCCTCCGGCAAAAGCTGCTGGAAGCCCGGAAGTACAGGGGAGTCATGGACTTTCTCGAGTTCCCGAAAGGGATCGGTCTGAAAGACCTCCTCCCGGAGATCCCCGCCATCGCCGAGTTTTCCACGGGGAGGACCATGGGCGAGGATTGCGACAGGCTGGCGGCTCGTCTCGGCATCAGCCGGGAGTCTCAGGACGAGTACGCCCTGCGCTCCCACCGGGCGGCGGCCAGGGCGACAACGGAGGGAATTCTTGCAGAAGAGATTGAGCCGGTGAGGGTGCCGCCCGATTTTCGGCCCATCGCCGCGGACAACGGGTTCCGGGCCGACGCCTCCATGGAAAAATTGAAGAACTTGAAACCCGCCTTCGTGAAGAAATACGGGACGGTGACGGCGGGGAATTCCTCTTTCCTGACCGATGGCGCCGCCTGCCTGCTGCTCATGGCGGAGGAGGTCGCGGGGGCGCTCGGTTACAGGCCCAGGGCCCGTATCCGCGCCTATGCCTACTCGGCTCAGGATCCGGGCGAAGAGCTGCTCCTCGGGCCCGCCTACTCGACCCCGAAGGCCCTCGAGTCGGCCGGCCTCGAACTTGCCGACATCGACGTCTTCGAGTTCCACGAGGCCTTCGCGGGGCAGATTCTGGCCAATCTCCAGTGCCTGGCCTCCGACTCCTTTGCCCGGGATAAACTGGGCCGGACGCGGAAAGTGGGGGACATCCCCCTGGAGAAGTTCAACACCCTGGGCGGATCCCTCTCTCTGGGGCACCCCTTCGGCGCCACCGGTGCGCGTCTCGTCACCACGGCGGCCAACCGGCTGGTCCGGGAAAACGGGACCTTCGCCCTGGTCGCCGCCTGCGCGGCCGGTGCCATGGGGAATGCCATCATCCTGGAACGGTGGAAGGAAACCTGATCGCCTGCGGGTGCCGGGACCGATCATGCCGCATCGTGCCGGTCACGGGAGGACCTCTTCGATGACATACGATCAAGTCGAACAGCGGAACGGCGTGGCCGTCGTCTGGCTCGATCAGCCCGGGGAGAAGGTGAACAAGATCTCCCGGGACCTGCTGGACGGGTTCTCCGGTATTCTCCATCGGCTGGAGTCCGATCCGACCGTGAAGGGGGTTGTGCTGATCAGCCGCAAGGAGGACAACTTCATCGCCGGAGCCGACCTCGATCAATTCCGTCGGGCGCAGGACCCGGCCCCGGTGGAAGCCTTGAGCCGGGACGGCCATGGGATTCTGAACCGCATGGCCGCTTTCCCCAAGCCGATCGTCGCGGCGATCCACGGGGCCGCCTTCGGCGGCGGCCTCGAGGTGGCCCTCGCCTGTCAATACCGGATCGCCACCGACGACCCGCGGACCGTGATGGCCCTGCCCGAGGTGAAGCTGGGGCTTCTGCCCGCCGGAGGCGGGACCCAGCGCCTTCCCCGCCTTGTGGGCCTTCAGGGCGCCCTGGATATGATGCTGACGGGGAAAAACATCTATCCCCGCCAGGCGAAGAAAATGGGGCTTGTGGATGAAGTCGTAGACCGTTACACGCTTCTTGCGGCCGCCGTGACGGCGGCCCTCGAACTGGCCGGGGCACCCCTCGAACGCAGGACGAGGCGGACGCTGCTCGCGCGGATCCTGGAAAGCACCCCCTTCAGCCGCAGGCTGGTCTACAAAAAGGCCAGAGAGAAGGTGCGACAGATGACCTGGGGAAATTACCCGGCGCCTTTCGGAATCATCGACTGCGTCGAGGCGGGGCTTGAAAAAGGATTTGCCGAGGGGGAGAGGATGGAGGAGAAGACCTTCGGGGAACTCGCCATGACATCCCAGTCGCGGGAGCTCATCCAGATCTTCTTCAGCATGACGGCTCTCAAGAAAAACCCGTTCAAGGATCAGGTCCGGCCGGTCCGGAAGATCGGGATCCTCGGGGCCGGCCTCATGGGGTCGGGTATCGCGAGCGTGAGCGTGGCAAACGGCATGGACGTTCTTCTCAAAGACGTAAGCCCCGAGGCGCTCGGTCGAGCCGAGAAGGTCCTCTGGAAGGAACTGGATGAAAAGGCCGGCAGGCGGATCATCACCCCTTTCCAGAGGGACCGGGCCTTCAGCCGGGTCTCCGGCGCGGAAAGCTACCGGGGGTTCGAAAAGGCGGACCTGGTCATCGAGGCCGTCTTCGAGGATCCGGACCTCAAGAGGAAAATCCTCCGCGAGGCGGAAGCGGTCATCCGGGAAGATGCGATCTTCGCGAGCAACACGTCCTCGCTTCCGATCACGGGCATCGCCGAGGCCTCGGTCCGCCCGGGTCGGGTGATCGGGATGCATTACTTCTCCCCGGTCCCGCGGATGCCGCTTCTGGAGATCATCGTGACGGAGAAAACCGAACCCTGGGTGACGGCGACGGCCGTCGATACGGGCATCCGTCAGGGGAAAACGGTGATCGTGGTGAACGACGGCCCGGGCTTCTACACCACCCGGATCCTCGCGCCGTTTCTGAACGAGGCCCTCCTGCTCCTGCACGAAGGGGCCGACATCGAGGACATCGACTCCGCCATGCGCCGGTTCGGCTATCCCGTGGGTCCCCTCACCCTCCTTGACGAGGTGGGGATCGATGTGGGGGCCCATGTTTCTCGGGTCCTTGGCCCGCTCTTCGCCGCTCGCGGCATCCGTCCCGATGAATCCCTGGAGGTTCTCTTCAAGGCCGGCTACCGGGGGCGCAAAAACAACAGGGGCTTTTACCTCTATGAACCCTCCGGGAGGAAGGGGAAAAAAGAGGTGAACGAAGAGGTGTACGATTTCTTCGGAGGCTCCAGACGGGTTCCGATCGCCGATGAGGAGATCCAGAAGAGGCTGTCCCTGGTCATGACGAATGAGGCGGCCTGCTGCCTCCAGGAAGGCATCTTGAATTCTCCGCGCGAGGGCGACATCGGGGCCGTCTTCGGCCTCGGTTTCCCGCCGTTTTTGGGGGGGCCTTTCCGTTACATGGATCGGCTCGGTGCAGGTCGGGTTCTTTCCATGCTGGAGGATCTCGCAAACATCCGGGGAAACCGTTTCCATCCCGCGGGGGTCCTCCGCGAGATGGCCGCCGAGAACAAACGTTTTTACGATCGCTGAACCCCGATGCCCTGATGCGGGCTCCTGCGGCAGACAGAGAGGGGATCGCCATGGAGCCGAAAAACTTCATCCAGGTTCTGCGTCGGAACTTTGTACGGTTCGCCGATGCTCCGGCCATGATGTTCAAAAAGCAGGGGCGGTACCGGACGATTTCCTACCGTGACCTCGAAGGCATCGCCCTGCGCGTTGCCGCGAATCTCATTCGGACGGACCTCATGCCCCGGGACCGCATCGCCATCCTTTCGCAGAACCGCCCCGAGTGGGCCTACGCCGACCTGGGGGCTCTCCTGGCGGGGGCGATCAACTCCGCCGTTTACGCAACCTCGCTGCCCGAAGAGGCGGCGTTTATCCTCCGGGACCTGGAGGCTTCCGTTCTTTTTGTCGAGGACGCTTTCCAGCTGAAAAAGATCCTCGAGATCCGAGAGCGGATCCCCACGGTCCGGAAGGTCTACGTCTTTGAGGAGAACGCCGAAAATCCCGATCCCTCCTGGATTCAACCCTTCTCCGTTCTGACGGGGGGCGAGGAACCGGTACAGGGGCTCCGGCAGAAAACGGCCGGGATCGCCGATGCCGTCGAGGGCGGCGACATCATGTGCATCATCTACACGAGCGGCACGACGGGGAATCCGAAGGGCGTCGTCCTCACCCACGACAACTACCTTCAGACCGCCGAAATCATTGTGGAGGGTATGGGCGTCGATGTCGTCGACCGGCTCCGACGGAACATCAGCTTTCTCCCTCTGGCTCACGCCTTCGAGCGTTTCGCCGGCTACTATCTGATGCTCTACCTGGGCCGCTGTATCGGCTACGCGGAAAGCCTCGAGACCCTCGCGCAGAACCTCCGGGAGATCCGGCCGCACTTCATGGTCGCCGTGCCGAGGGTTTTCGAGAAAATCCACGCCCGTATGACCCAGAATGTCCGGTCGTCTCCGCTTCCCAGGAAGATGATCTTTCACTGGGCCCTGAAGGTCGGCCGGGAGGCCGGCCGCTGCAGGGCGCTCCATAAGCCGCTCCCCGCGTGGCTCCGGATCCGCCGGCGGTTCGCCGAGGTCCTGCTGTTCAGGAAGGTGAAGGAGGCCTTCGGGGGCGAACTCGAATTCTGCGTCTCCGGCGGCGCCCCCCTGAGCAAGGAGATCGCGGAGTTTTTTCACGCCATGGACATCCTGATCCTGGAAGGATGGGGCGCCACCGAGGCGACCACCCCCTCCACAATCAACAACCCCCGGGAATACCGCTTCGGTACCGTGGGCAAACCTCTCCCCCGTGTTCAGGTGAGGACGGCCGAGGACGGGGAACTCGAGGTGAAGGGCCCGAACGTCTTCAAGGAGTACTGGAGAAACCCCGCGGAAACAGACGCCACGTTCACCCCCGACGGCTATTACCGGACGGGCGACATCGGCGTCATCGACGATCAGGGCTGGGTGACCATCACGGACCGGAAGAAACAGCTGATCATCACCTCCGGCGGCAAGAACATCGCACCGGCGCCCATCGAGCACCTCCTTCTTGCCGGCCGCCACATCGAGTCGGCCTATGTTCACGGTGACCGGCGTCACTACCTGACGGCGCTTCTCGTGCTGGACCGCAGCGCCGTTGTCGCCACGGCGAAACATCTCGGGGTGCCCGACCTGCCGTGGCAGGAAATGATCCGGCACCCCGCGATCCTCGAGAAGGTGCAGAAGGAAGTGGGCCGGGCCAACGAACAGCTTCCCCGGTTCATGCAGGTCAAGTATTTTCGGATTCTCCCCGAGCCCTTTACGATCGAGAGTGGCGAACTCACACCGACGATGAAACTGAAACGGGGGGTCGTGGCCGCCCGCTACAGGGATCTGATTGAGGAGATGTATGAGGAAGAGGCGAAAGGCATAAGGCGAAAGGCGTAAGGCAAAAGGCGAAAAACGAAAGGCGACAAGCAAAAGACAAAAGGCAAAAGACAAGAAGACAATAGGGGAAAGGGCCTGGCGCCTGATGCCCAGCGCCCAATGCCTGATTTGGAGGTTTCATGAAATCGCTTTACTTCACTTCGGAGCACGAGGCCTTCAGGAACACCGTGCGGTCCTTCGTCGAAAGGGAGGTGACGCCTCACGGCGACACCTGGGAGAGGGAGCGGCGCATCCCCCGGTTCATCTGGAAGCGAATGGGCGATCTCGGTTTCCTCGGCATCAACCACCCCGAAGCATACGGCGGGACGGCGGCTGATTTTTTCTACTCCGTCGTTTTCCTCGAGGAGCTCAACCGGTCCACGATGGGCGGGTTTTCGGCGGCCGTCAGCGTTCATTCCTACATGGCGACGGAGTATATCACCCGGTTCGGCACCGAAGCCCTGAAGCGGGAGTATCTCGTGCCGGCCATCACGGGCGATAAGATCGGGGCCCTGGCCGTCACGGAACCGAACACGGGATCCGACGTGGCGGCCATCCGGACACGAGCTGTCCGCGACGGCGAGCATTACATCCTGAGCGGATCGAAGACCTTCATCACAAACGGTGTCTTCGGTGACTTTGTCCTCGTCGCGGCGAAAACGGACCCCTCGGCCGGCGTGGGCGGAATCAGCCTTATCCTGGTGGATCGCGACGCACCGGGCTTCACGGCCCGGCAGCTCCACAAGATCGGCTGGCACTGCTCGGATACGGCGGAGCTTTCATTCGACGAGGTCCGCGTTCCGGTCACCCGTCTGATCGGCGAGGAGAACAGGGGATTTTATTACATCATGCAGTGCTTCCAGCTCGAGCGTCTGGTGAGCGCCGTGCTCTACGTGAGCGGTGCCGCGCTCTGCCTGGAGGCCACGCTGAAATATATCGCCGAACGGGAAGCCTTCAACCGGTCCTTGTCGAAATTCCAGGTCATCCGTCACACCCTGGCCGGGCTCAAGGCGGAGCTGGAAGCCGCCCGCCAGCTGACCTATTACACCTGCTGGCTCCACAACGCGAGGGTGGAGGCCGTCGGATACTGCTCCATGGCCAAACTCATCTCGACGGAACTCATGAAGAAAATGGCCGACACCTGCCTTCAGTACTACGGCGGCTACGGTTACATGGACGAGTACCTCATGTCCCGGATTTACCGGGATGCCAGAGTGGGCACGATCGTAGGGGGGACGTCGGAGATCATGCGGGAGATCATCGCGCGCCTGATGATCGACCAGGTCAGCTACGGAACCGTTTCGGCTGAATCCGCCCGGCCCCCCGCCGAAGAGCCCGTCCGGGGAATCGAGGGGTCCGCAATGCCCGAACCCGCAAAGACGATGCCGACAACGGCCGCGGAGATGATCCGGTCCCTGCCCGATCGGTTCCGCCCGGAGAAGGCCGGTGACTGGGAAACTGTTTTTCACTTCGATGTCGCCGGTCCCGGAGGCGGGCGGTTCACCGTGATGGTCCGGAAGGGGGTCTGCACCGTTGAAGACGGTTTGAAGGGCGCCCCGGAGTGCGTCGTAAAGACCTCGGATCATGTGTACCGGGACGTGGAACTGGGGAAGGCGAACGCCGAGATGGCCCTGGTAACGGGGAAGATCAAGATCAGCGATCTCGCGGAGATGATGCGGTTCATCAAGGCCTTCCGGCGGCTGCCGAAGGCCTGACGGGAACGGCCCCGTTCGATCCCCTGGGGTGCCCGCGGACGGTATCCGGAATTCTTACGGGTTCGACGCGGATATGAGTTCGAAGACGAAGCTACCGACGGCCACCCGGGTCTGGATTTTCACGGGTATTTTTCTTTCGTCCGCCGTGTACCAGATTTTCATGTCGGGCTCTTTCTCCTTCCCGAAGACCCCGTCCAGACGCTCCATCTCGGGTATAATCAGATACGTGTCGTAAGATATTCCGTTGATGACCACCTTTTCCCGCCGGGTCACCTTCGCCCTCGTGGCGATCAGTCTCTTGCCGTCTGTAACGGGGATTTCCAGGATACCGCCTTCCTTCAGCGCGCGGAGGCGTATAACGAAAAAAAGCGCCAGAGGGTCGAAGGTACCCGCCCGGATGGAAACGGGCGTCTCGGCCTGACCGAATCCGATGTAAGTTGCTTCCATCCTTTCCCAGTCGAACGTGACCACGACATCCCGGGGATGTTCCCCCGTGCTCTTCTTCGTGTAGTAGAGCGTCCGGGACATCAGGGTATCGGGGTAGGAATCCTGTCGCTCGCGGATCTTGTAGATGAGATCGAGGGCGGCATTCGTTTTTGTTTCCATCATGAAGTGGCAGGTCTTTATGCCGTTGTATACCTTGAAGGGCAGGACTTCGATGACGGCCTCCCCGGCCGGGATCACTCCCCAGGACGCACGGTAGGTGAATTTTTCACCCGGCCGGAACAAAACCCCTTCCGCCGCGGCTTCATGAGCGCACAGACCGAAGAATGCGGCAAGCGTTACGGCGAGCAGCACCGCAGGAATGAACCGTGATCGTTTGAGTTCCGGAGGCAGGACAGGTCTTTTCATCAGTCAGGAATCAGATTTTCTATATGCCCCTTTTCACAGGGTTCCGCTCCCGCTGCAACGGCCCCGCCGGCCACGGGAGCTCATTTTCATCGCCGGGGCGTCGAGCAGTTTTTTTGACACAGGGCCCGCGAGCTCGTTGACGGATTAACTATTCAATATTTAAAGATAATTTGAATCACAGATGTAGACTTCGCCGGAAGGAAAGTCAAGCGAAAAGCGGAAGGACGTAATTCGTCAATTTTCCTGTACCCTGGCCCGGGCTTGATTCGAAGGCGCGACCCGTCCCGGAGACGGGGAAAATACCCTGAATTGTTCCATTTCGTACCCGGGTCGGCATGCCCCGACGGTGCCGGACTTTTTTCATTAAGTACAATTACGTGGCATGGTTAGTGCTTCACTAGCCCCCAAGATCATACCGTCTCGGTCATGGTCTGCACAGCGGCCGCAAAGACCCCCGAAGGGGGGCGGCGCGAGCGATATTCGAGGAGGAGCCCGGTGCAGGTCATGTCTAAAGGGGGGCAATTACAATGGGGGTGAGCGAGCAGACCAGAATTCGTGATGCCGGCTTGAGCGAAGCCGGCAGGGCCCTGCTGCCCGGCGTCAAAAAAGCCTGGCACAGTCTGATCACGAGCGGGTTGGACGAAAACGTCGACATCGAAACCACCCGCAGAACCATCGTCATCAATATTCTCATCATGATCGGCATCCTTACGCTGATCGCGCTCGGCACCCTCGCACGCTACCAGAACAACTTGCTCCTTTCCTGGGCCGATTACGTCGTCGCCGCCGCCCTCGTCCTGTCGATTATCCACTTGCGCGCGACGAAACAATTCAAGGTCACGGCGTATTTCGGCGTCGGCCTGATGCTGCTTCTCTTTTACTACCTCCTGTTCACCGGAGGGGTGAACAATTCGGCCCACGTCTGGTATTTCACCTTCCCCCTGATCGCAACCTTCGTATTAGGCGCGAAGGAAGGGCTGATCGCGACCATGATCCTCTTCATCCCGGCCCTTCTTTTTTTCGGGATCCAGAACCCGCCGAGCATGTTCACGACCTATTCCATGGATTTCAAACTGCGGTTCATCCCGTCCTTTCTCGTGATCGCCGCCTTCGCCTATCTCTTCGAAAGCACGAGGGAAAGGGCTCAGGCGAAACTCACGAGCGTCAACACGGAGCTGAAGAAGACGGTCTCCGTGTTGAAAGAAACAGACGACAAGCTGCGAAGGGCCGGCGAAGAACTGGAGAGGCGCGTGATCGAGCGGACGGAGCAGCTCTACATGGCCATCATGCAGCTCGAGACCGAGATGGCGGAGCGCAAGCGGTCCGAGGATGCCCTGAGGGACAGTGAAGGAAAGCTGAACGCCATCCTTTCTTCCATCAGCGACTACATGGTCATGGTGGATCGGGATTTGAACATTTTATGGTGCAACGAGAAAGCGAAGGAGGCATTCAACATCGTCTGCGAAGGGGCGAAGTGTTACGAGGCCCTGTGCGGCAGGGACCGCCCCTGCGGGACGGAACCCTGTTACGCCCTCAAGACGTTCCAGGACGGAGACATCCATGAGGACGAGGCCATCCTGATCAACCGAAGCGGCCAGGTTCTCGACTGCCACTGCGTCGCCAACGTGGCTTTCAGGGATCAGGGCAGCCAGCCGACGGCCATCCTGAAGGTCCTGCGGGACATCACGGAGAAAAAGCAGACGGAGCGTGAAAAGAAATCACTGGAGGAAAGACTCCGGCGTTCCGAGAAAATGGAAGCCATCGGCACCCTCGCCGGGGGTGTGGCCCACGATCTCAACAACATCCTGGGTGCCATCGTCGGATATCCCGAATTGATCCTGATGGATCTACCGGAAAAAAGCCCTCTGAGAAAGGGGATTTCGGCCATCCAGAAGTCCGGCGAGAAAGCCGCGGCCATTGTCCAGGACATGCTGACCCTCGCGAGGCGGGGTGTGGCGGTGATGGAACCGGTTAACTTCAACGACATCATCCGGGATTACCTGCGGAGCCCCGAGTTTGAGAAATTGAGATCCTTCCATCCCGACATCAGGATTGAAGGCCATCTCGACGATGAACTGCTCCCCATGCTCGGCTCCCCCCTCCATCTGTCCAAGGTCGTGATGAATCTCGTTTCGAATGCCGCCGAGGCCATGCCGAGGGGGGGGACGATCCTGATTGAAACCACGAACCGGTACGTGGACACCTCCATCCACGGCTACGACCACGTCTCCGAAGGGGAATACATCGCCGTGAAGATCACCGACACGGGCATCGGCATTGCACCGAAGGACATCAGCAAGATCTTCGAGCCCTTCTACACCAAGAAAGTGATGGGCAGGAGCGGGACGGGCCTGGGCATGGCCGTTGTCTGGGGGACCGTGAAAGATCACAACGGCTACATCGACGTCCAGAGCGAAGAAGGCCGCGGCGCCGCCATCACCGTATATTTCCCCGTTAACCGGCAGGCGGCGGGCAAAGAGGAAAAAAAGATCTATATCGAGAATTATCTGGCCAGGGGGGAGACCGTCCTGGTCGTGGACGATGTGGCCGAACAGAGGGAAATCGCATCGGTCATGCTGCGGAAACTGGGATACAACATCAATACGATGGCCAGCGGGGAAGAAGCCGTAGAGTTTCTGAAAGACCACTCGGCGGATCTCGTCATTCTGGACATGATCATGGACCCCGGCATCGACGGCCTCGAGACGTACATGAAGATTACCGAACGACACCCGGATCAAAAGGCGATTATCGTCAGCGGATTTGCCGAAACGGAGCGTGTCAAGGAGACCCAGAGGCTGGGGGCAGGCCCGTATATCAAGAAGCCCTACACGCTGGAGAGGATTGCCGTCGCCGTCAGAATGGAGCTGGATCGCGGGGAATGCCGGCCCGCCAAGATTGCCTGACGCCGTTCGACCGCAAATGAAAAGAGAGGTCTTTATCGTCGGTTCGCCACTACACGGAGGGAGAAGTTTTTATGAAGAAAAGGGAACTTTTAACGAAAGCGGAAATCCACCACTTCGGCGTCGAGATTGTCCACGGCCAGATGGAACGTGACGGTTTCGAAATCCTCGGCGTGAACCCTTCGATGGAGGTTACCCCGCAGATCGTCGCCCGGAGAAACGGCCGCTTATGCTTTGTCGTCGTTCGAACGGATTTTTACCCGAATCGGGCAGCGCTGGTGAATGACGAGGAGTTCTTCTACAACCTGGAGCACGCCGAAAGAAACAAAGCCCTGTGCTACTTCGCCGGTGTGAGGCTCTGCAACGCCGCAGCAACGGATGCAGGAGACGAGGAGGGGATGAGCCTGCCTGTCAAGGGGGCCGATTTTTACGTCGAATATGAAGGTCTGAAAATCATGACCACGCTGGATCGCATGAAGGCCCGGGATGGCCGGGGATTGCGAGATCTGGAAGGGCGGGATGTGAAACCGGGGATCGTGAAGAGCTTCTCGGAGGCGGTCCGGAGTGTGGCCTCCCAGAAGTGAACCCCTGAAGGAGCCGGCGTCAGCCCTGCTCGTCCACCAGGAGTGCGACGAACCCGAGTTCTCTGGATTTCCGGTTGAACTCGTCCTGCGAGAAGTCGGCGTGGCCTGTTTCGGCTACGACCATGGATTCCTGGACGCATCCCGGAATCCAGTAGGACTTGTAACCCGGCAGGGGGGGCTTGAAGGTGACGCCGGGGCGCCCGACGGCAACCTTGTAAAATTTATTTTCGTTGGGCAGAACGGAGATCCGCGGATGGGCGTCATCCACGAGGATCGCCGATTTTTTTAGTTTTCCGTAGTAAGGAATCACGTCGTCTCCCCTGGGCGTCTGAACCACGACCAGGTCAGCCGTCTTCAGCCTGTCAAAGTCGTTGTTGTCGATGATCACCTGCCCGTCCTCCCTGTGGTGAATCCGGATCCCCGTCGCGTTATAGCCCAGGTCGACGAGATTCTGGATGATCGCTTCGCCGATCTCTCCGATGCCGAGAAGGGCAATGGTCGTCGAGTCCTGTGGGAGACGGTGTTTCTCGCAGATTCTCTCCACGGTCTCCACGACGGAGAAAACCCTTCCCCGCAGGCCGTAGACAAAAGGCTCACCGTAATGAGGATAGTGGGTTTTGAAGTATCGAGGCCCCTGGCCCGCGATGGCGATGGCCTTTGCCCCGGTGACCTTCCGGGCGAACTCCAGGCGTCTTATGATCTTTCCGACGAGCTTCTTGTTGCTCTTGAGCTCCTCGATCGTGTTCGGCAGTCCCAGGACGAGACCCCGGCCGTAGCCGTTTCCGCTCGTGATGACGCCGGCGATGAACGGTTTTCCCGAGATATACCTGGTCTGCGCCTTTCGGATGACGGGGAGGGTGTAGCCTTCGATGTCCTGGGCGTTGCCCGGGTAGATCGTAAAGAGGGTGTTGATTTTGAATGTCCGGAATACGGCGAAGAATATGAAGATGGGCCACCGCAGTATCATGGAAAGAAAAGCGAGAAACTGCCTTTTGAAATTTCTCTGTCTCTGGGCGATGGACACGACTTCCCCCTTCTTCAAGAACGCCGGTTCTCGGGTTGGTCGGAGAAAGCGGGACAGGGGATATGAACAATGAAGCCAGGGCGTGTTCTACACGCTCTTCACATTCACCCTCCTCCAGGGCCTTTATTCTCTTCAGAATTTTTTGTCATTTGTCAAGCCTTTTTTGCGGGGCTATGCCTGTTTCAACGGTTGCAGCCGGGGATGGAAGGAGTGAGTCTTCCCGGACGTGAGCGGATCCTCCTTCGGGGACGGGTGCTGTGCAACGCCGCGAAACACCCGCGCCGGGAGGTCAGAGGCTTATTCAGCGCCTCCGGGATCTTCGAAGCCCCTCTGCAAGCCGCGCCTAGGGCCGCTTTCCGTATTTCTTCCGATAGGCCTCCCCTGCCTGTTTCACCCAGTTTTCCCGCCGGATGCGGTCGCGAAAGGCGGGGAGTTTCGCCGACACCCTGTCGATGTCCGTCCGGGTCCATCGGGCGATCTGCCGGTACGTCCGGATGCCCATGCGGTTCAAGATCCGTTCAACAACCGGTCCGATGCCGTGGATCGTCTTCAGGTCGTCTTTCAGCCCGGGTTCTTTCCTCGGTGTCCCGGCCGCTGCGACTTTCGAAGCCCCCTTGCCCCGAGCCCGCGTCAGGGATTGGAGCCTTTCAATTTCTTCCTTCAGGCGCGAGATTTCCCCGTCTTTCGCACCTGCGATAGATTGGAGACGTCCCTCCAGCGCTTCAAACGACCGGTCTCTTTCGATGATCCGGTTTTCGAGAGGCGCAAGCTCGAGGATCCTTTCTTTCAGTTCCCGGATCAGGATGCCTTTCTCCAGGATTTCCGCCGCGTGTCGTTTTTCCTGCTCGCCGATCAACTCGTTTCGGCTCTCCAGCTCGCGGCGTGCAGCATCGAGTTCGGTGGCGTGTTTCCTGAGGTCCCCGATCTCTCTGTCCTTCTCCGCAAGGGTTCTTCGCAGGCGATCGTCCGCCTCGGCGAGCCGTTTTTTTTGCGCTTCGATCTGCCCGTCTTTTTCGGCCGTGGCTGCCCTGAGACTCGCATCGAGCTCCCGGAGCATGCGGTCTTTGTCCTCGAGCTGTTCCAGCAGGGGCTCCAGTTCGGTGATACGTCCCTCGAGTATCCGGATCTGTTCGTCTTTCTCGCGGACGGCGGCTTCGCGCAGGGCGTCCATCTCCCCGAGCCGGTTGTCTTTTTCTTCCAGTTGGGCCGTGAGCGTCTCGAGTTCATCGACGCGTTTTGTCAGTGTCTCGACGGCATCCTGTTTCTCGCGCACCGCCGATTGCAGCAGGGCGTCCACCTCCCGGAGGCGGTTGTCTTTTTCTTCCAGTTGGGCCGTAAGCACCTCGAGTTCACCGACGCGTTTTGTCAGGGTTTCGACGGCATCCTGTTTCTCGCGGACAGCGGCTTCGCGCAGGGCGTCCATCTCCCGGAGCCGGTTGTCTTTTTCTTCCAGTTGGGCCGTGAGCGTCTCGAGTTCACCGACGCGTTTTGTCAGGGTTTCGACGGCATCCTGTTTCTCGCGCACCGCCGATTGCAGTAAGGCGTCCACCTCCCGGAGCCGGTTGTCTTTTTCTTCCAGTTGGGCCGTGAGCATCTCGAGTTCACCGACGCGTTTTGTCAGGGTTTCGACGGCATCCTGTTTCTCGCGCACCGCCGACTGCAGCAGGGCGTTCGCTTCCCGCAGGTTCTTATCCTTCTCCTCGAGATGCAGCGTCGTGATTTCGAACTCCGCGATCTTCTTCTTCAGGCCCGCCACCTCCGATACCTTCTGACCGACGTCCCGGTGAAAGTGTTCTTCCAGTTCAAGCAGCTTTTTTTCTTTTTCCTGCAGACGGGCCGGCAGCGGTTCGAGGCCGGCCAGGCGAGCACGGAGCCGGGCGATCTCACCGTCGCGTTCTTTCAGTTGCCCGGGGAGGGGTTCGAGCTCCAGGATCCGGTCCCGGGCCAGCAGAAGCTCTTTTCCGGTCTCGGAAAGCTCTTTGCGTGTAGCGTTCAGGTGGACCTCGATTTCATTGAGGGCGGCTGTCCTCGCGGTCACGTCGGACTGCAGGATCTCGATCTGCCGGTCTGCCTCTGCGACGCGGGCCCTGGCGCCGTCGAGGGAGGACTGGAGGGTCGAGCGATCGAGTTCGAGGGCATCGACCTTTGCGGTCCACCGGGTTTCGTCCCCGGCGAGTCTTTTCGACCAGTGCGCGTTCCTGAAAAGCCAGGCCGCGGCGAAGCCGATCGCTGCGCCCAGGAACAGGTAAGGAAACAGGTCTGTACTGATGTTCGCCATGACTTGTTCTCCTTTCTCGATGCGGACATCGGTTCGGCCGTTTATAGGGTGGTCCGTGCGGTTGCGCCGGCAGGGTATTCTAATAGACGGTGAATGTCGGAGGCGATGAGTCCGGCGGAGATGATGCCCGGTTTCGTCACGGGAGTCCCTCCTTTCGGGGTGCGGGTCCATCGATGAAATGAAGGACAGACGAACAAACGGCCGCAGGGTCTTTTTCCCCCTATCTCAATCGGTCCGTCGGGTCAAGTGTCGAAATGGGTACCCGAATGCGAATGCTCTGCAGGCCGCGCGGAGACGTCTCTCCCGGTTTTGTCCGTTTTAATCAGGGCTTGCATTCTTTCCCGTTCCGTCGTAATGCTAACCCCATGGTCCGTCTTCGTAAACGGATACTCCCGTTCACGAAGGTGACCCGGGGGCCTCATCAGCAACGGAGGGGGCGCGTGGCGAACGGAGAGGATTGACGCCCCGGTATGAGGGGAGGAGGGACCATCTTGCGCAGGCTGCCCGAGGATCAGTTCGTCCAGGCGGGGCGTTTCAAGGTTCGTTACCTGGCGGCAGGAACGGCGGAGTCGTCCGTGATTCTTATTCACGGCCTCGGTGCATCGAGTGAAATCTGGATGCATAACATGGATGCCCTGGCCGCGGCGCACCGGGTGTATGTCCCCGACCTCATCGGCTTCGGCAGGTCCGAGAGACCGGAGATCCCCCTGACGCCTCACGGTTACGCCCATTCTCTCTGCGATTTCATGACCGCCCTCGACATCGGCAGGGCCAAGCTCGTGGGGTCTTCTTTCGGCGGGAGTATCGCCCTTCTTACCGCCGTCCTCTTTCCTGAACGGGTCGAAAAAGTCATGGTTGTCGGATCGGCCGGTTTCGGCCGGAAGCTCGCCTGGACGCTCAGAGCCCTGTCTCTGCCCCTCATCGGGGAGATCCTCTCGTACCCCAGCCGCTCCGGTGTCAGGACCTTTTTCAGAAAGGCCGTTTACAACCCCGCTGTGATCACATCGAGTTTCGTGAATCTTTATTACACCTACTTCAAGAGCCCGGGTTTTCGCGACTACCTCTTGAAGCTTGTCCGCATGATGGTCGATACCCGCGGCGTGAAAGCGGAGATCATCGATCCCGTCATCGGCAACCTGCGCGACATTACCCAGCCCGCGCTCATCCTGTGGGGTGATCGGGACGGCATCGTCCCTCTCCAGCAGGCCTATGCCGGCAAGGAGCGGATCCCCGGCGCTCGACTGCACATTATGAAGGACTGCGGACACATCCCCTTTTACGAGAAGCCGGAGGAATTCAATAAAATTACGCTCGAGTTCCTTTCGGATTCGTCCTGACGTCTCAACCCACGGATTTACAGGCGGTGCGGCCGATGAGCGATCTTGACCGCAGGAACGGAAAAATTTTCTTCGTCGTCAATCCCGAATCGCGGGCGGGGGCCACCCGGAAGCGATGGCCCGGCATACGGGAAATGGCGCAGAAACGTCTCGGTCCCATCGAGAGCCGCCTCACGACGGCACCGCGTGACGCCACGGACATCACCCGGCGATGTCTCGGGGCGGGGGCGGGACTGATCGTCTGCGTGGGGGGAGACGGAACCCTCAATGAGGTGGTCAACGGGTTCATGCAGGAAGATGAAACCGTACGGCGCGGGACGCCCCTGGCATACATCCCCGTCGGCACGGGCTGCGACTTTGCGAGATCGGTCGCCATCCCGCGTGACGCCGCGGGGGCCCTCGATATCATCACGAGGGGGAAGACCCGCCTCATCGATCTCGGACGTCTCTGCTACACCGACGGCCTCGGCCGGGAGGCGGTTCGATACTTCGACAATGCCGTGAGTTTCGGTCTCGGCGGGACCGTCGTCGCCCGCGTTCGGAACTACGCCCGCTTTTGCGGACCCTACACGGCCTATTTCTTCTCCATCCTCTCCTCCGTCATCCTCGAAGGGAAGAAGCGGGTCCGGCTCAAGGTGGATGACCAGGCCGAGTCGTCCCTGAAGGCGTGGCACGTCGTAACGGCGAACGGCCGCTTCCAGGGTCACGCTTTGCAGGTCGCGCCCGATGCATCCATCGATGACGGGCTGCTGGATGTCCTGGTCTTCGGGGACATCAGTCTTCCCGATGTCTTCCGGCATTTCCCGAAGCTCTACAGCGGGAAGATCGAAACGATCAAGGAGTTGATCCGCACCCGGGGGAGAAAGATCGTCGCAAGCTCCGACGAACCGGTCCTCGTGGAGGCCGACGGGGAATTCATCGGCAGGCTGCCCGTCGAGATCGAAGTCGTCCCCGCGGCCCTGCGGGTGATTGCGGGGGCTTGAGGGGCGGGGATCGTCAAACCGGCCGGAAAGGAGGGATCGTTTTATGGCGAAGTATTTCATGTTCGGCAAGTACACGTCCGAGGCGGTGAAAGGCATCAGCGCCAGGCGAACGGACAAGGTGGTCGATATCATCAGGAAGTTCGGTGGGACGGTGGAAGGGATGTACGCCCTCATCGGCGAGAAGGACCTCGTCTTCATCGTGGATCTGCCGGGCAATGATGAGCTGATTCAGGTCTCGGTTTCTCTCAGCAAACTGACGGGCATCGGGTTCACGTCGACTCCGGCCATCCCCGTGGAGCAGTTCGACAGGCTGACGAAAAAGTTATGAAGCGCTTTCTGCAGAGACAGTGACCCGATTCTTTCATCTGTGATGAAATAAAAAAAGGTAATTGATCCTGCGCCGGGTCGACCGGATGTCCCCGGGAGTCTCATCGGTGCATGGAGAAGCCGGCCTCGGGCAGGGGAGGGAGGAAATGGAACTGGAAGCAGCCGTGAGAGGAAGAAGGAGCATCCGGAGGTTCAGGACCGCGCCCGTCCCGAAAGGCGTCCTGGAAGAGATCCTGGAGGCCGCGCGCTGGTCGCCCTCCTGGGGGAATACGCAGGCCTGGGAGTTTACCGTGCTGACCGGTGAGTCCCTCGAAGCGTTCCGGAAGACGAACTTCGAAAAGCTGATGGCGGGGGAGCCCTTCGGGACAGATGTCCCGATCCCCGAGATCTGGCCGGACCACATGAAAAAAAGATACGGGGAACTCGGCAAGATCATCCTGGACGTTCAGGGGGTCCGTCGCGACGACAAGGAGGGCCGCAAGAGGTTCTACAACGACATGGCGCGGTTCTATGACGCCCCCTGCCTCCTCGTTGTCTGCATCCCCGCGGACACGCGGGTGGAGTACGCCCTTCTCGACATCGGCCTCATCACGCAGACGATCTGTCTGCTGGCCCACGGAAAGGGGCTCGGCACGTGCATCATGGCTGCAGCCGTCGGCTACCCCGATGTCCTGCGCAGGGTGGCCGCCATCCCGGACAACCGAAAGATCGTCCTGTCCATTGCCGTGGGTTATCCCGAGGCGTCCGACCCCATGAACACGTTCCAGAGACCCCGGGCGACCCTCGCCGAATTCGTGCGCTGGGTCGAATGAAAGGACCGCGAGGAGCCATGACGGGCAAAAAAAAGAACGTACCTTCGAAACCGGTGAAAGAGATCACATCGGAGGTTCAAGCCCTGATCGATCTGGGGCGCCGGCAGGGGTACGTCACCTACGATGACATCCTCGTTCACTTCCCCGACGCGGAGCAGAGCCTGGACCAGGTGGACGATCTCCATGAAGTTCTCGCCGCTCAGAACATCGAGATCGTCGAAGTGCCGGCCGACACAGCGCCGGAAGAGCCGGCCCCTGAGGCGGAGGCCCCCGCCCCGGCCCCCGGGGTTTCCGTTGATGATCCCGTCCGGAGGTATCTGAACCAGATCGGCGAGATGCCGATCCTCACCAGGGAGCAGGAAGTGGCCCTCGCGCAGAAAATAGAGCGGGCGGACGGACAGGCGAAGAAAAAGATGATCGAGGCGAACCTGCGGCTCGTCGTTTCCGTCGCGCGAAGGTATCAGGGCAGAGGGATGCCGCTGCCGGACCTCATTCAGGCCGGAAACCTCGGGCTGATCCGGGCCGTCGGGCACTTCGACTGGCGAAAGGGCTACAAGTTCAGCACCTACGCGACGTGGTGGATCCGGCAGGCGATCCTGCGGGCGCTGGACGACACGGCCCGGACGATCCGTCTCCCCGTGCACATGAAGGAAGCCCTCAGCAAACTGGTGCGGGCTTCGAGGAAGCTCCGCCAGGCACTGGGACGCGAGCCGACGACGGACGAGATCGCGGCGGAGATGAACCTCCCCGTTGAGCGTATCCGTGAAATGCAGGAGATCACCCGTCGGCCGATTTCACTCGACCTCGTCGTCGGTGAGGAAGGCGAGACGCGGCTGGGCGACTTCATCGAAGACTCGAGCGGGCCGGAGCCCGTGGAGGCCATCTCGGCGGAAGACCTGAAAACCCAGCTTCAGGACATCCTTGAGACGCTCTCTCCCCGGGAGCGGGAAGTCCTCACCCTCCGGTTCGGCCTGGAGGACGGCCGGCCCCGCACGCTCGAAGAAGTCGGGCAGAGCTTCGGGGTGACGCGCGAGCGCATCCGCCAGATCGAGTCCAAGGCGCTGAGGAAGCTCCGCCACCCCATCCGCAAAAAGCTCCTGGAAGATTTCCTGGATTAGTTCCTATCCCCGGGAGGCCTGCCGAGCCTGTCGTGAAAGCGGCAGGTCGGGAAATACCCCCATGAAGAATCAGACCCTGGCCAAGATATTCCGTGAAATCGCCGAGTACCTCGAGATGGACGGGGTGCCTTTCAAGCCTCAGGCCTACGAGAAGGCGGCCATGGCCCTCGAGACGATGAAGGAGGACGCAGGGGATCTCTATGAAAAGGGCGGCATCAAGGCGCTGAAGTCGATCCCCGGCGTCGGCGAGGCGATCGCGAAGAAAATGGAGGAGTATCTGATAACGGGGAGGCTCGGATACTACGAGAAATTCAAAGAGAAGATACCCATCGATCTCGATGAACTCACCCGCGTCGAAGGCCTGGGGCCCCGAAGGGCGAAGATCCTCTTTGAAAAAGCGGGTGTCCGGAACCTGGAGGATCTGGAGAAGGCGGCCCGGGACGGCCGAATCGCGCCCCTTTCCGGTTTCGGGGAAAAGACGGAAAAAAACATCCTCGAGGCCATCGCGTTTCTGAAACGGAGCAAGGGACGCTTCCTTCTCGGGGACATTCTGCACGTTGCCGAGAGCATCCTGGAAAAGCTCCGCGGCGTCAAAGGGGTCGAACGGGCCGACATGGCGGGGTCGCTGAGGCGCATGCAGGAGACGATCGGCGATGTGGATTTTCTCGTGGCTTCCCGGGACCCCGATCGCGTCATGGAGGTCTTCCTTTCCCTGCCCGGCGTGGAAAAAATCTGGGGAAAGGGAAAGACCAAGTCCTCCGTGCGGATGAAGGAGGGCTTCGACATGGACGTCCGGGTGGTCGAGCCGGCGATTTACGGTGCGGCCCTTCAGTATTTCACGGGTTCCAAGGCGCACAACATCGCCCTGAGAAAAATCGCGATCGACCGGGGGTTCAAACTCAGCGAGTACGGCCTCTTCGAAGGGGCGAAGCGCCTGGTCGCCGGGACGGAGGAGGAAATCTACCGGCGGCTCGGCCTTCAGTGGATCCCGCCGGAGATGCGGGAGGACCGGGGGGAGATCGCCCTCGCCGGGGAGGGGAAACTCCCCGAGCTCATCTCCCTTGAAGATATCCGGGGAGACCTCCACGTCCACAGCGACTGGGACGGGGGTGCGAGCCCGATCGGAGAGATCGCGGAGTCCGCCATGAAGCGGGGATACCGGTACGTGGGGATCGCCGATCACACCCGGTTCCTGAAGATCGAGCGGGGGCTCGACGAGGATAAAATCCGCGAACGGAACGTGGAGATCGATCGGATCAACAGGGCACTGAAAAAATCAGGCCGCCGGTTCGTGGTCCTCAAAGGCTGCGAAGCCAACATCATGAACGACGGCTCCGTCGACATCGAAGACGAGGTCCTGGCGGAACTCGATTTCGTCATCGCCGGCATCCACTCCAATTTCAGGATGACCCGGTCGCAGATGACGGAGAGGATCACCCGGGCGATGAGAAACCCCCACGTCGACATCCTCTCCCATCCCACGGGCCGGATCCTCAAGCGCCGCGATGAATACGAGATCGATTTCGAAGAGATCCTCCGGGCGGCCCGGCAGACGGGAACGATCCTGGAGATCAATGCCTACCCCGAACGGCTGGACCTCGGCGACGTGAACATCCTGCGGGCGAAAGAGGCAGGGGTCAGGATGGTCATCAACACCGATGCCCACCACGCAGACCGGCTGGACATGATGAAATTCGGCGTGGCACAGGCGCGGCGGGGCTGGGCGGAGAAAAAGGATGTCGTCAACGCCGGATCCATCGAGGCGTTTTTGCGGTCCATGAAGAGCCCCTGATGCGCGGCGTTCCCCCCGGGCGCCGCAGTTACCGGGCGAAAGAGGGAGGCAAATTCACGAGGCCCTGAGAGGCCTCCGGAGCGGGTAAATGTCATGAAATCCATCAAGAACGTTACCATCATCGGGGCCGGAGCCCTCGGGGCGGCCTATGCGGGGCTTCTCTACGACAGGGATGAAAAAAGCGTTTCTTTCATCGCGGCGGGCGAGCGGGGCGAGAGGCTCCGGCGGCTGGGGGTGATCGTCAACGGACGGCATTACCCCGTCCCCGTCCTCGATCCGGACAAGATCGACAGGCCCGCCGACCTGGTCATCGTTGCGGTGAAAAACCATCATCTCGATCAGGCGATCGGGGAGATGAAAAGGGCCGTCGGCAGTGAAACCATCCTCCTCTCCGTCATGAACGGGATCGACAGCGAGGAGAGGATCGGCGCCGTCTACGGAATGGAAAAGGTCCTCTACGCGGTCAACGTGGGCATCGACGCGCTGCGGGAGGGGAACCGCGTGACCTACAAGAACCAGGGCCGACTGCTCTTCGGGGAGGTCCGGAACATGGTCCGGACGGAGAGGGTGCGGCGGGTGAAGGAATTTTTCGACGGAGCCGGCATCGTCAGCGACGTGCCGGAAGACATGGTCCGGACCCTCTGGTGGAAGTTCATGATCAACGTGGGAATCAATCAGGCGTCGGCCGTCCTGGGGGCGCCTTACGGGACCTTCCAGACGGAGCCGGAGGCCCAAGCGCTCATGGAATCGGCCATGCGGGAAGTCATCGGTCTCGCCGCACCAGCGGGGGTTCACCTGACCGTCGCCGACGTCGACAACTGGTATGCCGTCCTCGACTCGTTGAATCCGTCGGGGAAAACCTCCATGCTCCAGGATGTCGAGGCGGGGCGGAAGACGGAGGTGGAGATGTTTGCCGGCAGGGTTGTCGAGCTGGGCCGGCGTTACGGCGTCCCCACGCCGGTCAACGAGAGGCTCCTCGAGCGGATCCGGGGGCTCGAAGCCCGCCGGCGGGGGGCCTAGGGATCGATACGGCCCGGCGAAACCGCCGGCTCACTTCAAAACGATCTTGGGGTCCACGATGTTGGAACCCGGGACGATGATCCGCGAGTGCTCCTGGCGCTGCATCTCCTTGGCCTGCTCGATGAGGTTCGCCACGAAATGTTCCATCGTCTCGGGAAACTTCTCCAGGGCCTGCTGGAGATTCCTGGCCTCGATGGGAAACTGGATGGGGAGCGGCCCGTGCTGCGTAACCAGGGATGTCTGGCCGATGAAGAGAATCTTGCGGTTCTTGTCGAATTCACCGTTGGGCTTGACGGGGGTGAGTTGACGGATGGCGCCCACCCTCATGTCGGTGAACGTCTCTTCCCGGTATAGTTCCTGGGTGCTGATCCTGACCTTCGGCCTCTCCGTTCCGGCCGGGCCGATGGTCTGCGGGGTTTCTTTTGTCTCGTCTTCCATGATTTTTCTCCTTCCGCTTCGCAGGAAACCTGCCGCCGCCCCGGCCGGCGGCTTTCGTCCTGCCGGGGACCGGTCCGGGGCACATACCACATTCCGGACCATAAATACAGCCCTATCTCACGGGGAGGCAATTCCGCGGGACCCGGGCGCCTGCCCGGAACGAGCCGGTCCCGCCCTCAAAATCTCTCCGCCGTTCTTTCCGGTTGATTTCCGCCCCCGTTTCAACGAAAATTCCCGCATCCCCGTCATTCCGGGGCCCATCCCGGTGATCGCTTCGGCGGGAAGCACTTTCTCCACGGGACGGACAGGTGATGAAAGTCTTGCGGATCAATCCGGCTCGATGGGACGACTGGTGGAATGCCTACTTCGACGATGCCTTCCCCCTGATCGAGGATTCGATGATCCGGCAGGTCTTCGGGACCATGCTGGAGGGCGCCTTCGGATGGCCGAGGCCCTACGTCTCCGAGGCGGTCCTTTCGGTGGACGAGCTGCGATCTCTCCTTGAGTGGTGTGCCGGCGCCCTTCCGAACTGGAGCCGGGACGGCGTCATCCCCGTCGAATGCGGCCCGGAGAGCTATTTCGAAAAAAGAAATCTCTATCGGGATACCCGCCGCCGCATATTCTACTGCGATGTCCAGGGCCGCCTGTGGCTGCTCGAGGGGAAAATCGAATGGGTGGGATACGCGCCCTGCCGCTCATACTGGCGTCCTCACACGGAGGCGCTCACGAAGATCCCCGGGTCGAAGGTCGGCGATAAAATCAGGCACCTCGTGAAAGACCTGGACGGAGGGCGCTGGGAACCCGGACGCTTTTCTTGATCCTGCAGGCCTAAATGCCGGAGAAGGGCAACCGGTTGTCGTCGATTTTCGCCACCCCCCGCTCGAGGGCCACACGGATGATCTCGCGGGCAACCCTCTCGGGGACCTTCCTATTGAACACGCTCGGTATAATGTAATCCTCCCCCAGTTCCTTTTCCTCCACCACCGATGCGATGGCCGCGGCGGCGGCGATCAGCATGTCGTGGTTGATCTCACGGGCCCGGCAGTCGAGGATCCCCCGGAAGAGCCCCGGGAAACAGAGCACGTTGTTGATCTGGTTGGGGTAGTCCGATCGCCCCGTGGCCACGATCCGAGCGTATTTCGAGGCCTCATCCGGCATGATCTCGGGATCCGGATTGGCCATGGCAAAGACGATGGCCTCTCGTGCCATCTTTTTGACATCCCGGCCGCGGACGAGCCCGGGGCTCGAAAGTCCGATGAAGACGTCGGCGCCGACGAGAGCCCTGGCGAGGGAGCCCTTCACCCGGTCCGGGTTTGTGAGGTTCGCGATCTCCTCCTTGGAGGCATTCATGTTCGCGGTCCGTCCGCGGTAGAGGATGCCGCTGCGGTCGCATCCGAGGATGTGGGCCGTCCCCACCGAGAGAAGCAGCCGGATGCAGGCGATGCCCGCTGCCCCCAGGCCGCTGACCACCACGCGGATGTTATCAAAGGTCTTCCCCGTGATCTTCAGCGCGTTGATGAGCCCGGCGAGGATGACCACCGCCGTCCCGTGCTGATCGTCGTGGAATACGGGGATGGAGATTTCCCGCTTCAGCCGTTCCTCGATTTCGAAGCAGCGGGGCGCGGAGATGTCCTCGAGGTTAATCCCGCCGAATGCCGGGGCTATCCATTTCACGGTCCGGACGATCTCTTCCACATTCTGCGTGTCGAGGCTTATGGGGAAGGCATCAACGGCGCCGAATTCCTTGAAGAGCATGGCTTTCCCTTCCATGACGGGCAGCGCGGCCAGCGGGCCGATGTTTCCCAGCCCCAGAACGGCAGATCCGTCCGTCACGATGGCAACGGTGTTTTTCTTGATCGTCAGGTCGTGGGCCCTGGCGGGGTTTCCGCGGATGGCCGTACAGATCCGTGCGACGCCCGGCGTGTACAACATGGACAGGTCGTCACGGCTCGTGAGGGGGAGCTTGTTTCGGATCTCGATCTTCCCGCCCTGGTGGGCCATGAAGGTCCGATCGGCCACGTGGATGACGGTGACACCGCGGACGTGTCGGATCTCTTCGACGATATGCCGGCCCGCCTCGATGTCGGCGGTATTGATAACGATGTCCCGGATCAGGGTGTCTTTCCGGGTGGCGGCGATGTCAATAGCGCCGATACTGCCCCCCGCATGACCGATGGCGCGGGCCACTCTGGCCAGCATGCCGGGCCTGTTCGGGATTTCCATTCTGATGAGGATGCTGTAGCTGGGGCCCGGTGTCCTGAGCATGTTGATCCCTCCGGTCTGTTATAGATGGCCAGATGTAATACATGCCGGGGCAGAACACAAGGGGGTCGGCGAGAATATTCCTGTTGAAAGGGCGGCAAGGATGATCGGCGTTCCTCTCCAGGCCGGGGAGGCGGAATTTTGACTCCCCCCGTGCCCGATCCGTGCGGGGCGGGGATTTGCCGGCTTTTTCGATGTCTTGCGTACTGTTGACATGACCGGGCCGCCGGTCATCGAAATTCGGCGGCCCTTGCGCTGTGCGGAAAGCTGCGGTCGTCCTCCGTGACGTGGATCATCGGGGCGCGGGAAGATACCCGTGGCGGGCTACCTCGCGGTGATTTCGCCGTACTCGAAGGTGCCCCGGTCGATGACGGTGTCGCCGTTTTTAGCGTTTTGTGTCCGCCAGATCGCCTGTCCTTTCCCCTCTTTCCAGATCAGTGTCTGGATGGGTTCTCCCGGATAGAGGGGCCGGCTGAAGCGGCAGGAAATTCTTCTCACATTCCCGGGCTTTCCGGGGACCAGAGATGCCGTGAGGGCGCGGCAGGCGAAGCCCAGGGTGCACATGCCGTGCATGATGGGTCTTTCGAACCCGGCCTTCCGGGCGAATGCCGGAACGGAATGCAGGGGGTGATAATCCCCCGAGAGACGATAGAGGAGAGGCTGATTCGGGGAGGGCAGATCGTCGACGGTGAAATCGGGCCGCCGTTCCGGGAAGACCGTCTTTTCCCGGGGCTGGTCCTTGCCGCCGAAACCCCCGTCGAACCGGCCGAAGAGCGAAAAGACGGCGGTGAAGAGCTTTTCTCCGGCGGCGTCAAAGGTGTCGGCCTCCCCGATGACGATCGCCCCCTTTTCCTTCTTGTCATAAAAGTCGGTGATCTTTCCTTCCGCCCTGAAGGTGCCCGAAACCGGTATGGGGCGGTGGCAGATCAGTTCCTGCTCACCGTGGAGGAGCCCGACGTCATCGATGTTGGCCGCCTTCGAGATCTCGAAGAAGAAGTCGAAGATCGTTGCGACCCCGAACGTGGGGATCGCCGCCAGTTCGCTCTCATGGACATACTGAAATTCGTCGAAACCAGCCCCCACCCCGAGGGCGTAGAGGATCACATCCCTCCGGGTGTATTCTTTCACAACCGGTCCGATCTTTTTTCCCAGAGCGTTCAGATTGACGGCCATCGGTCTTCCTCCTTGAGGGGTTTTGAAAGGGTTCAGGACACCGGCAGGGCCAGAGCCGGGTCAAACCATGTGAGGATGCTGTCGTTTTTCTCCCGCGGATAGGCGTGGTAGAGGTCGGGGATGATCTCCTGCGTTATCTCTGCACCCGCCTCCTTGAGCATTCTGTAACCTGTTTTCGCGTACCACAGGGGGAACATCCAGTCGCGGGCTCCGTGAACCCACAGGATTCGATGGCCCCGGACATGGCTCAGGTCCATCGGCGGAAGGATCCCGGCCACGGCGGCGAAGGCCGTAAAGGGGGATTCTTCGTCGAGGGCGCGTTTGAGGAGGTATGTCGCCCCGTCCGAAAGGCCGGTCAGGAGGACCCGGCTCCCATCCACGTTCCAGCGGCCGGCGACGTAACGGAGAACCTCGCGGAGAAATTCATCGTCGATGTCGGGCCCCGTGATGGACCAGGTGCTTCCCCGCGAAGTCGGGGCGACGAGCAGAAAGCGGCGACTCCTCGCTTCGCGGAGCCAGGTCCAGATGAAGTCCCGGCCGTGGCCGAATCCGCCGTGAAGGGCCATGACAAGGGGCCGGGGGTCCGGGCCTTCACAGGATTCGGGAATGAAAAGCGAGAAACTGCCCCGTGCATAGGGATGCTGCTCGGTGCCGATATGCCGCAGTCCGAGCCGGTCCGACGCACCGGCGGGCCGGGGGATGTCTCCCTCCCCTCCGTGCAGGGGTTTTTCGAGGAAGAAGCGGTTGACGCCCGGGAGAACACCGTGGAGAGGGTACAGAATTTCCATGGCGCGGTTGACCCGGCGGACGGCCTTCCTGAAATTCGCGAGGAACGCCTCCAGATAATCCGCCTCCACGGAGAGACGAAGGGCATCCAGGCACAGTGCCGCGGCCTCCGGGAGGGCCTCCTTCACGGCGTTCGACCTCTGCGGACCCTGGCCGGACCGGAAGCGGGACAGGGACCTCTCCAGGCTCTCCGCAAGGGGGCCGAACCGTTCCCGGAGAACGGGGACGATCCCCGGGAAAAAAAGACGCTGGCCTTGCTCGAAGGCTTCGAAGGCGGCGATGAGATCGCCGGATAGCGCATCGAGGGCCCCGTCGAAATCAGCGGCCGCTCCGGGCAGGTGTTCATTGTTTCCTGGTCTCATGGTCGTCATTATCCCGGTACCCCGCCCCTTTCCGTACACCGGTGATTCCCTTTTTGATCTTTTAGTACATTTTCATGGCCGGTGCAAGGTGAGACGTGACGTGTTTCCCCGCCGCTAAGAAAAGAATACACCGCGGGCTTTTTGTACTATAATGGCCGTCGAGAAACGAGGAAGGGGGGACAGCCATGGCAAAGTTTTTCATGTTCGGCAAATACAGTGCCGAGGCGATGAAGGACATCAGCGCCGAGCGGACGGGCAAGGCCCTCAGCGTGATCCAGAAGTTCAAGGGGAGGGTGGACGGCATGTATGCCCTGCTCGGGGAGCATGACCTGGTCCTCATCCTGGATCTCCCGGGGACGGCCGAGGCGATGCAGGTGTCCGTTGCCCTGAACAAGCTGACGGGGATCGGCTTCACCACGGCGCCGGCCATCAGCGTCGAGGAGTTCGACGAGCTGATGGAGATCATGGGCAGGGGGCTCTGAGATCCCCGCCGTTCGGTCAACTCTCCGGGGGGTTCTTCTCTACCGGCTTGATTTCGTCATCGGTCTTTTGGGCATCTCTCAGGACCGTCGGCGGGAAATCCTTTTTCAGCGGTTTCGATGACGACCCTGGAATAGGCATCGAGCAGACCGTCGTCCCGGCTTCCACACTCTTTCTGAGCCCCGGTGCGGGTGACGACGCCATCGACCGATATCCCTTTGACCTGTTGCTTCGTGTTCTGAACCTGCAAAAAAGAATTGCGAAATTCAATATCATGATCGGAATTCGAGAGGCAAAACAGCGAATTCCATCCGCCCGAGATCCTCGTCAGGCGGCAAATTTCATTGCTTTATCGTTCCGTTTCAGGATATAGGATTTGCGCAGAAACGATTTCACGGAGGCGAAAATGAAAGTCAGGAGGCGATGGTTTTGCGTTTTGGCGGCCGGGATCTGCCTGGCCGGATGCACCGGGCTTTTTCTGAACGCCGAGCGGCCGCGGGTCAATATTGCCAATATCGAGCCCAAGGACATGAAGCTCCTGGAGCAGGTCTTTACCATGGATCTTCGGATTCAAAACCCCGGTGAGTCGGCCATCCATATCCGGGGGCTGACCTTCGAGCTCGAAATCAACGACAGGCCCTTCGCCACGGGGGTCTCCGACCGGCAGCTGATCATTGAACCCTTTACCTCGCAGGTTGTCCAAGTGGAGGCCGTGACGACCCTGGCGAGTCTTCTTCGCCAGGTCTCCCGGGTTCAGAAAAGTGTGGATGCCCAGAAACTCGAGTACCGTCTCAAGGGCACGATTCACACGGGGGAGGCCTTCGGGAGAATTTCCTTCGACGAGACAGGTGAGATCGCCGGGCTCCAGTAATGAACCGGGACGGACGGGGCCGGCCGAGCGCGATTTCCCCGCGGCTGAATCCGGCTGCCCGCGCTTCCTGTAATGCATTTTCGGATTTCAAAGGGAGGGCATTTCATGCAGTTTCTGGTCATCGCTTATGACGGGACCGATGAGAAGGCACTGGACCGCCGGCTGGCGTCACGGCAGGCCCATCTTGCGGGCATCGAGAAGATGAAAGGGGAGGGAAAGGCGGTCTACGGGGTTGCCATTCTCGGCGAGGGGGATAAGATGATCGGGTCGGTGCTGGTGGTCGACTTCCCCTCGAGGACGGACCTCGACGCATGGCTCAAGGTGGAGCCCTACGTGACCGGGAAGGTCTGGCAGAAAATCGAGGTGCACCCGGCCCGCGTCCCGCCGATGTTCGCTTAGGCGGCGCGCTCCGCGGCAGGTTCGCCGGCGCCTGCCCGTCTTCAGTCTTCGAAACGAACGTGCACGACACGGTTGCCGAGGAGATTGAAAAAAAGCGGTGCCATGAACGCCAGGTAACCCCAGCGCGTCTTGCAGTATTCAAGGACGTTCCACTCGCAGCACAGCTTGATGCCGCAGTTCCAGGACTCGATCTCCCGGCAGTCGGGCAGCGACCATTTGAACTCAGCCTTGCCGCCGCCGACTTTCGAGACGCACTGGTCGAATCGACCCATCCCGACGGCGAGCGGGGTCAGGATCTCGAAGATCATCTCCGCGCCGCGGAAGCTCCCTGCCAGCATCTTGAAGATCGCCCGGACCTCCCGTTCGTCGAAGTACATCAACAGGCCCTCGGCGATGAGAAGGGGGACAGAATCCGAAGGGCAGACTTCCTCGATCCAGGTGAAATCGGTTATGGACCGGCTGATGAAACGGTGGCGGTCCGTCTCCGTGAAGAAATGCCTCCTGATCTCGATCACCTCCGGCAGGTCCACTTCGTACCATCGGATTCTGCCGTTGTCCACTCGATCGAAACGGGTGTCGAGGCCGGCGCCCAGGTTGATGAAGACGGCATCGGGGTTCCCGGCGATGCGTTCCTGGACCGCCTCGTCAAAGAGCTTCGTCCGGACGGCGATGCCCGTCTGGGTCATCCAGGCTTCGCCGAATTTCCCGAAATCATAGTCCAGGGACTTGCAGATCTCCACGGCCTTGGGGTCGCGGACGATCGGGTCGCCGCGCTCTGTTTCGACGGCTCTGGCCCAGAGCGGGATGAGAAGGGTCTCGGCGATGCCCTCCAGGCTGACCGGTATTTTAGGCTGACGTCTGTTCATGGACCCCTCTGAAACATTTTCGGTGCGGCCGAATGAGAGAAATCCTGACGTACGGGACGGAGTCTGAGTGCGAGATGCCGTTTGAACGACTTCCGGAGGGCGGTTTCGTGTGAAGCGTGAGATTTGATTCATCCTATCATATTTTTCTCAGAATGAAAAAAAACATTACAGGGGCGCATGGATTCACATCGAATGTTACCCGGTGGCGAGATTTGCAGGATCGTTGACTCATCAATAAATGTTACCCGAGACCCCTGTCCGGGAAAGGAGGTTTTATGAGTCCGCGATCGGGGGCGGGCTTTTTGTTCCTTGACGGTGTGTGCTTTGCGCCCTATCTTATGTGAAACGGACAGGGAGGACAGGCCGCCGGTTTTTCCGGCGGCGGGCAGCAAGGTATCATGACGGGACGTGAGATTCTCAACAGAAAAAAGCGCTCGATATCCATCCTCCTTTTCATCAGTCTCACGCTTTTTGTGCTGGGAATTGTCATCACGGCCGTTCTGCCCCTTTTCCCCCTGCCCGCGTTCTGGGGCTTCGGCATTTTTTTCGTGACACTTCTTTACGCCTGCTTCGGTATCCGGTGCCCCTGATGCAGGAGATTCTGGGGAATCCTGGCCATGACCGGAGGGACGCCTTTTTCCATCTCCGGTCGGTTGGAATCCTGCCCCTACTGCGGGCTGGACCTGGATTCGCCGTCCGAGCGTTTCTACAACTAAGATCCGTTCGCGGGTATGGCGAAAAAGGAGGCAAGCACAGTCATGTATCAGACATTTCGCAGGATCACTCTCCTGGCGGGCGGTTTCATCCTGTTCTTTTTTATCCTCTTTATCATCAACCAGACGGCCCAGGTCGTCGATCTGGCCTCGAGGGCGAGCCCGCTGGCCGGGACGGTCGTCTTGTGGCTTCTCCTGGGGCTGTATGCGGCCGTCATCGTCACGACGGCGGTCATGTTTCTTCGTCTCCCCAGGGCCCTGATCCCTCCGGAGAGCGAAGAGGCGCCGTCGTTCCCGTCTTATCTCAAGCTCCTGAGGGAGCGTCTGTCGTCCAACCCGCATCTGGCGGGTGTCGATCTCTCCAGCCGCGAGCAGCTCGAACAGGGGCTGGCCGTCCTGTCAGGTCGCTGTGACGAGATCATCCGGAAGAACGCCGCAACGGTCTTTGTCTGCACCGCCATCTCCCAGAGCGGCCGGCTGGACGCCTTTTTCGTTCTCACCGCGCAGTGGCGTATGATCCGGCAGATCGCGAGGGTCTATTACCAGCGGCCGACCTTACGGGATCTCGGATACCTTTACACCAATGTGGCGTTCACCGTTTTCATGGCGAGTGAGCTGGACGACATCGACGTGAGCGAGCAGGTGCAGCCGGTCGTCTCTTCGACCCTGAGCGCCGTGAGCCTTTCGATCCCGGGGATGCAGGCCCTGGCCTCCATCCTGGTGAACTCCGTTCTGACCGGCGCGGCCAATGCCTTTCTGACCCTCCGGGTGGGGGTCATCGCGAAGCGGTACTGCGGCTCCCTCGTGCCGGCGGAGCGCCGGTCGTTACGCCGCTCGGCCACGGTGGAGGCGGCCCGGCTGCTCGGATCCATCGTGCGGGAGGGCACGGGCCGTGTATCCAGAGCCCTCTGGGAGGTTTCCAAGGACAGGGCCGGCGGAGCCGTCTCCGGTGTCGCCGGGTTTGCCCGGGGCGTCAAGGACTCCCTGCTCTCAAAACTGGGGATCACGGGATCACAGGGTGAGGTCCCGCGGCCGTTCTCCACCCCGGCGAACAGCCGTGATTCATCGTTTTTTTATTGACAGGAAGTGTCGCGGACGATAGCAAAGGCTCGATCGCAGTTTCGGCACGGGGACGGGTTCGATGGTCCCCGGATCAATCACGACAGAGGAGGGGGACATGAAGGCTTTGGTGGTGTATTATTCCCAGACCGGCAACACGGAGAAAGTGGCGCGTTCGATCTTCGATGCGATCAACGTGGAAAAGGAAATTGCGCCTTACGACCAGGTGAAGAGTCTCCAGGGGTATGACATCGTTTTCGTCGGGTTTCCCGTCATCGTCCACAGCGTTCCCGCAAAGGCGCAACCCCTGATCAAGAATCTTCCCGCCGGCCAGAAAGTCGCCTTCTTCTCGACCCACGGTTCCCTGAGAGGCGGGCAGCTCCCCCGACAGGCCTTCGAAGACGCCGCGGGGCTGGCCGTCGGCAAGAAGGTGCTGGGGCAGTTCGGATGCCGGGGAAAAGTAAACCCCAAGGTCATCGAGGCCCTGTTGAACCAGCCGGCCAACCGGGCCTGGGCGGAGGAGGCCCAAGGCGCCGACGGTCATCCCGACACTGCGGATCTGGCGGATGCTGAAAAATTCGCCGCGGACATGGTCGCCAAAGCGTACTGAAAGCCCACCGGGGCATGAGAGGCTGCCGGCAGCATAGGTTCCATCGAGTCTGATATGACCCGATGAGGCTTCGTCTCCGGCGGCGGGGAAACCCGGGCGGCTCTTTCGCGGTTGGATGGATAGGTGCATCCGGCGGGGAAAAGGGGCACTGCAAAAGCTCGCGGATTACGGCAGACGTCTTTTTTTGAGCCGGCCGTAGAGCTTCATGCCCTCGGCATCGTCATCAAGGACCCCCGTGTCCCCCTTCGCGTCAAGTTCACCGCCCCGATACCGGCCGCCTGTTTCGTAAGCTCCATCGATATCATCATGGATCCCCTTTGCGTGCCGGGCCGGGTGGACGACTTCATCGTTTTTCGCTACAGTCACAGAGTCCCGGTAAAGCTCATTTCCCCGCATCTTCTTTCGAGGTGCCGGGAGAAGACGCCGGCAGACCCACGCCCTTTTTCTCCTTAAAATTCCGATATTACTCACTATTTATTGCATCCTCCGGGGTCGGGGCGGGCGTCTCCCCGGGGTGACGTTTTGGCATGGATCGTGAAATAAAACGCTCATAGACTTGAAGCCACCGTATGGGTCCGTATCAGCGGCAGGGTGGATCCGGTCGGAGTTCGGAAACAACCTGTTGATATAATTGACCAATCAATGACGCAGGGGATCCGGAAGAACTGCCAGAGAGGATATCGCGAGGAGGACAGAGATGTTCAGAAAAAAGGACAAAAATTTGAAAGCGAAAGGAGCCGAACAGGCATACGGCCAGGAAGAACAGAGTTTCGGCAAGAGCCAGAAAGGCGATACAATCCGGAAGGTGTTGATCTTTGCAGCCCTTCTCGTCGCGGTCGCTTTCGTCGCCGTTCCGGCGACGGGCAAGTTCAAAGTCGCACTTCCCGGGTTCGGGAAATCGTCCGATGAGCGGCTCCACAAGCTCGAGATGGAAATGGTCAAGATCAAGTCGCTTCAGGAGCGCACGACCAACCTGGAGGTTACCGTCGCCAAGAGATTCGGGCAGCTGCAGACGCAGGACGGAAAACCGCTCAAGGACGAACTCAGCGATCTCAACAGCAGACTGGACAATCTCGAAAAGAAAGTCTCCTCTGCCGGCCCGGCCAAGCGGACCCGCTGAGGCAGGCGGCTTGAAGTGAAAATGACGACTCACGGAGCCTGACACCGCGGGGCCGCGCTCAGGCTCTTTTTTCATTTGAATCGCCGGTAGACACGGCAGAAATCCCCGCGGCCTTCGGCAGTGTGTCTGCGGCAGTCACAGAGGATCGAGAAGGCCTCATCGCAGTCCCGGGCCAGATAGATGAGGTCCATGTCCGTCTCGTCGAGAAGCCCCTTCTTCAGCGGCCAGTCCCGCACCCACTGGACCAGGTCGAACCACATCTCCCCCATCAGCACGATCGGTTTGTTCGACATGTGTCTCACCTGCGCGAGTTGCCACGTATAGAAACACTCGAGGATCGTTCCGATCCCTCCCGGCGTGACCACGAAGGCGCTGGAGAGCGTGACGAAGTTCTGAAGGCGGTCGGAAAAACGGTCGAACTCCTTCTTGATGTCGAGGTGAGCCGAAAACCGCTGTTCCCTCGGCAGACGGATATTCAGCCCGATGGAGTAAGTGGCCGGGTCTTTCTTCCCGTCCCGGAACCCCTCGCTTGCCGCCTCCATGAGACCCGGGCCTCCGCCCGTTACGAGGTCCATCTTCGCCGACGCGATCAGACGGGCCAGGCTGTATACGCGCCGGTATTCCCTGTCCGTTTTCCGGATGCGCGCCGACCCGAAGATGGCCACGCGAAAGTGGCCTTCCTCCAGTTCCCGCAGTTCACGTTCCATCTCCATGCAAAACCTCCGATGGTTCTTCCCTTCGGCGGCTGTCGCTGGCGGAGGGGGACCTCACCCCGCCGGCATCTTCCTTTTCCCCACCGGCGCCAGGTAAATGGCGAACTCGTCCCTTCCGTCGATCCTGAGGAAACGGTCCAGGGATTCCTGATCATAGGCGGCGATGGCGCATGTCCCCGCGCCGATGGCCTCGCAGGCCAGATACAGATTCTGGCAGACGTGGCCGGCGTCGATCGCGATGACCTTGTGGGCCGCGAGGCCGTAGCGCCACTCCATCCGGTAGGGGATGGCCGTCCAGATGAAGGTCACGGCCGCCTGACCGGGGAAGGACTGGCCGAAAGTCGCCGCGACGATCCTTCGAGGAAGCCCGCTTTCCGTGAACTCGAAGAGAAGCTGGTGTTCCAGGGGCAGGTAGCGGTAGAGGCCCGTTTCCAGCCCCTCCACGCTCAGGACGCAGAGGTAGGTTTCCAGGGCGTGCCGGCACCCGGCCGACGGGACCGTACGGTAGGCATGTCCGGCGCCGATCCGCTGACGGATCCCCTGCGTGGCCCACAGAAGAAAGGAAAGCTCTTCGAGCGTGAGGGGATCGCGGCGGTAAGCCCTGCGGCTCCTGCGGTCCCGGATGGCCCCGGTGAGGTCGCAGGCCGGGATCGTTGTCCATTTCCCGGGTTTCACGAGGTCCACCCGCCGGGCGTCGGCCCGGAAGGGCTTTTCGATCGGCGGCGCTTCGACACCTCTGCTCTGGTCCGTCGCGGCGAAATCAACGGTTTTGCGAATGCTGTCCTTCAGGAAATTGCGGTAGAGTTCGAGAGTGTTCCGGCTCACGGTCTTTGTTCCTCCCGCCCGATGCTGTCTTTTCGTTCATTCGTATAATGGAAAGAGCCCGGCCGTCAATCTTTCCTGTTGATCCTTTCCGGAACATCACATATCATCGCCGAAATTTGCCGGAACATCGGCGGGTTCGAGGTATTTCCCAATGCCCTTCTCACTCAAGGACCTCATTCTCATGGTCGTGGTCTACGCCTCCATGGTGGCCGGGATCGCCTGCCCGGGCTTCTGCGATCTCTTTCAGCCCCTGCCCATGTATTTTCTCATGGCGCTTTTCTTCCTGAGTTTCCTGTCCATCGAACTGAACGACGTGTGGCTGACCTTCCGGGGGGCGAGCGGTCTCGTCGCGGCTTTCGTTGTCCTGAAAACCGTGGTGCTGCCCCTGTTCGTCTATTATCTTTTCCGTGCGGTCGCTCCCCAGTACGCCGTTGCGGCGCTGCTCCTGGGGGGCATCTCCACGGGGGTGGTGGCCCCCTTCATCTCCAACCTCGTTCGCGGGAACAGCCCGCTCGTCCTGGTCGTCGTGGTGATCACCTCGGCCCTGATCCCCTTCACGCTGCCGGCCATCATCAAGGTGCTGCTGTCGAAGGACGTGGAGATATCCCTGCCCGCCATGACCCGCTTGCTCGCTCTCGTCATCTTCGTCCCGATCGTTGCCGTCCAGGTCCTGCGGCGGCTGGCACCCCGTTTCCTGCAGGGGGTGATGCGCGTGCAGTTTCCCCTGTCCCTTTTCCTGTTTGCCGCCATCAACCTCGGGGTCTTTTCCCGCTATTCTGATTTTTTCATCGGCGAGCCCTTCGCCATCGTCATGGCAACGGTCGTCTCCGTTGCGCTTTCCGTGATTTTCTGCGTGACGGGGATCCTCTTTTTCTGGGGAAGGCCGGTGCGGGATCAGCTGGCCGGTGCGGTCATGCTCGGCAACATGAACAACGTCCTCGTCATTGTCTTCGCGTCGCAGTTTTTCAGTCCCATCGAGCCCATGGTGGCGGCCATGTACCTCGTGCCTTTCTTTGGCCTGGTGATCCCCCTGCGGTACTATGAGCAGCGCCGCAGCGGCGCCGTCCCGCCCGGGCAGGAACGGCCCCGTCTGCGGGTATAGCCCCGCCCTTCAACAGGATTCTTTAGCGTCAGGATCGGATAGGGATGCCCGGCCAGCCGGAGAGCGGGTCCGTCGAGCGGACGACGTGCATGCCGGCCCCGGCGAACCGGCGGAATGCAGCATCGGCCTCGTCGGTGTAATCGATGACGCCGGGGATTACGACGGGGGAGGTGCAGTCCTCCAGAAGATAGACCTTCCGGGCGAGAGTCCTGTCCCTGTCCAGGATGTCACCCAGAAGATCGTCGATGGTCCAGGCCACGCAATGGCTCTTGGACTGGCCGGCGATGATGACGACGTCGAACTGGAGGAGCTTTTCGATGAATCCGGTGTTTCGCCTCGCGATTTCCTTTCCCGACGCGTTGTGGAGAACTTCCGGGCTCAGGACGGAGTAGTTCTCCGTCAAAGGGTTGTTCCCTTTGATCTCGAAATGGGCCTGGCTGAACCGGGCGATGGTGTGGAAGAAGATCGCTTCCTCGACGGCGGAGACGAGGGCGTAGCCGATGCCCCCGAGCATGGCGTGGTAGGGCCATACGGTGAGGTCATACTTGCCGCCGGCGTTGAGCCGGCGGGTGTAGTGCAGGAGAAACCGGCGGCCTTCCTCTTCGCTGATTTTCAGACCGTAACCGACGGCGGGGTTGAACTTCCAGAGACCGTTGCGGATGTCCTCCTCGGATACGAGCGTGAAGGGGGCGGGATGCTCGCCGCGGTCGTTGATGAGGAAGACGCTGTGAAAGATCTGCACGGCCTGGTGCGTGTCCAGGGTCGGGCAGATCTCGGTGATGACCCCGATGTTGCGGTAGATGAACTCGCTGAGCCGCCGGTTGTCATCAACGGCACCCGTGCCTGAGCGCCCCCCTACAAAGAGTTCGAAGCCGGGGATGCAGAAGGTGTTCTGCACGTCCACGGGCAGCAGGCAGATCTTGAGCCGGTCTTCGATCGAAGGCGTGATGGCCTGTTGCCGTGCCCACCTTTCGGCTTCGAGCGCCCTTTCCTGGTAGGGGACCCGCCAGACTTCGGATACCTTTTCGGGTCTGTAATGGGGCGGAATCGGCCACTGCCTGAATGTCATGTTTTCAGCCCTCCGGGTCTTGTATTCGGCGTCGCCGGTGTGTCTAGAGATATTTGAAATGAAAGCACTTTTTTGATAAAAAATCAATCGTGAGAAAGACGGAAGGGCGGGCAGGATTCGCACCCCCTGTACTGCCCTCCCCTCCCCGATTCACTCAGAAACCTCTCAATATTCCTCCAAAATTTCCGATTAAAGGAGTGATGGACCCGCCTCTTCCCGGGAGAGGGGGCGGTCTGCCGTCACGAAAGCAAAAAAATCCGGAGATTCCCGGTGGACCTCTTCACGCAGATATCGATCATCGTGACGCTTATCCTGATCGTCGTCGCGAATCTTTATTATTCGAAGCTCGGCTTACGGGGGAGAATGATCCTCAGGACGATTCTTCCCCTGCTGGCCTTCCTTGTGACCATTCAGGCCCTCTACGCCTACAGCCGACCGAATGGCGCCGCGGACAAAAATCAACCCGTCGCTGTCAAGAAAAGCATCGAGGCTTCCCGGTCGACCGAGGCGGCGCCGCAGGAAAGGACGCCCCTCGAGGCTGCGCCCGCGTCCGGCGCCGCCGGCGGGAGCGCTCAGGACGTCTCCACCATCTACCGGCAGATCGGCCCATCGGTGGTGGTCGTCCAGCGATATGACGAAAACAGGCACAAGACGGGGATCGGTACCGGTTTCTTCGTGAGCAGCGGCGGCAATGTGGTGACCAACCATCATGTCCTCCGGGGAGCCGTCACCGCCGACATCCGGCTGTCTTCGGGGAGGGTCTATCCGGTCCGGCACGTTCTCGCGGAGGATCCGGAAAACGACCTCATCATGGTTTCCGTCGAAGTCCCGCCTTACGAGGTGCAGCCCCTCTCCATCCGCCCATCCATGCCCGCCATCGGGGAACGGGTCGTGGTGATCGGGAGCCCCATGGGTCTCGACCAGACGGTCTCGGACGGGATTGTCTCCGCGGTCCGGGAACTGCAGGGGGCGAGGAAAGTCATCCAGATCACGGCGCCCATCTCGACCGGCTCCAGCGGGAGCCCCGTCGTCAACATGAAGGGGGATGTCGTTGCCGTGGCCTCCGCGCTCATGGCCAACGGCCAGAATCTCAATTTCGGCATTCCATCGGAACGCGTCTCGAGTCTCTCGCCGGGAAACGGCTACCCCCTCGCGCAGATCTCCCGGGCCGGCTCCCCCTTTGCGGGAAACCCCGAGGAGGAGATGAAGAGAAGGGTCGAAGAGGTGAGGAAAAAGGCCGAGGAAGACCGTAGCCGGATCGTCGAGGAGAGGCGCCGTATCCGGGAGCGGATGGTCAACGAGGCGAACGATCTCGTCCAGCAGGCCGGCCACCACATGAGTTTCAGCCGATGGCTCGATGCCTTTTATTCCTATGAAAAAGCCCTCCAGGTCTGCCGCCAGCTCGACGACGTCAGAGGCATGGCGTTCTGCGTCGAGAACATGGGAGTCGCCATGGAAAAGTACGGACGCCTTGACATCGCCAGGGAATACTACCAGCAGGCGGCGGCCCTGCGGTCACAGCGGATCGGGACCGCATCCCCGTAAGCCATTGAACCCCCATGAAGAACCTGCTTCTGGAAAAAGTGGAATACAAGGTCGAGCGGACCTATTTCGGTTCGTGGCGCACCTATGTCTACGAGACGGGCGCGAGATTCGCCGAGTTCAAGTCTCATGACGGGATCCTGGGACTTCCCTTCCTCCACTACGCGGCGGGGATCTGCCCCGAGACGGGAAAGCGCCTTGTCGCAAGGGGGGTCATCGCGGTGGGCAGGAAGGCCGTAGGCGTCATCGCCGTCGGCCAGGCCGCGGCGGGGGTTCTGGCCCTGGGCCAGCTGGCCATCGGTGCCGTGGCGCTCGGGCAGGCCGCTTTTGCCGTCGCCGCCGTCGGGCAGCTCGCCGTAGCGACCGTCTTCGGCCTGGGGCAGGTTGCGACCGGCTATGTCGCCATCGGGCAGTTCGCCTTCGGTTACTACACGCTCGCCCAGTTCGGCTTCGGCGAGCATGTCTGGAGCACGCGGGGCGCGGACGCCGCGGCCGTCGACTTCTTCAAGAACCTTTTCTGCAAGGTCAAGAGTTTCTTCGGAGGGTGAGTCCGGCCCGGTACGGCGCCGCGATCATGCCCGGCCGGGGGCGATCCCCGTAACGAAAAAAGGCAGGGCTGCGAAGCCCTGCCTTTCTTTTCGGCGGAACGGTTCGGACAGGTCCCGCGTTCCCGATGATCCCTTTCCCTATTTCTTCATGGATTTCTGGAAAATGGCCTCGGTCTTCTTCGCATTGTCCTCCGCCATTTTCGCAGCCGCCTCGGCCCTGGCCGCTGCGCTATCCGCCTTCGCGGCAGCCTGAGATATCCGTTCGGCGTCCCTCGCGCTGTCCATCTTCGCGGACTGTGCGGCGGCCTTTGCGGCCTGCGCTTCCTGCAGCGCCTGATCCGCCTTCTGGCTGACCGCGTTGACCTGTGCCTGCAGCTTCTCCAGATCGCCCGTCGTGGCGCACCCAGAGAACATGAACACCAGACCCAGTACAACGGCCACCGTGATCAGTCCCATGTGTTTACTTTTCATCACGTGATCACCTCCTTACTGTAATTTATTGTATTTTATCAGAGAATCCAAAAATCTCAAGCTATCGTTTGTCATTTTTCTCCGGCAGGGTACCCACAGCGACAGGAAGACCGTTCTTGCGCTCCACGGCTTTTTTGATTTTCTCGACGGACACGTGGTTGCGAAGCCCCCGCCTGTCGAGGAGGTTCATCGCGTGCTCTTCCATGTCATCGATCTTTTCGTAGAGATCCGGATGAACCTCGATGTAGATCCGACCCTTCCAGTACCCGAACTTGACAGGCTCGTAGATGATCTCCACGTAGGTCCCGAGGGGGACCTCCTTGTAGAGCCGGCTGATGTGCTCGGGGTAGAGGCGGATGCAGCCGCCGCTGACGGAACGTCCGATGCTCCAGGCGTTGTTCGTCCCGTGGATTCCGTATTTCCGGTTGGATAGGCCGATCCAGTATTGCCCCAGGGGGTTGTCCGGTCCCGGCGGCATGATCTCGTAGCCGTATTTTGCCTGTCGGTCCGGCGGCACCTTCCACTCCGGGTCCATGTCCTTGCGGGCGACGCGGTAGGTGCCGAGCGGGGTTTCCGTTTCCAGGTCCCCGATCCCCACGGGGTATGTCCTGACCGTCTGCGTTTTCGGGAAGAAGCGGTAGAGCCTCAGTTCGGGGATGTTCACGACGATCCCCTGGCGCTTCGTGGGCGGCAGGATCCACAGGGTCGGGATGGTGAGCCGGGTGCCCGCCTTCGGGATCCAGGGGTCGATCCTGGGGTAGAGAATCTCGATCTCGTGGAATCCCAGCCCGTGAACCCTTGCCACATCAAGCAGGGTCTCCTTCGGTTTGACCGTGTGCTTTCTCAACGCGCCGATGACGGTCTTGTTCGCCGACCGGTCCTCCCCCTTCGCGGCGAAGTGGTACCGATAACTCCTGACATCGGCGCTCCCCGGGGCGGCAAGCAGCACCATGAAAATCAGGCCGAAGGCGATGATGGTTCTTGTGTGATTCAGGTTGATGTACCCTCTCGTCTGGGTTCAAGCCCGGGTGTCGGGGGTCTCTCGGGACCTTCGCCGAACGCGCCCGTCCCTTCACTAATAAAAAAAACGATTTTTTGTCAAATTGAAAAATGGTAATAAAGATTCAGAAAATCGCCGGCAGCGGTGGAAGGAGAGTCGCCATGAGCATCGGGAGAGCCGGGGTGCGCCGTTTGTTCTGGGCATGGTTCGTCGCGGTTTTCCTCGCGGGCTGCGCTCATTACGGGGATCGATTTCCGTCTGAAAAGGCGTCCCTTTCCAGGGAGGCCCTTGCCAATGCCGAGTATCTCTCCGAGTTCGCCTCCAGCGGAAAGGCGCGGCTGAAAGAAGGTGTCTACCGGGAGAAAACGACACCGGGATCTGCCATCGAAGTCGTGATCACAATGTTTGATCAATACGCCCTCGGTGACCTCGACGGAGACGGCGTGGAAGATGCGGCCGTCATCCTCATCGTTCAATCCGGCGGCAGCGGCACCTTTTACTATCTCTGCGCCGTCCTCAATGAAGCTGGAGACCCCCTGAACGAGGCCACCCTCTTTCTCGGTGATCGGATCCGGATCAGGGATCTTGCCATCCGCGACGGCCGCGTCGAGATCGACATGGTGGTCCAGGGGCGGGGTGACCCCATGGCCAAACCGACCCATGAAGTCCATCGGGCCTATAAACTCTCCGGCAAGCGTTATCTCAGACCCTCGAAATAACGTCGGGTCGACAGCGTGCAGGAGGCTTCGTATTTCCACGTTTAAAAAAAGGACGGCAACAATTCGAGGACACGTTCGGGCAGATTTCCCGACGGTCGCCGATGTACGCCAAATTCCACAGGATTTTGTTGCAAAAGTTGCTGAAATGAGATACTCAGCGTCAATCACGGGGTGATCGAAATTGAGGATCTGTCCGAGATGCCTTCAGGAATTCGACGAAAAAGAGAAACCCAAGGAAAATGCTGCCCGGGAGCTCGGCGACATTTTCATCGAGACGACGACGAACATGAAGGCCGAGCATATCTGCCCGAACTGCCGGGAGGAGATGGGAGTCGTCGCACTTTTCGGCTTCGGGCGTTGAGTCGATGATCATCCTTCAGGGGGAGAACATGGTGGAGCCGTTACTGATCCTCATCGCCGTTGTCCTCGCGGCGATTCTGATCCTCGCCGTCATCCTGCTCAAGCGCACGCCCTCCGACTCGTCCTCCCTCATCCAGGCCTATTTCGCCATCTTCGAAAAGAACCAGGAAAACATGGAACGCTCCATCCGGGAAGAGAGCTCCAAGAACCGGCAGGAATCCGCCTATCTGGCCAAGCAGAACCGCGAGGAGATGAGCGGCACCTTCAAGCTCTTCGGCGACTCGCTCCTGGGGCGCATGACGGAGACCTCAACGCTCCAGAAAAATCAACTCGAGGTCTTCTCCGGCCAGCTCCTGTCGCTCACCCAGTCGAACGAGCAGAGACTGAACCAGATGAGGGAAACGGTGGAGTCCCGCCTGCGGTCGCTACAGGAAGAAAACAGCGCCCGGCTGGAGCAGATGCGGCTCATCGTGGATGAAAAACTCCACTCGACCCTCGAAAAAAGGCTCGGTGAATCCTTCAAGCTCGTGAGCGACCGGCTCGAGATGGTCCACAAGGGGCTCGGTGAGATGCAGCTGCTCGCGAGCAGCGTGGGGGATCTCAAGAAGGTTCTGACCAACATCAAGACGAGGGGCACGTGGGGTGAAATTCAGCTCGGGGCCCTCCTCGAGCAGGTTCTGACCCGGGATCAATACGAACAAAACGTGTCGACCAAGAAGGGGAGCAATGAGCGGGTCGAATATGCGATCAGGCTGCCGGGCCGCGATGAAGGTGACGGAATCGTCTGGCTTCCCATCGACGCCAAGTTCCCCCAGGAGGATTACCAGCGCCTCATTGACGCCCAGGAACAGGCCAATCCCGACCTCGCGGCCGAAGCCGGCCGGCAGCTCGAAAACCGCATCAAGCTCGAGGCAAAGACAATCAGGGAAAAATACATCGATCCGCCTCACACCACCGACTTTGCCGTGCTTTTTCTCCCCACGGAGGGGCTCTACGCCGAGATCGTGCGGAACACGGGCCTCTGCGAGTTCCTGCAGAGGGAGTTCCGGGTGGTGATCGCGGGGCCCACGACGCTTGCGGCTCTCCTGAACAGCCTGCAGATGGGGTTCAGGACGCTCGCCATCGAACGCCGCTCCAGTGAAGTATGGGCCCTTCTCGGCGCGGTGAAGACGGAATTCGGGCGGTTCGGCGACCTGCTCGACAAGACCCAGAAGAAGCTGCTGGAGGCGAGCGGCACGATTGAGAGTGCGGCGAAGAAGTCCCGGACCATCGAGAGGAAGCTCCGCGATGTGCAGGCGCTCCCGTCGGGAGATACCGTGACGCTTGTGGGCGAAGGGGAGGAAGAAAGCACCTGACGGAACCGGATGGACGGAGGGGCCCGGGACCCTTCCGACCGGCAAGAAAAGGGGGGTTTTTATGCTTCGTGCGCGTATGTCGACCTTGATGATCTGTTTCTTCATGGCCGCGGCGGTGAACGCGGGCGCCGCAGAGGAAAAGGCCCATCTCCTGAAAGACAACGCCCTTTCCATCAAGGCGGGATATCACCTCTATTCCGACAGTGACTTCATGGACTTCTGGAATCTCGACCGGATCGATTTCAACGGCTTCATCGGGGAGGTTGCCTACGAGAGACGTCTGTACAAGAACCTCTGGCTGGAGGTTGCCCTGGGCTTCTACCAGTCCGGCGAGGAATACACAGGGGCCCGTCTCGCCGGCGATTACATGGATTTGACGATCAGCAACGCCTATTTTTCCCCGACCCTGAAAGCCGTCGTACCCCTCTCGGATTTCTTCATCGTCCATGCAGGGGTGGGTCCCGATTATTGCTACACCCAGAGCAGGCTCAGGTACCGGGCGGGGGGGCTCATCTACGACAGGGACGAGAACTTCAGCAGCTTCGGCGCCCACGGCCTGCTGGGGATCGAGTTTTACGTCATGAGGAGGCCCGCGGATTTCGGGTTCTGGGACGCGCCGGTGGGGATCTTTTTCGAGTATAAATATACGTGGCTTCCGGTAAAGGATTTCGATGAAGGGCTCATCAACGTTCTGAACGACTCTTACGGTACGTCCTACGGGAGTCACGAGGCCGATGTCGGCGGCAGCACGTTTTTAGGCGGAATCCGCTGGCATTTTTGACGGGAGGAAACCTCTGCAGGCGGTCACCATTCATGGATAGGCTGGAAAAGCTCAGGCACATCAAACAGGCCGCCCTCTATGTCGAGCCCCAGCTCATGGGTTCGGACTTCGACCGCGTCCGGGCGGCCGAAGAGGAATGGCTTAGCCTCGTGGATCAGCTCTACGAGGGCAACGGCCATATCATCACGGAGCGGCAGTACCAGGCGGCCAGGACCCAGTTCGAGTACTTCATGGTCCTTCTGGAGATGACGATCGCCCATCGCCTGCGGGAGGCCCGGGAAGAGAGCGAAAAATGACGGGCAGCGCCGTTGCACGTTGAGGGAATGGGTTTCACGAATGGCCCCGAAGGATGGTCTAAATTCAACTCAGTGAAATTACTCATTTTATTTTGCCTAAATCGAGGGCAACCCGGTCAAGTCGAAGCGATTAAGCGAACTTACGGATACTGTCCACAAAGCTGTCCACAGAATTACTCACAGAGCTGTGGATTGAACTGTACGAGTTTTTGGCTGTCGTATCGGATAAGGGTGTCCACGCCCCTGCCAGGAAGGTGATCAATAAGAAGGAGGCGACTCATGTCGAGAGGTTTCGAAGCTGCGGCCCTTTTCATCAGTCTTGTCCTTGCCCTGACGGGGTGCATGGTCCAGCAAAGCACCTACCAGAAAAAGGCGGCGGAAGCGGATCGTCTCGGCAACGAAGTGATCGCTCTTCAGCAGCGCAACAAGGTGCTCGCGGAGGAAAACGAACTGCTCAGGCAGCAGGTTCAGAATCGAAGTGAGGAAAAGAAGCAGGCAGGCGTGACGGCCGAAGCGGGAGCTCCGGTCGGCCCGCCGGAGAAAGAGGAACCGAAGGTGGAGGAGGAAAAGGTCGCGGAGCCGAGGAAAGAGAAGGCTGCGGAAAGCCGCACGGTGACGGCGGCCCCGAAGCCGCCCGAAAAGAAAGCCGCAGACGTAAAATCCATGCGCCTCAAGGTGCTGAGCGGAAACGGCAGGATGTCCTCGGCCAAGAAGATGTCGGCTAAACTGACGAAACTCGGCTACAAGGTGGAGGTTGTGGGCATGGCGACGACGCCGGATTACGCAACCGACACGATCTATTACAAATCCGGTTTCGAGAAGCAGGCGGCCGGCATGGCGAAGAAACTCGGTGGCAAGGCGATCACAAAGCCGCTCACCTGGTCCTCCGTTTTTGACATCATCGTGGTCGCCGTCAGGTAAAAAAGCTCAGGAATATCGGACTCTGCGAGGAAAGGCCCGGATCATCGCCATGATCCAGGCCTTTTGTTTTGATATCATTGAGACCGGGAGCATTAAGGGGATTTCACTTGACGCGTGTCCAGGTATCCGTACGCCCGATGAGGGATATCCCTATGAAACCGCGCACGTCCAGGGCGTCGGGCGAGGTCAGGGTCATTTTGCATTTGTAGGTTTTCCCGTCTCTCGGATCGTAGATGTGACCGTCCTCCCAGACGTTGTCTTTGATGTGCTTGAACCCCCAGAGCATGACCATGCCGAGAACTTGTTAAGAAAAAGAGCCTGTTTAATATCTAGAGAATTTACACAAGATTTTAAACTACCCAGTTTTGAAGTTAAATTTTTTCTTTTTGAATGTAAACTGCTTTATCAACTTTTGTGAAAAAATCTTGATAAAATTTTTGATCTTCTATCTGTTTTACTTCAAGTATTCCCCCCTTGTTGTCAAATACCTTGACTTGAAAGTTGACCCGAACACGAGTTTGCTTTCCATAGTCTGATACATTTGCTGTGCATTCGACTACAGAAGCCTTCTTCCATCTAGCATGAACACCAGCAAAAAAAGCCATTGCAACTGCTTCACCTAAATTTTGAACGTCTACTGTCTTCTCAGCCGATAAAAGACCCATATCAGTAACAGCATTTTTGACAATGTAGCCGTCGTCTTGAAGCACATTAAGCATTGCTTTCATAACCATTTTGGAATCACAATTACTATACGATCGGGTTTGAAATTCCCGAATTTGTAACTGTGTTTTTTCTGTTGTAGGTCCCGTTGTTGCGCATCCATATGTTACAAATAATGTAAGACAGCAGATAAATATCAATATTTGTTTCATTTCTGTGCCCCCCAATTGCTAAAACTTGCTCGTATGGTAAGAGAACGATTCTACTTTACTGTTTTTGTCAAATTTTATTACTACTGTGAGAGTTTTTTGAGTTGAACTGGCTGCACCCGCTGATCTAGAGTAACTTCCACCCAGAATACCAATTATAAGACCACTTCCACCCGCAGCGCCACCCCCTGCACCCGCTCCGATGCCACCCCTATCTTGTGAGTATGAAACCTCCGAAGCAATTTTGTCATATATCCATGTTTCTTTTCCATCACTGTCCCTAGTTACAATGTTAGGCGAGCCCAAGGCTGTGGCAACGTCAGCTTGTGACATTCCAGTACGAATTTCTTTTTGAACTATGCCCACGGTCATATCTCTTTCTTTAGCAGATGATAGGCTTGCTTGATGTTCCGCGGCAGTCATACATCCAGCAAGAGTTAAAAAAAATGACAGCGTGATAAGAATAATTAATTTTTTTTTCATAGACACCCTCCTTAATGTAGTGAGTCATTAATTCGTTTACAAAAGCGTGAGAGGGATGCAAAGATTTCATTCGCTGTTTTCGTCCACACAAACGGTTTCGGATTTGCGTTATGGATCGAGAGATAGTCTTTGATCGCC
>Ga0116147_1000294_pt1 | contig 58717 bp, 73 predicted proteins | sample AD_JPNHG3_MetaG_FD_89749 | JGI IMG/M metagenome (GOLD analysis project Ga0116147, IMG submission 89749) | Active sludge microbial communities of municipal wastewater-treating anaerobic digesters from Japan - AD_JPNHG3_MetaG | ecosystem: Engineered > Bioreactor > Anaerobic > Digestate | place...
ACCCAGAAAAAGCGCTATTTTGAATTATTTCCAAAATGTATGGTTGTAAATCACTTGCAAGTTCTGATAATGTTGCCATATTTTTTCCTTTTATTTATCTTGAATAATCTGTAAATCTAAATAACTTTTTGCCGATCTTGGGGTTAGCCTTAGTGTTGCGCTATTACTTGAATATTCACTTTCCTCAACAAAAAAATAGCTAAGTTGTGAAAAGTAATCGCCTAGACTTGCAATTGAAGATATGCGAACCCATTCGCCAAAAATCAATTTACCACTCTCTATTTTCTTTCCTCCACGATCAACAATTGATCCATCTTGTTGTAAAAACCAATTGACTGTATTTGGATCATAGGTTGGCTCTTCATAAACCCTAAAGTGTCTACTCGCATAAACATTTGATAAATATCTTTTATTGTTCGTTGTTCCTATATCCAAAAGTGTACTTAAAACCTTATCTGATAAATCTTCTTTTTCCATGTATTGCTCAGTGTTGATATTACTCGGAGTTGTAACCTCATAAGTTGGGAAGAATTGACCAGAAGTTTGCAGTAAATCAGTTATCTGTAAATCTGTAGCTCTTTTACTGTACAACTTAAAGGGCAACTGTGCGTTAATCCAACGAGAAACCCAAACAGAACCATTAAAAAGATACATAGAACCACGGGGATATAGAGCCTCTTCATCAACCCCAAAAACGTAATAATTTTGATAATCATTTGAATTAGCCCTACTCAAAACAAGGGCATAAGTTATGCCTGGTGAAAGGGTAACATTTCCTGATGAAAATTGAAAAGTTGCCCATTGTTCGCTATCACTCAACAAAGAGCCATCAAAGGTTGCGGTATCTAAAACAGTGTAAGTGTTTAAACCGGAAACAGAACATAACTGTAAATTTATAAGATCAACGGGTGAGCCAACTTTCTTCACATTTAAAAGACAGTAACTTGCAATCCAAGAGCCAGTTGTAACCCCTAAAGAAAAGTGTTGAGCTATCTTTTGTCCATGAACGGTTACGGTAATGTTGGCTGAAGGGTATTCTGTTACAGGGGTTTCAACAGTTGTTGCACTATTCCCCTTTGCGATTGTTCCGCTTGCAGGTGGTGCGGGTGAAATAGATTTTGGTCTAACTGTTAAATGGTTTGTTGAAGTTGTATCAACAAAATAATAGCGGTTGTTTGATACCGTTGCAGAACCAGTAACTTTTATCATTTCATCAGCTTTAAAATTTTCCATTCCTGAGCCGGAAAGAAGCATAATATCATCTACAGGATCATAATAAATGTTTCCGGCTGATAAAGTATATGGATCATCTTTTTCAACATTATCTACTTGAAAGGTTGTGTTATTTGAGGTTGAGTTAAAAATATTAAATTTCCAATCTGCCTCAAAAAATTTAAATCTTCCATTTAAATCATGCACTCGTTTCGCTTGAGCATCAAAACCAATTGTATTACCAGTGAACCCAACACCTAACGGTTGTTGTGAACCAGTTGCACCTTCATAAGCCTCATAGCCAAGTTGTTGCCTATAGTATTTCCAAGATAATGTATTGTACCAACCCTTGCAAACTAATTGCGCTCCAAAGCGCCCACCACCAGAAACTTCAACAGATTGAACGGGGTTTTTAGTTAGGTTTAGTTTTGTTTGTTGATATTGTGTAGCAGCGCTTGGGGTTAGGTTTGATTTACTTGTGATTAGTTCTTTTGATCCAAAAGTTGAAACAGATAAATCATCCTGTAACCATGCTGTTCTTTCTGAGAAGTTTTTACCAAAACTATTTTTATATGAATATAAAACTTTAACTCTGTTTGATAGTTGATCAATAGAGACGCCAACTGAAACATTGCCAAAATAAATTGTTATTTCGCTAACATAACCATTCCAAACTTTTTCACCATTCTCACCATGTATAGTTACATCATATCTAAGCCACTTTAAAAGATCGCCCACAATCATTTCAGGCGCAACTACATCAACAGTTGCTTTTTTAAATCCACCTTTAACGCTACCACTCCAACTTGTTGGATTTAACCCAATGTTTGTTGTATCAATTACACTAAATGATCTGTCTGCAATTTTAACTCTGTGTGTTGCCATATTTTATTTCCTCATGTTTAAATAAAAAAAACAGTGTTGACTAATATATAATTTGATTATATATATCAACACTGTTTTGATTTTTTGTAAAATGTTTTTATAACCTTTGCCGTTATAAGTTTTTAAAAAGTTAAACGCCTTGCAAAGTGTTCTACGGTAATTTGCATAGACCTAGTTGCTACATAACTTGGCTCTTCAAAAAGTACATAAACTCTGTTAGTTGAACCAGGCCACAACATAAGATCGTTGCCCAGTGGAGTGTAAATAGGTAACTTATTACCAGAACTATTTTTGTAACAAGATTCTCCAACTTCAGAATCATCAACAATAAATTCATTAGCACCAACTTGTAAGCTATATTGTTGCTCAATTTTTTTATAGCCACTAGCGGGAATAAACATAATAAAATCGGGGGTTAATGCGCTTGCACTTGTTGTGCGAACATTTAAAGAAAAACCACTAGAATAGGTTGTGCCAGTTACAAAATTACTTTGTGGCAATCTAATATTTCCCAAATCTAAAATTCTACTATTGTTATCGCCTTGCACCTCATTACCAACCCAAGTATTTAAAAACAAAGGAGAATCAAAAACACCTGCACCGATACTAACAAAAGCGTTTGTTGGTGGTGCGGTTTTACAGACAAGTAAGGCTCTAAAAATTCTACCCTTTGTGATTGAAAAAAAGTTTGTAGGCGGAAGCCAATAAAGAGTAGATGGGTAATTACCAGCAGCACCATAGCTTATATTTCTATATGATCCGTTGCTTGAGTTGGCATCACTTGTATTAGAACCTGAACCACCAGAAGCACTTTCAGCCTCCCAAACATGTTGAAAGTTTGTTGGATCGGCTATACCATTGACCCCAAGATAAACATTTTTAAACGTAACGGATGAGCCAGAAGTATTTTTTAGTGTAATTCTTATAGGCCCTGGTATTGTTCCTTTAATGGTTGAACCAGAGAAAGAAGCCCAATTATCATCACCAGCCCCACCATCGTCATGGTTTTTAATAGTAAGTGTTGTTGATGCGCCATTACCATTTGTTCCGGTTAAAGTTACGCCAGAAAGATTTTCCCAAAAGAATTGCCGATTAACTGTAATTTCAGCGGTTATTTTACCTTGAGGAATTTCTATAAATGAATCTGATGTGGGTTTAATTTGCATTGAAATAATCTCAGAACTGAAATACACTTGATCAAAAGTCATTTGAACTTCAATAAATGTTTTTATTCCAGAATCTTCATTTTGTTTTAAATTAATTCTTGAAATAAATTGTTCTAAAGACTCATAATCGCTTTGTGCGGCTGTAGCTGTAGTTCTTTCAATCATTACCGTCAAAGTATCAGTAACAGAAGAAAATCTAACCCCTGAAATATCAACAGTTTCACTACTATCATTTGTAGTAAATTGTGTTGTTGGTGCGCCCATATTGTATTCTAACAAAACGTATGGAGCGCTTGTCAACGTTAATGCTTGATTTGTGTAATCGTTTATTCTAACTGAGTGTGGCATTATTTTGTTCTTTGCCTCTTTCTTTTTATATTATAAACATTTTTTTCAATGTGGTTTTTAAGATGTAACGTAAAAACTAATTGTTGCTTTCCAGGGAATATTTAAACCATCAACACTATTGTAAGTAGCGTTGATGATCATATAGCGTAACCCACTATCATTTGCAAAAAGTTGTAAATCATTGCCTTGTAAAAGGATTCTTGTACTTGCTTGACCTGGTGTTACAGAAACATTAGTTCTTGAATTGATCTCTGTACCATCTTCTTTGGTTAAACTCCAAGTAACAGAATTTGGTACAGAGATCACTTTGTTCTCATCTTTAAAAACCACTTCAACAACCGCAGAACTATTTTTTCCAACTGGTTGTGTGTAGTGGTTAATCATTTTATCCCCTTTTTAAAGAAACATTAGTTCATTTGAATTGTCAAAGCGCTAGCAGCAAAAGAGGCCGTATCGCCAGAACCAACAGCTTGATCGGTCATTGCATTGTCATAAAACAAAAGGTTGCCCACTGTACTAGCATCAACAATTGCAACGCTCGTTACAGTACCCCAACTAGCGGTTACCGTAACCATATCAATTTGGTTGGCATTAGTAACAGCACCAGCACTTGCAAGGTTCCAAGCGGGTGAAGCACCACCGTTAATATTGACCAATTTACGGGCATAAGAACCGCCAGCAGGTTCAGTAATGGTTGTTCCTGTGTTGCTATCTGCTACCGTTGCAGTGCAAAGAGCAATATAAGTAGCGGGTTTTGTGTAGGCAGTGTTTTTATACATCAAGTCCAAAAGTTTGTTCGATAGATAATCACTGATATAACCTGCGCTAAACTCTACATAGGTTTCACCACTCGCAACAGAAGGTGTATTTCCACTGATAATTGTTTTACTGGCAGCAAAAGAACCATAAGCCAAAACGTTACCAGCCCCATACGTTGCACTATCCACAATAAACCAATGTGTAACAGTTCCCCAACTGCCTGTTGCTTGAGGAAAGGTAACGGTTGCGTTTTGAGTAGATCGACGTGAAGCCGCACTACCAAAAGTGATTGCTGTACGTGCATAAGAACCGCTATTTGCAACTTCGTTTGCACTTGCACCCGTTGCAGTTTCACCAGGATCAGCAGTTGCCAAACCAAGATAGATGGTTGTAGCAGGTGTGTACGCTGTATTAAAAATATGATCCAAAAGTTTCAATTCAGCATAATTTGATAAACTTCCCATTTTTATTCTCCTATTATTATTGTTTTTTTAATTATTGACTTCCAAACATTTTGATTGTAAAGTTTGGTTCAATTATTTTTATTAATCCCTCAAGAACACCAGTGATCATATAAACATCTAATTTTTCACCACTATTTGTATTTAAAAGAGGTTGAATTACTGCTTGTAAGTTTCTGGCAACTTTCAAAACTTCTGCATCATTTGATAGAATTTGTGGGCTTAAAGTGGATGCAATTTTTATTGCTTTTTTCATTGCAACAGAATTGTTTGTATTTGAGGCAACGTTAATTGAACCGGGATCAATCAAAATAGATTTTGATAAATGTGAATTGTTATTCGTGTTACTTGTGGCTAACGAGATTACAGAAGAAATTAAAATAGCCAATTGCATTTGAGCGTTGGAAGGGGTTACTGTTGTGCTAACAATTGTTTGTGGTGATAGATTTACCTTGTTTCCAAGTGTGGAATTTGTTTGTGTGTTTGTTGTTGGTAAAATCGTAGCGATTAACTTATAGAGAAGCCCAAGAGTAGCATTTGAAGTGTTGCTGTTACTGCTAATTAAACTTTGTAAAGCCTTTTGAACACGAAGAATTGCAATGTTGTTTGTGTTGCTTGTTGGTTGAGAAGAGGAGATATTGTAAATCGCTTTTACCAAATTAACAGCATTGTTTGTATTTGTTGAAGATGCTATAGGGCTTCCACCCATAGATTTAATTATACCAAAATTAGCGTTTGCCGTTAGCGTATTCACTGTGAGTGATGTAGCTAGGGCGATTGCTAATTTTAATGCAATTGAATTGTTTGTATTGCTAGCACTTTGAATTGTTGATAACAAGAACTTGATTATCAAAAGGTTTGTGGTTGCACTTGTGTTTGATCCAACATTAATAGTAGTTATTCCAAGGGTTCTAGCAACGTTACTATTAATTGCACTCGTGTTTGTTGCACTTTGAATTGATGAGAGAATGGATTTTAAAACAAGTAGAGCAACTGAAATATTTGTATTACTATTTGGATTAATTGAAGATGTTATTGCCTTAGCCAGTTTTAAAGCAACAGTATTGTTTGTATTTGTAGCGGCGGATAAGGTAGCAGCGTAAGCAATTCTCGTTAAAATTAACGGTATAGATGTGTTTGAATTTGCCGAAAGTGTTGATACGATTGTTCTTGCAATTGCCAAGTTTATATTATTGTTTGTGTTACTCGTTGTTGAAAGTGTGGAAATTAAACCCCTTGCAATTTTCAAAACACCTGCGCTAGTTGCACTATCAGAGGTTATAGCGGCTATTAGAGATTTTAAAACATTAAGATTTGTTGCACTTGTATTTGTGGAGGATGATAAGACCCCAGGCGTTATAAATCTTGAAATATTTAATTTACTAATATCATTTGTGTTTGATGTAGCGCTAATTGTAGAACTTCCCAAAATTCTTGCAATTGCTAAGTTTTGAATTGACGTATTAGAATCAAGTAAGAGACTAGCAATCAATAATCTTGCAACATTTATATTTGATGTTGTGTTACTTGTTACATCAATTAAAGGAGTTAAAAGCCTTGCTATTTTAATAATTGATACATCCGTTGTATTCCCCAAACTTGAGATTGTTGAATTTAACAATCTGGCAATTTTAATAATTGATGTTGTCGGAGTGTTGCTTGCAGTTGCTATTGTTGGGGTTAGAAAAGTGTTAACCGCTACATTAATTGCACTTGTATTTGTTGCGTTTGATATTGTTGCAACGTTACGTACTATTTGAATTAATTTACTGATTGTTGGTGTGTTTGAGGCTGTAGATAGTGTTGCTGCAAAATCTTTTACCGCTGAACCCCCTTTTAAGGCAACGGCAATTACTGACCAATCCCTAACACTATTTAAATCACCAGTAGCGCCAATCGTCTTTGATCCTGTGGTTGTTTCTGTACGTTGCCAAACGCTAGCGCTTGTAATATCACCACCAACACCATTAGAGTTATTAATGCTAATTAATGTTTCACCACTTGGAACGGTAAAAACACCGGCTCTATGAGTTCCAAAACCTATAATGGTTGATGTTGCAACGGTTGTAGTGATGTTACAGAGCATATCTGCATCGTCTGTTGTTGGTGGCCCTGCATTTGATGCACTAGCATTAATAGCGCCTGATCCATTTGTTCCAGTTGTGTCTACGCCAGTTGCCTTTACAATAATTAGCCAAGCTGGTTTTAAGTTGCCTGTAATGGTGCAAGTTACAGTACCGCTAGCTGGACTTCCTGTACTTAAACCACGCCACAGGAAGATTTTCATTTGTGATTGTGCATTTAAAACACCACCACTAACAACTTCAACCCAAGTTAAACCCGTACCTGAAATTGTTGGTGTAATGCTTGTTGTTCTCATAACGAGAAACACCAAAAACAATTCATTTGCGGCTGGTGCAACAGAAGTTTGTGAGATTGTATCGCCCGTTGTAATGTTTTGCGGTGTTCCAACTAAGGAAGTTACTATTGCCATTTAAAAAACTCCTATATTTTTTCTTACTAACTTTTTATAAAATATTGTTGTTATGGGATTATAAAGGGGTTAAATCCCCAAATGATGAGTTATTTATGGAATTTATTTTTACAATCCCATAACAACTTTATACAAAAAAAGAGAAGAAAGAAGGAAGCGAGATAGAAAGATTAATTTTATATTGTTTTTATCAAACAAAAGTTATTGAAATTTTAATAAATAAAACTCAACCAAAGCCATAGTGCAAAAGAAAAATAAAATTAAAAATTGTTCTCTAACAGTGAAAAATGTTTTATTATTGCCTTCTCTACTGTTTATTTGAGGATAATTAATATTATTGTTTTCTTGCTTTCTATAAACATTTACCAAATCTGATAGATGTTTATTGTTTTCTTCTAGGAGTGACAAGCGTTGTTTCATAATGATTAACTCAGCGTTTAACGTGGCATCCAACTTATAAAAGGCTTTGGTAAGTTCTTGCAATTCTTTTGCTTGGTTATTAATTTGTTGCTCTTCTCCAAACATTTTTGAATTTTTTAAACTCCCCAAAAAGATGTAAGTATTATTATTTGTTGGTTTACTTTGTTGATAGGAGTATTCAACATTCCTAGTTTCAATTAGTAATTTAGCAAACATAATACCAGTTTGATATGCGTCAACATCTTCAATTGATCCAACAGTACAAATTACTGCACTATCACAATCGTTTTGTATTTGTTGAGCAAGTGTTAAACTCTCGCAAGTGTTTAGGTAAATTAATTTGAATTTACCTTTTACAAGTGAAGTGAATCTGTCGATTGAAATGCCCGTTTCCCCTAGAATGATCTGATTGTCATTTGAAATATGTGTAGCAACCCAAAGAATATCAACATTATCTACCTTATTTAATTCACTTGTTAACTTTTCAAGTGTGATGTTTCCAAGTATGGGCAGTATTTCAAAACCTAATCTGAGTATTCCTTCAATTTCATTGTCAACAAAATTAAGGTTTGTGCGTGGGGCTATTAAAACCATTCTAAGCATGAGATTATTTTTTCACTTTTTATAGACTTTTTATTTTTTTACAATTATCTAGAACCGCGTCTATTTAATTCTAAAATAATTTTATTTACAAGATTGTCTACATCGCTTTGGCCTCTAACATTTGGATTGTAAATATTAACTGTTACACCACCACCATTAGAAGCCATAGCCGATCTTGTATCACGATTATTTACAATTTGTGTTCCTCTTGGTGGTATGATAAGCTCAGGCCCACCATCACCAACGATTACAGGCCCACCAGCCCAGTTACTTGCGCCAACTGCCTGTTTTGGTGTTGATGTTGTGGAGGATGAGCCAAGCCAATCAAGTACAGATTGTGGAATGGGCAAAGAAGGCCAACTCCAATCCATTAATGTATTTAAAACATCAGGAACACTTGGAAAATCCCAATCAACCAAATCGGTTATAACATCTGGAACTTTTGGAAAGGCCCATTTAACCAAATCTTTAATTGTTTGGCTAGCGTCTGGGAATACCCAAGCAACCAAAGAACCAATTAAAGCTGGAATAACAGGGAAAACCCAAGTAGTTAACGCTCTTAAAACAAGAGGAACGGAAGGCCAAACCCATTTAACAAAGTTAGATAAAACCTCTGGGGCTTCAGGCCAAACCCAAACAACAAGATCGCTAATTGCTTTTGGAACTTCAGCCCATTTAAAGTTGGTGATGGAATCAACAATAGTTTTAATTGAGGCTGAAAGACCCTCAGTATCAACACCAAGATCGCCCAAAACGTTTTTGATAACTTCACCTATAAACCCAACGATAACAGCAATTGAGTTTTTGATACCATCAAGGATTGCAATAACAGCAGTTCCCCAACCTGAAATAAAAGTTTTTGCACCTTCCCAAGCGCCAACAAAATCGCCTTGTAAAAGTGATGTGGCTGCTTTAATTACACCATCCAACATTGTATTAAAACCACCAAGAACACCGCTTATTGTTTCTACAACAACCGTTACAGCAGCCCCAAGATTATTAAAAGCAGCGATAAGAACGTTTAAGGCGAGATAGGCAACAACGCCAAGCGCTACACCTATAATAAAACCTATCTTTTCAAGAATGGGTAACACTGGCTCTAAGGCTGATTTAACTTTCTCTCCAAAATCCCCAAAACTACCACCAAAAGAAAAGATACTTTGTTTCAATCTATCTAGTGAAGGCCCAAATACAGCTTGAATAATATTGACAAAGTTTTGTAAATTAGCAGCCCCTTGATTTAGAAAATCACCCAAAGCAATTTTTGCTTCGTTTGACAATCCAAAAATTCTACCTATCTTGTCCCCAGTTTCATCTAACCAAGTTACATCACTCGCATTGCCTTGCAGAATCCACAAAAAAGCATCTTTAAGATCAATCATTGCGCTTATTGCATCGGTTGCAATATTTACAACGGTTTGTAAACTTGTTGGTAATGCTGTAATGGCTTCGGCTGCTTCAATAGAATTTAAACCAGCATCTTGCACAGCCTCAACCCACCACTTGATCTGTTCTGTGCTTCCCGCAATAGCGCTAATAAATTCATACAATGCACCAAAAGCACTTTTAACAGCAGTTCCCCACCCACCTACATCATAGTAAAGGATTGCACCTAGCGCAATGGCAACAAGTGCCAATGGCGATGTGAGAACCCCAACTACAGCACCTACAGCGGAAATAGCAGGGGCTAAGAACGAAAAGAATTGTAATGCACCAGCTAGGCCAATCAATACAGGCCCAATAGCGGCTGCTATACCAGTAAAAATTAAAATTGTTTGGAATAATTGCGGGTTGTTTTCTATGAAAGAAACTATATTTTCCCTCATCTTTGTCAACCATTCAATAGCACCAGCTAATTTTTCATTTAGATTGAAAGTTGTAATTAACTTTTCACCAATTGTATTTAGCGTAATCGATATTTGATCTTTGATGGTAGACCACATACCCAAAAGGGTTTTGCTTTGTTGATCCATCATTCCACCAAACTGACTACCTTCTGAGGTTAAACCTTTTAAAGCACCTTGAAAATCTTTAAAACTAATCTTCCCATTCTCAGCTAAAACACGAACCTGTGATTGTGTTACGCCAAGTTCTTTTGCTAGCGCTTGGATAATCGGAACACCACGGCCAACAAGCTGATTAATATCGCCAGTCATTAAGCGCCCTGATACTTGAGCTTGACCATAGATAGTTGCTAAATCTTGAATGGGAATGCCAACACCAGCCGCAATATCACCCAAAGAAGTTAGAGTACCTTTTACATCTTCCGCATTAGTTCCAAAAGCCAAAAGTTTTTTACCAGCCTCAACCACTTGATCTTGCTCAAAAGGTGTTGCGGCTGCAAAGGATTGTAAATCTTGAATTAATGTTTTAGCCTTTCCTGCATCGCCCAACATTGTGGTAAAAGCTACCCTTAATTGCTCTTGTTTTGCTGCACCTTCAATTGCTGCTTTGCCTAAACCCAAAATGGGAAGGGTGATTCCAGCGGTTAAACCTGCACCAGCGGTCGCTAAGCCAGCGCTAAGGCTGCTCATGCTTTCGGAAATGGAAGTGGTTTTATCTTTAATCCCGTCTAACTGACCACTAACTTGATTTAATGCTGTTTGGGCTTGGTTCTTTGCTTGTATTACTATGTTTAATTCCTGTGAACCCGCCATGATTTTAAATTCCTCTTTTACAAAAAAACTATTTATTGCTACTGTTGCTAGAAGATGAGTTGTTTATAGAATCCTCAATTTCCTTTTTCTTTTTTCTGAATTTATTTTCAAAAGTTATTCTTAATATAACTTCCTCAAGAACGGGGTTTGGAGTATCAACAATTTGCTGATAACTCCAACCTAGTTCTTTCATTAAAAGATATTCGTTATAAAACTTACCAGGATCACTAACTGTACCTTCGTGCAAAATAGCTATTTCGTATGCTCTTTCTAAACTTTTTTTTCGTTTGGTTCTAAGCCTTTGGTTAATTCATTTACAACTGGACGAATTAGTGAAATTACCCAAGAAGGCAAAGCATCAATATTAACCTCATTACAAGGCTTACCCTCAAAACCAGGCCCTTCCCAACCACTAATACAAACGTGCATCATTAAAGACTCAAGCAAACTGGAATCCAAGAGAACTTCACCTTCCCCATTCATTCCAACTTTTACGCTCATAGCTTTTGAATTTGCTTTTTGAACTTCTCCATAGGTAGGAGCTTTTACAAAAATCTTGTTTTCCTCATCAATAAAAACAGTCTTTGTAAGTTTAGTGAAAAAACTATTGTTGCCTTCCATGTTATTTATTCTCCTTTCTTTCTTCTCTTTTTTTTATTTCTTTTACAGCGTAGCTACTTGATTGATTGAAGTGGCTTTCCAAAACAGGTTATCAGTTGCGCTGTAAACAGCATGTCCATCAAGCGTTAGGGTTGTGTTGCCATTATCATTTTCATAACCATTAATCTTGTCGTATTTGCCAGCAAAATCTAAAGACAATGAATTGTTAAGGGCATTTACACCATCAACCTTTAAGCGAATTAATCGAACAACATTATCTTTAAAAGCTTGTCGTTCAGTTGCAACTACTGAGCCAGATTCGACTTCTAGCGTAATGCTAAAATCGATCTTTGGTACAACAAACTTATGGGTTGCAAATAGCAAACTACCATCACCAACAGGAACATAAACAATCCCTGTGCGAACCCGCATTTTAGCACCCATCAAAACACCAGTTTTCTGAGTTGCCCCAAGCGTTCCGCCCGTTGCATCAATATAAAGTTTTGTACGATTAAATACCGCTTCCGTTACTGTTGGCAAGGCCAACGAAGACGTAAAAGTTGACGTTGTTAGTTGTCGGCCAATCCAGTTAGAAGACATTTTCCAAGCCTCACCAACCTTACCAGACAGTTCAAATTCTTCTACAAAGCTATATTCCATTTTCTGAACATCAGCAGCAACAAGGGTATTGCCAGCTTCAATGGTATAGGTTTTAACTGTGTTTACGGCTGATGCAGTAGGAAAATCATATAGGCGAGTATAAGAACCCGTACCACTTGGGGTTGCAGTTTTAACGCCAGCTTCTAAGATGTGACAAACCTGTTCAAAAGTTAACTCTGTGGCAGGCATAGCCAACTTACCAAGAAGCATTGTTTCATACGTTCGCTCAAGCGGTGCGAAGATGCCAACTTGCTCTTCAACAATTTTACGATCTCTCGCATCTTCAGGCATAGCCATAAGACCACGCCAAACAGTTGTAGCAGCTACAGCAGTACCAGGTGTGGTTTCTCTGCCAAGTTGAATTTTATTAAATGTATATCCAGCGTAAGCCATTAGTTATTCTTTGTATCCTCCAAATAAACAATTTTATAAATCTTGCCGTTTGCTTTTTCATATTCATCAATAATTTGTTTATATAACGAATATTCAATAGCTGTTAATTGTCTAGCTGGAACATCAACAATTATTAATTGTCCCAACCATTCTACATATTTAATTTCTTTTTCTTTATTCATATTTTTTTATTTACCTTTCTTTATGGGATTTTTTCAGAAACTTCAAATAAACTAACAACCCCAAAATAAAAATTATTTGACAATAATGGATATTCAATTACATCTGGTCTAAATGATGTTGAGTTAATCCAACAATTGTTGGGTAATTTAAAAGTTCCATCACCCAATTTCTTAATGTAATCGGAACAATAAGAAATTAAATCATCATTTTGAAAACGTAAACCAACATTTAATGAGACAGGTGAAAGCAAAAACAAATCTGTAATTGACCAGATAATTTGATTAACTGTGCTACCCTGGTTTGGATTAAATAGATTATTTGCGTTTGCAAACCTTTGTGAAAACCTGCTAATAGGGGTTAATAAGCGCAATGGTAAATGGGCAGTTGTAATTGTGTTTGGAATTGTTGAGGGAGAGGAGCAAGCTATCTTCTTTCCGTTAATTTCAATCTCTAAAGTTTGAAACGATTCGTAAATATCAAAAATAACACTATTATTTTCAGACATATTTTTTATACTAACCTCTTATATGGTAATAGTAAATTTTTAATATCTTTCGGCAATTCGATAGGCATGATAACCGTACCATCACCAGAAGTAAATGGGCGATCTATATCGCTTGTATTGTCCTTTTGCTTATACAAAAAGGCAGATAAGCGTATGCAAGATTGCACAATATCTAATGGAGGTGTTTTGCTATATGCCCAATGGCCTTTAACCTCTATTGCATTTTCCGGTGTTGTATTCCAAAGCCAAACTATTGAAGAGTTTTCTTTAAGCTTGAGAGAATAAAATGGGGTTTCATTACGTGGATTTGTTACGTATTCTGTACTCGCAACGGTTGTTAAATCTCCATTTTTTACATACTCAATTTCACATAAATCATTTTCATTCAACCACAAAACCCTTCCCCTATGATCAACATCTTCTCTTGCATCAAAATATTTAGAGTATGTTGCAGTAGAAGAAAAAATTCTTTGTGTATGGGTTTCAATTATCTTTGTTGCTCTATCAATAATCTCTTCCAACAAAATATCATCAACGTTTTGGGAAATGGCTAAATATAATTTTACTTGTTCAGGTGTTGTATATTTTCTATTATTCGTTGACATTTATTTTTTTCTTCCCCTTTTTACTATCGTTGTTTTTTTCTTCAACGATGGTAGGCACATTCTCATCAAAAACAGTAAAAGAAACTTCAATTGAAATATCTTTTTCTGGAACAACTTCTTCAATTTGATCTTTCTCCAAAAGTTGTTTAATTGTTTCTGGTGAAACTTTATCGATAGGCAAAAGAGAACCTTTAAAAATAGAAAGATTATTTTCACCTAAAATAATAAAACTTTTTGAACGATATTGCTTATTGTTAATCATTTCATTTCCTTTATTTCTCTTTTACCTTTAAAGTTTACAAAAAAACAACGTTATGATTTTTAAATCATTTATTGATTTTCCAAATCATAACGTTGTTATTTTTTTATATACTTTTTAAAAACAAGTTATGTTATTCTACAAAATCAACACCTGTTTATTAGGCTACAATTTCATCAACAGTAGACAAGTTGAATTGATTAGCATTGCCATAGGTGCAACCAAAACCAAGTGCAACAACGCTTACCACACTAGCCGCAGTAGCGGCGGTGAGTGTTCCACGAATGTAACGGAAACCCTGTGTGCCAAGAGCGTTTGCATCAACTTCAACAATAACCTGCTTATTGCTATCCGTGCTATCAAGCTGTGTAATCGATTTACCCGTTACAGTTGTAGAGAAAGAACCGCCAGAAGCAGTATCACCCTTAACCACAAAGTTTACTGTACCAGTTGCAGTAACAGCACCGATATTAATCAGAAAAACAATTTTTTCAAAAAGAGAAACGTCAATAACAGTAGTGTTACTTGCCGTGCTAGTGCTAACCGGATTAATTACGCCAAGTACAGCGAAATGTTCAAAGGCTTTTTCCATTTTTTAAACTCCTTATAAAGTTTTTAATATTAGTAGTGCTGTTACTTAAAATAAATTCAAAATAAAGTAACAGCACTACTTTAATAAAACAAGTCAAATTTTAGTCGTTATGATTTACAAAGGGGCTAACCGTATAGCTACCTTGAGGATCAGCAAGGGTGATGGGATTACGCAACCACGGCTTGCCGTCAACACGTTGGGTAAAGCGCCAAGTAGCTTGATCATCACGGAAAGCGGCATGTTCGCTAAATGCAATTTGGATACCTGGTTTCTGCCAGAACAAATAAGCGTTAAGATCAATCAACATAACCGAACCGCTAACCGTAGTTTGTGGGCTATGCTCACTCATCAAAATGGGATAACCATTCAACGATTGCAAAGGCCCACCAGCCATGTTAGCAGTCCACGCATTAGCACCAACAGTACCAATTTCCATCTTCATAATATCAGGCCAACGGGAAGGGTGAATCAACCAAATGGGCGATCCACCTGCACTTTTGAAACGGCTAAACATGGTAGCAACATCAGGCCAAGTAAACAGGTTGTTGGTTGCAGGGGTAACATTCACAACACAACTTGCATTTAGAATACCCAAAGGTTCACCAACGCCAGTACCACGCAAAACATTTCGCTCATTCTTGGCAGAGACAGCGATACCAAACAATGAAGTCAAAAGTGCTTCAATGGCCATAGGACTATCAGCCATCAATTCGTTATCAACTTCGGTATAACCACCAACCTTACTCAAGCGCCATTCTAGCATCTCAAAACCTGGCTCAGTTTTGGTTAGCGTTTGCCCACCAGTTGCAGGGGTAGCAACAACACCAGCAGCCGCAGCAACTTGACCAGTACCAGCGCTAGGAGCAATATACTGATCCAAAACAGGCCAACGTCCACTATCAGAGTTAGCAGTAATGGTTTTCACTCGGCTCATAACGTTGCTATTCATGGCGCTTACTTGCAACAGTGAAGTTTCAAATTCAGGAGGAATGGTATAAGCACCAGCCGTACCAACATCGCCAGTTAGGTCTTTTGTAGAACCATACACTTTAGCCAAACGAGTTTGATCGTTGCGACGAATGGCCATAAGAAAATCAGAAAGGCTTTTAACGTGTTTGTCAGCAGTGCCACCATCTTGGGTTACAAAACCTGCACCCATAAGCTTGTTGCTGCCTTGTACAGCATTAAGCAAAGCGGTCAATTGATCACTTACGCTTTTAATAGCCCCTTCAGTTGCGGCTTTCTCTGCCTTATATTCTTTCATAAAACCAGCAAGTTCTTTTGCAAATTCAGGGTTGCTTTGATCAACAACCAAATTATCTTTGTCACTCATTATAATTGTAACTCCTTTATTTTTTGTATCAGTTTTATTTTCTTTTGTTTTTAATTCTTTTTCGCTTTCATCAATAGATGATTGCTCAAGTTGATTTAAACTGTTATCTTGATTTTCCTTTTTCAAAATATCATCAGTTTCAGCATCAACCTCTTCACTTTCATCATTTTCTAAAAGCTTATCAAACTCTTCAATTGCCTTTAACGCCTCATCATAATCAAAACTTTTTTGATCAGCTTTAGCCCCAACAGTTCTTGGTTCCATAGGCGTTACAGTTAAAGACAATTCAACAAGAGGCCATTCTTTAATAACACCTGTTGCTTCGTCTTTATCCATTAACTGTTCAGCAGTTCCCGTACTCATCCCCAACAATCCAAGATCAGCCAACTTTTTAACAGCTTGTTTGTATTTAAATGCTTTGTCTAATTCTGCCTTAAAGAAAACCCCAACTTCATCAACAATGTGTTCTTTTACAAAACCTATTTTCTTTTTGATTTTTTGGTTTCTTCCGTGGCTGTATAAGAGGCGTTTCTGTGGAACATAATCAAAATCAAAATTTGTAACATCTTTTAAAAATGTATCGCCAGAAATATCTTTTCCGTTAAACAAAACACCGTAACCAGATACTTCTAAAGAGCCGTTTTCAAATTCTTTAATATTTACTGAGTTCATTTTATTTTACCTTTACCTTTTATTTTGAGCATTATTTTTTGCAAAATTATTTGCCTAAAACATAAGCAATAGCTTCATTAAACAAACTGTTAATTTGTTCATCCAACTCAGTTATTGCATCAAAATCAGTTTGCCAATATCCTTTGTGCCATCTGGCTTGGAACATATACGATTGCACAAAAGGCCCATAACTTGTATTGTTGCCAACCTCACCTTCAACACCACCACCAACTAATTTTGGTGTAGCTGCTAACCAACGCCTTCCAAGTGTTCCAGTTCTTTTTGGGTTTGGTTTTTTAGACTTTAAACTATAATCAGACATATATTCAACTACATAATCTAAAGAACCTTCCATCGGTGCAACTAAAAATTCTCTACCTTTAACTTCTCCAAATTTATTATAAAGTTTATCTAATCCCTCCAATTCTAATTCTAGCATTTTAAACCTCTTATTTTTTTACTGTTTTACATTTCCCGTAGATTGATCGGCAATATTATCGTTAACCGAAAAGACAGAAGTTTTATCCACAATCGGAACTATCCAGCATCTACATCTTGGATGGGCAGGTGGCAAACCACCATTTACAACTCCAGGAAAACCTTCTTCAATGTTTGCCATTTTATTGTTTAGTGATCCACAAATAGGACAAACCATTTCACCTTGCGCTGTACGCCATTTAATTTTTTTAACAATTCCACTTTCTTGGTAAGAAATTTTATTGCCTTGTGCATAGGCTCTTGTAACCTCAGTTGACGCAATAAGCGATGCTCTTGTTTTGCCAAAAACTGTCTCAAGTTCTTTCTCTAAAGCCGTTAACGGTTGCCCGTTGTTGGCCCATTGTGCAACTTGTTGGCGCACATTTCGCAAAGTGGTGTTATCAATTCCTTGAATTAATTCGCCTGAATAATCATCAGCCCATTTCCTAGCTTTTTCATTTGCCAATGTCCAGTTAAACCCAAAACCAATTGAAGAAAATTGTTTATTAGAAACCTTTACACCAAGATCAACGCCTTCAATTAAGGCTTCTCGCAAAGCATCCCTAACACTTCCACTAACCCCACTCATAGCGGAAATTCTATCAGTAGAATTGAACAACGCGCCCATATCAATTTGCTCTGGGTTTGTTTTGTTCATATTCTTTTCATTGCCCTTAAATACCGCTTTCTTTTGTTCCTGCAAAGCTTCGGTCATTCCATTAACCATTTTGTTTTCAACAGAGATAATCTTTTTATGTTCCTCTTCATTATCATCTGGGTTAGATTGCAGGGTTAAAGATTTTTCACCTTCATCATGCTCATGAAAAAATTCTTCTTCAAAATAATTTTCAGTAAAATCAGTTTGACTTTGATCTTGTTGTTGCTGTTGAGATAATAGAGTTTCTTTAATTGCCTTTTTGAAAACACTTAAGCGTTGTTCACTATCTAACACTTCACTTTTAAAATCAGCCAAACACCAACTCTTTACATTATTGTTTATTTTGTTTTTAATCCACCTTCCAAGTCTTTTCATTTCCTCATCACTGCCATTATCGCTACTTTCAATAGAAAGGCTTTTAACGGTGTTTGAATTAGTACCCTGTGTGTTTGTATCAGTTTGTGCCTTATCGCTTGTTTTAGGCCCATCTGTGCCAACTGTAGGGGTTTTATTAGTGTTGTTGTTAGATGAATTATTTGGCTTCTGTTGTGATTGTAAAACCATTGTTTCTTGAGCTTGCTTTACTGCATTTGCCTTATCCTCTTCAATGCGTAATTTCAATTGTTCAACCGTTAAACCATCCGGTAATTCAATACCAGAAATTTGTATAGCGTAATCGATAGGTATGCCGGATTCAACAAGAATTTTAAAAGTGTTTGCACGTTCCCCTTCATCCTCTTGGTAAACTCGCAACGATTCTGGTTCAAAAGATAAATTGTAGCCAAGTGGATTAAAAAGTTTTAGATTAATTTCTTCTTCAATTAACTCAGAGTGAGGAATAATGGAATGTGTATACAATGAGCGCTCATCAACTGATGCTGTAGCAAAGTTTGCTGAATTGCTAAACAAAAGAGAATGAGGGATACCAAGAGTTGTTGCAATCTCTTCCGCTTTTGCTTTGGTTATATCTGGCTTAAAAACTTCTCCTAAACCCTCACCAATAACCACTGGCTGAACATTGTTTGAAAGAACCTCAGTACCCCAAGCATTTTTAATGCCAGTAACGGCACGTTTCCACCATTCCTTTACCTTATCCCTTTCTTTTGGTGAAGCTGAAGGATCAACCGTAAGAATGGTTGCCTTGATTGCTCCTCTTTCAATAAACTTTTGAGCAAACAAATCTAAATTATAAATAACACCGGCTGAATTTAGAGCCGCTTTTACTGGTGAAATTGCTGCAACAGTCTCATGTAAAGGGTTTGGAGTATCGAAAAAACAAACACGTTCTAATGGTAAAATTCTTTTATCTTTTTTTGTTACAATTCTTTCAAAACCCGATAAGCCAGTTTCAATATCCCAAATAGGGTTGATTGAATTTGACATTAACCAACGTAGATTTGGCATACTGAAAGGTGGAATAACAACACCCTCAATTAGCAAGTAACTACGTGAATAAAGCATCAAAGAGGCTTCGATCAAATAAAGCATACGCCTAAAGTTTTTCAAGAAAGCCAATTCATTTGGCAATTTACCTTCACCAACTGAATAAATTATTTCATTAGAATTGATGTTAGAAATACACCAGGGTAAGGCGGACATAGCGTTAGAGCGTATGTCAATACAACGATGCAAAACACCAACGGAAGAGTAAATTTTATTTGTTAAGTTTTTTGTATTCTCTTTATCATCTAAAGAATCATTACCACCATTTAATATAGTCCATGCCTCATCAGGCAAAGCACTTAATGGGATTGATTTTTCCCCATCAATAATAAAACCATTTCGTTTATTCATGTTTTTATATTTTCCTATTTTTTTATTAAGCCATTAACCAGCCAGTATTTTCTTTTAACTTTCTATGCGCCCAGACAGCAGCATCAACAAGATCATAAGGTTTTTTTACAAGGAATCTTTTTAATGCTGTTTCCAATTCTTTGTGTGTTCCTCTAACGTGGCGTATCTTTCCAAGTTCATAATCTGCCAACATAACACTCGCACGCTCAGCCTTACCACCTTCACTTGTTGTTGCTTTTATCTCAACTAATGGAGGAGCTTTTAAACTTAAACCCAACTCTTCTACTATTTGATCATAAAGAATACGCCAAACATTACCACCCTGATTGACTTCAATATAGATTGTTCCAACTCCATATTCAATTGATTTTAGTAATGCCGTTTTAATAGATTCTTTTGGCCCTACAACAGTTTCACTTTGCCAAATGTGATAAATTAACTCATCCTCACCATAACCCGCAATGGCTATACCGTGACTGTCTGATTTATCATTATCAGTAACAGCAGGATCAACAACACAAATAATCCTTTCAAAATCTGGCAACTTATCGTAATCAACATTTTGAAAGTTGATGTGTGAGAACATTGAACCCGTATCTTCGCAAAGATGTTGTGCTTCTCTCAAAAATGATGTGTAACCCCAACTAAATATTTGGCTTTGACAAACTTCTATTGTTTGGCCTTCCCATGTTGGCCTTCCACCAACAATAATAAACTTTCCGTCAATTTGCTCAACCTCTAAATCTTCAATTGCAGGATAAGGCCCACTTAAAATTCTGTCCTTTAAATACTCTGCATTGCCACTTACAATTTGCCCAAAGAAACCATCATTACTTATTAAGTTTTGAATTGCCAGAATAGCCACATCTTTAGAACCGGCTGGTAAAATACCCGTTGTAATTGTTTGTATTTTCTTTTGAATAACCTGTAATGAATCATTCTCATTGTCAATATCATCAAGAATAATAAAATCTGGCCTTCTCTCCTCAACCTTTGATCCTCTAGCTCCAACATCAAGGCCCAAAGCATCAAGAGTAAATCCATTATTGCAACGAAGTCTATTACGTCGCCATCCTTTTATATTGCCATATTTGCCCAACTTTCTTTCACTCATTTTTGGGTAATAATGTGCAAACGTTGGGTTTTCAATTAGTGCCGCTATACTCTCAACATGAAGATCGGCCAATGCTTGCGTTCCACTGACATACCAACCATAAAACCTTTCACCAAAAGCACCAAGATAAGTTGTAGCAATTTCGGCTGTAGTTGATTTACCGCTTCCTCTAGGCCAAATAGCAACAAAAGGGTTTGGCCTTTCACCTTGCCTAATTGATTCTATCCAACGCCACAATTCTTTATGCCTATGTGATGGTTTTGCCATTTTCATATTAGGAAAAACTTTCAATTGCCACACAAAAGGATCACGTTCTACATTTGGCGTTAATCTTTTCTCTGCCCTAACTTTTAGTTTCTCAAGGGCTATTTGTTTTTGTGATGCGAGAGAAGAAAGTTTATTAAATTTAGTGCCTTTACCCTCTGTTCCTCTTGTTACATTTTCAAAAGTTTTTTGTTGAATTGCGCTTTCAATTAAAGAGTTTTTTGTATTACTGCTATTATCATTATTATTCATCTGTTGACAATTCATCAATAGCCTTATCCCAAATATTTTTAGCGTTGCTCGATTGTGTGTTATCTTCCTTCAAATAACGCATAGGGTTAAATTGATTTTCGTATTTTTGTTGATCAAAAAAATTTCGATACATTGAATATAACTCTTCACCCAACTCTTCTTTAATCTCTGCATCATTCAACGCTCCACTTCTTTCTAAACCTGCTAATTCGATACGCCAATCAATTTTAATAGCGCTATCCAAACCCAAAAGTTTTGCACGTCGATCCATAATATCAAGCGCTGAGCGAACCGATTTTGTATCACCCTCCATTGCACTAGGCCAAACAGCAGTTAGCAATTGATCTAAGCGCATGTTTTCAATATCAATTAAATCAATCAAGTTTTCCTGAACTTTATCTCTTAATTCATTTAAATAAGATTGAATATCATTAAAAACAAATCGCCTATCATAACTATCAGGCGTTACAATCTCCTCATCCTCAATTAACATTTTTGCAATTTCAGGATAGTTGTATCCTTTAATGCGCAATTTAACAGCCGCATCACGGCGAAGAGCTACCGCTAAATCACTAGCACTATTGCCACCATTATTTGATTTTTTATTTGTTGCTGTTGCTGAAGCCATTATTTATAATCCCCTTTGCAATTTAAAATTGATTGAAGTTGTTGTTATTACTACTAAAAATTATTATAGCATTGCAAAGATATTTGATTTTTTTAAGAGTAAAGCAAAATGAAAGTGGAGAAAAAAGAGGAATAAAAAAAGCATCACATCGCTATTATAAAATAACGATATGATGCTTTGTAAATTGTATTTTTTATATCAAAATGAATTTCTTAAATTTCGCTCCTTATCACCACCAAAAATTTCAATCTTATACCTACCTGTAAATTCCTTCATCCTTTCTGCATCACTGCTAGTTGGCGTATATCGCATTAAATCCAGATCATCAAACTCAACTTTAAATGATCTGCTACTAAGTTTTTCTTTTGCCGTATAAGGCCAAATGTGTTCCCCTTTATCGTTGAAAACCAAACAATGGATTTTAAATGATTCATATAGTTTACTTAATGCAAAACTGTTAGCAACTGGACTATGTGGATTGTTACTAACCTCTTCAAAAGTATTTGCAAAGAAATGTTTACTCGCATTGAAAGAAGCTTTACTGATAGGATTGTCTTCTTTCTCGTTTACGTAATACCCGCTAATCATTTCAACTCTCATACCTCTTTCTAATTCATCCTTTGGATTTGTCGGTTTTATAATTACATAAATTCCCATCAACTGCGTTGCAGGATAATAAAACAAAGCACAATGTTTATACCTTTTATACATCCAACCGTTTAAATCAAAGCCAGCGGTTATAAAAAGCTCCTCTTCGTATTTTTTTCTAAGTTCATTAGTTATTTTTTCCTCATCTAAAAAATCAATATAGTTTATTGTTGATGTGGTCATTTTATTATTTTTTTCCTTTATTATCAAAAATGGATTAAACCGTTAATAGGCCAACCTGAATTAAATTCAAAAGTGCCATAAGAATCATTTAAGAATTTTGCAAAAATATTATATATCGGTTTTGCAGAACCCAAGAAAAAATGATCTTCTTCAACAAATTCTCCTATCATTTGACATGTTGGTATTAATAATTTCCTGGTACAAAACAGAGTTAATTTATTAACATCTAAAACATTTTTACCAACAAAATCATTGACTTTTAAAACCCCCGTAAACATTGTAAACTTATAACCCAAAGCGTGTTCAGGTAATACAACATCTTTGATTATAAAAAACAAACCAACATCTTCACCAGGAAAAACAATAAAAGAAAAAAAATATTCTCTCTCAATATTGTAAAGCCAGTTGACTTTAACTCTTGAGCCTTCCCACATTTTAAATCTATTTATCAACTTAACTTCGGTTTGTAAAACCCAATCACTTTGAGGAATGTAATTTTCTTGAATTGAAACCATAACGCAAATCTCCTTTTTTCTAATTACAGCCCCAAAGGGGGCCAATAATAACCGTCAATTTCTTTTTTCGCTATCTTAGTTTCTATTATCTCTAAAAACTTATTGTAAATAAAATTTCCATCACCACAAATACTAATTGATAATCTTTTAAATTCATCAATATTTTTTATCAAATATCTGCTCGTTGAAAAAGCCTTATGATAATTAATATCACCATAACAACCCTCATCAATAAAACAAACCCCAGTGAAAATTTCAAAAATATACCCACCATTTAAATCTGACAAACATGGTTCTTTTATTAAAACAAACAACTCTTTATCTTGACAAATATTTATCAGGGTATGGCAATAAAAGCAAAATTTTTTTATTACAAAATTCCAACGATTTTTATTTAATTCTTTTTGAAACCTATTCATTCTATCGAATAGCCAAGCCTCTGTTTGAAAAATATCATCCGATGTGGAGTAAATATAACTATACATTCTCAACCCTTTTTTCCTTTTTAACACTTGTCACAAAAACCATTTATAGGGAAGCCACCGCGTGTTTCACCATATATATATCTTTCATTTATGGTTATGTTGATACCCTCCATAATGTACATCAAACTTTCATAACCGCAATGGTTAACAATATATCTTTTTACATCAAGAAAATGATAGCCTGTGTAATATTCAGTTGCATCAAACAAAAGTTCATTCTCTTCATCAACTATAAAAATACCATAATAAACATCAAAAGCAAAATTCATTATTTTTGCTTTTGTTATTAAAAAGAATGGGGCTACACCGCCAAACTCTATCAAAGATGTTTTTATTAAAATACTTTCTGGTTTAATAATGTGATGCCAATTCCCAAGCTTCTGTTTTGCCTTTATTAACAAAATCGGGTCAATTGTTTTATTAGTGCTTTTTTCTAATGTTGTTATTTTTGTCATAGTGTTTAAGCGTAAAGACTTGAAAAGTGTTGTATTAACGAGTTGTAACCAAGCTTGTTGGTTATGAAATTTTTTAATTCAGTAATGCTGTTTACTTGTATGTTTGTTATAGCATCAAACAATAATTCATTTTCAACAATTTTATAAAGCCCAATGAAAACCTCATAAGCAAAATCTTCAACTTTGCTTTTGCGAATAAAAATCAAAAACCCCAGATTGCTTTTCTTATCAAATTCACAAGTTAACATAACACAACTTTCACTGTAGATTTTAACTTTCCAATACTCTGGGTAAAGCTTGCACCGCAATTGAAATATTTTACTAACTTTTTCTTCAAATTTAGGAGTATAATTACTTACAATCATTTTTCTGAACCTTTACTCGATTTAAGTGCGAGTAGACGTAGTATATCTATAAAAATCAAAATAAATATCTAATAGGTAGGTTAAGCTATTTTTAAATCCAAGTGTATTTAAAATATAATATTCAAGTTCAAAAAATACTTCAAAATCAATCTTTTCACTTGAATTAAAAATAAAATCACCTGAACTGTTTTTAAAATAAACTCCACGATATAAAGTAAAAAATTCAGGATTATCACTCAAAAACACAAAAAATAAGCCAAGATTTGTCTCATCTCTACATTTTGTGTAGATTACAAAAGTGTTTCTCTTTTTATAAGAACTCCATTCAAACTCATTTTCTTTTACTTTTAAAAGAAACTGTTTGTTAATGGCGGGAAATTTTGTTTTCATCTTGTATTCTTTTCCGTAACGTTAAGGAAGGTATGAGTAGACGTTTAAAATATTTTCCAAGCAGTTTCCATAACCATTTTCTTTTAAAATACATTTTTTTAAATCAGAAAAACTAATGCAACGAAATAAAACAGTAGCATCAAAAATCATTTCTCCATTATCGTCTTTGATAAACGTTCCATGATAAATGCTATAAAATTTTGGGTCTTCATTTGAAAATACAAAAAATAAACCTTGTTCCGATTTACTATCTTTGTTTAATGTATAAACTATGAAAGTTTCATTTTGCAGATAATAACCCCAATTAGATGAATCTTGTTTTACTTCAATAACAAAACCCAAACTAATCTGTTTTTCAAAACCCTTAGTTAAAATTATTGTTTCCATTTTATCAACCTAAAAAAGTTAAACTTTCTCATCGCCCAACAAAGCAGCCAAGAACAAAGAGAGTATTGCAATAAAAAAATTTAAACTGTTTGTCATGCGCAGAGAATTTAAAAGTGTTTCCAGAAAACCATATTGATCAAGGAACTTTAAAAGAAAAATAAAAATTGTAACCAGCAAAAGAAAGTAAGCAACCTCAGCACCAAACTTTATTTTATTATTTTTCTTGCTTTTATCATCGCCCTTGTAAATCATTTTATTTTTTTTCCTTTTTGTATTCTAACTCTACTTTTTAACCATTTTCACAAATTCAAAACAGAAATAACAAACATAATAATAACACCTCTTCTTACTTATTGCTGTACGCTTACCCTACGAAATAAAACAAAAAAAATATGCAAAACCCTTTTGTAAGAGATTTGCATATTTAACAAAGTTTTCTATTAACTAACCTTTAAGCCGCCTCTACATCCTTTACAGCAGTTGTCTTTTTTGGCTTTTTATCCTTTAAAGCAGTAGTGGCAATAGGAGCAACAGAAGGGCTATTTAAAGCCTTCTTTTTTGCAACTGACTGTACATTACCAGTATCGCCATTAGAAGCCTTATTAGTGCCTTTCTTGCCAACAGTGGGGCTATTAACATTGTTGCTTACTTGGCTATTACCAAAACCCATTTCATTTAATTTTACTTGGAGTTCTTTTGTTGTATCCGAGTACCAGCCGATCATTTCTGAATATTCTCTCAATTCCTTTTTAGATGTTTCAACAAGGATCATTTTTTCAAACTCTTGTAAATAACCGATCAACTTACCTTGATTAAGCAGCAATTCAAAAGGAAAATTAAATTTACCATTCTTACCATCCAAAGCACTCCACGTAATTTCAACTTCCGCTTCTGATTGTTTGCTGCTCTTGGCTATAACACTCCAAAAGATTTTGTTAATATTAACTGGCAGGTTATAACTGTTTGTAATTCCCTTTGCTAACTCCAAACGGGTTAGGGCTTGAGCAACGAGAATTGTAACGCCGTGGATGTGTTCGTTCATCTCCTTGTCTGAACTTGCAAGCGTTAGATTTTTTTGCAGTTCAAAAACCTCATTAATCTTTTCTAAAACGTTCATTATTTTTTCCTTTCTTTTTATCTTTTTTTTGAATGTAAAAAAATCTCTATAAGTATTATTAAAAATTAAACAATACCTATAGAGATTTTATTTTTAAACTACTACTAAATTAAAACACTCTTTCGGTTGATTGAACTTATCACTTTCGCTCTTGTGGCAATTGATTGTTTTTCTTTTGAACTTCAATCTTTTGTCTCGATACGCCTGGTAATGTAACAACACAAACAACTTCGTCTTCAAAATCAACGGGCGAAACATCAAACTCCACAATACCAGCAATTGCTTGACGTTCACTTTTACCAAGAACACGATTAGCCAAACCCTTATATTTCATAAATCAAAAACCCTTTCAAAATGTTTTTTTGTTTTTTAAGAAAGACTTTTAAAAACTGATGTAAATGTTTCCAGTTAGACCACCATTAACCAAACCCTCACCCAAATCGCCATTATCAGTATAATCAACTTGATGTAAATTAACTAGGTCTTGTACTTGTTTTTCCAGCGCAGTGATTTGTACACGTTGGGACAAGAAATTTTTCAAAAGAACTTCAATAACATCGGTCAAACCAACCAAAGCCAAAGTAACATCATAAGTAATCTCTTCCTGCTCATCAACACGATTACAAATAGAGCCAACTTGCGCATCAAGAAGAGCAACATCATTTTTAGTAGAATTTTGCGAAGTTTGCATTTCATCAAAATCTTGGATCAGGTTATTCAATAGCGTTTGTACTAGCTTATTCATAAAATATATTCCCCTTTTTTGTATATGTTTTTTAACTGTAAATGACCAACAATTCTTTCGTATTTCCTCTAACATCGGCTGAACTTGCTACACTTCTGTAAGCGCTTAAAACAAACTTATCTTTTGCGTTTTTATATAATTCTAAACTCCTTTCACAATAACTATTTGAGATTGCAAAAACCAAACCAGGATTATTTTTAACCAACTTTTCAGCCAAGTTTGCTAATTCAACATGATTTGAATAGTTGAAAGTCCCATTAATACCACAATATGAAAAGTTTGATTTTGTAGCTGGCAAATATGGGGGATCACAATAAATAACGCTGTTAGATAAACTGATGTATCTTGGCAATTCATTCTTTTGAAGTGTATTTGCAATCCAGTTTAAAAAGATTTTATAATCATGATTAAAAAAGACAAAATCTTTTTGGTAAATCTCTGCACACTTTAAAAGATGTTCTCGATTAAACTTTACATTTTTATAGTTTGCGTATGGAGTGTTAAATTCCCCTTTCTTGTTATATCGAATCAAACCGTTAAAACAGTGGTGGGACAAATAATAAAACAAAGCGCCTGTGTAGTCCCAACCCTTGTAATAAGAACTATTGTAAGTTATTTTATTGCGAATAAAGTTTTCTTTACTATTACTCTCCTCAAAAGAAAACAACAAGCCAATATCTTCAATAAATTTTTTAGAATTAGTTTTTAAATATTCGTGAATTGACCAGATTGATTCATTAGCATCATTACAAAAAAATTTTTCATATTTACCAGGAAAAGAATCTACAGTAGTAAGACTAACACAGCCAGAACCATAAAACGGCTCTATAAAATTTGTTGCACTTGGTAAAAGTGAAATAATCTTGTCGGCCAATTTCGCCTTACTTCCCGCTATTTTAAAAACACCTTTCATTTGTTTATTGTCCTTATACACATTATATCAATATTATGAAACAAGTCTTCAAACGAGTAGTTGCCATAAAGACAACTCAATTTGTCTATTTGTTATCGCATCAAAACATAACCACTATTTTATAAAATGATAATAATTTTTGTGTTATGTTTGAATTGTTTCCCGTCTTAAAAAAATCAAGCTAATTCAATGTAAAATTTTGAATATTCTCCGATGGTAACAACAAAAAAGAAATTATTGTCTGTATATTGTAATTTCACAAAATCAAGATAAAACTCAAGAACATTGAAAATCTCATTATCAGCAATGCGTCTAACTTGTAACATACTCTTCACCTCCTAAAAAAATCAGCTTTCCAACTCAACATATAAAACAATATATTTTTTTATAGTGATCCAAAAAGAGAGATTAGTTTCAGTATTTTGAAGTTTTACGTAATTTAAATAAAATTCTACAACATTAAAAACACTACCCTTGATTTTATCTCTAACTTGTAACATACCGCCATTCTTTTTCCTTGCGCATTTTATTGCGCATCTTCGTTCGTTGAAGTTTTGATTTTTTACGTGTTAACTCTTCATCAAGGTTGAATTCTTTTTTATTTGACTTGTTTGTTTTTAGTTTTTCAAAACCTTGAAAATCAACTTCTTCATCATTTAGCAGAAAAATAGATTTAGACATTTTTTTATTTTAAACCCTTTGCTTTTTTTGTTTTCATTTTTGCTACAAAGAGAGTATAGCAGTTTTTTTAATCCTTGTCTATACTCTTTACCCTACGTTTACTCTACGCTTTATTGTGCGGTAAATTCTTTAACACCTCATCATTCAATACCCAATTATAGCACCACTCCTTATCATCATTCTCAACTGAAACCAACATTGAAGACTGTACAGAACGTAAAACAGCAAACCCATTAAAAAACAACAACACATTTACAAATTCATCACCATTACCATATTTAATAATCGGAACACTATAGATTACACCAGGTATTTTTATTCCATTTCCGCACAAGCGCCAAACCCTTTTAAATGCAAAAAATCTTTTTTTGATTCTTCGTTTTGGTTCATTTTGTTTATTTGCTTTTTTATTCTTCATAGCAAAATATTCCCTTTTTCTCTAATGTATTTCAAAACTTCAATTGCATCTTCTTTACTCATTTCATCAAATGGAATTGATGGCTTAAAACACCTCAACCCGCTATTGCGCATTTTCTCGCCAACTTTAACGCCAGCCGTATCATTATCGACAATGTAAAACGGCAATTGATTATTTTGTTTCAATACGCCTATAGCCTTTCCAAAACTTGAAGAGGATGATCCCATAATACTTACTGAGCAAACATCCCAACCTATCAACTTTGAAATTTGATAAACAATCATCGCCTTAAATGGCCCTTCCGATACAATCAATTGTTTATCTGACAAATCTTTCATTTTACATAAAGGCCAAACAGGCGTCTTCTCGCCATCAATAATATACCTTGTTTCTACTCCACTTTTCGTCACTCTTTTTACATTACCAACTCTGTTACCATAATAATCATTCATAGGGAAAACTATAGCTTCATCTAAATCACTCCATTCAAGTTCATACTCTAAACCATTTTCAAAATCAACCCCTCTTTCCTCAACTAAATATTTAACTGCCTTGTCGAACAATGCAAAAGATTCATATATTCTTTTCGATTGATTGTTTGATGGTAATAAATCAATATTCATCAAACTATTATCAGCAGAACCGAACAAAGAAAAATCAAAATCAATATCAAAATCCTCAGCCAATTGTAAAATTGTTTTTCTTGTCTTACAACCGTAACAAAAGAATACACCATCATTCTTTAAAAAAACAGAAGAAGGTGTTCCATCGCTATGGTAAGGGCAGTAACAAAGTTCATAATTTTTATAGTTCTTTGATACTTTTATTTTAAAAAAAGCAGCACTAAGAATCATCATACTTTCACCTCACCCAACCTCACCAATCTTCGCTAACTGTTTTTGTAATCGCAACAATATCTTCTTTGATTGTTAAATCCATTGTATCAAAATTAAAAGATAAAGTAAAGCCATTGCCAAGATCAGTAACACCCCAACGAGTTTTAATTATTTGTCCCTGCACCTCTTTTGTTTCCTGATCTTTATTCAAAGAAACAATTATATCTGCATCTTGCAAATAAGCATCAGTATGGGCGATAGTTCCTCTTCCAACCTTTTGCCCTTCAGCTTCTCTATTTGCTTGAATAACGCCGATAAATGGTAAACCTGTTTTACGTGCCAATCTTTTTAGCGCTCTTGATACTGCGGCTGCATCTTCCCAACCGATGGCAGATTTTTTAGATTCACTCATCAAATAAACACCATCAATCAAAACAACATCCGGTTTATATTCCTCAACCAAAGCAAAAACCTCTGTAGTTGATAGAGCCGGATCGGAAGGTACTATAATGCACCCATTTAATTTTGGCGTTAGCGTTGCAACCGCCTCAACCTTTGCTTTATCTTCATCACTCCAAATGCCAGTTCTATAATTTATAGGATTCCAGCCACCAAGAAAAGAATCTAACTTTTGCAAAACGTCATCAGTAACATTTTCATTACTAACATATAAAACCTTTTTCCCCTCCAACATCCAGTGAACGATTACCCACTCTGCAAAAGTTGTTTTATTAGAACCTGGTCTTCCAACAACCCAAACTAAATCACCACCAGCTACACCACCAGTTGTTTCATCTATAAAAGGTATTCCAATATGATGAATGTTTTTCTTTTTAAAGTAATACGATCTATCGTTGTTGGCAGTTGATTTTGCATCAACTTTTGAAGTGTTTATTGCACTTGCGATATTTAAAATTAATTCTGTTGGATCGCCACCTTTCAATAAATATTCTTGATTTTTTGAAATTTCAGTTCTAACAAAAATATTTTTCTTTGTTACCATTTCCAAAAGAAATAAATCTTCTAATGGATCAGAAGAATATTCTGGCAGAAAAAACTTAAACTCCTCTTCTAATCTTTCCACCGTTGGAGGAACACCAAACTTTAAAACATACCCCCTAATCCATTCTAATATTTTCTTTTCCAACTCGTTCAGTAAAACTTCTGGAACACGAAATAAAAAAGAAATTTTACTTGATTGTAAACTTTTTGTGATTAGTTTGTTCATTAATATTTACTCTTCCGTTGTTTATTTTTTTAGTTGAACTTTACTTTCTTTTTCACAATCGCCTTACCATAATTATTTTTTTCAATATAAACAAAATCCCCTTTCTTAACTTTTTCCATTGCTAACTCGTCATCAATCCAAAACATACCATTTGGCATAACCGTATAAACTCTATAAGCCTTTCCTCTAACGTTACGCTTATCTTTCCAAGATTTAATATACCCAACCACAACATTTTCTTCTGTTGAGTTCTCCATTATATATTCTGCTATATCAATTGTAGGTAAGATAAACCCCAAACTTTCAAATTGAATTTCAGCTTCACTTAAACTTTCGTGTTCAGCACCATCTTCAACTTCTGAAAATAACAACTCCTTATTTCCAGCCAACCCATTGAAAGCACCCAAAACCCAAAGATGTTTACAAACCCTTGAATTACATTCCCTCTTTGTAACACGTTTTCTAAAATCTTCAATGCTAAGGAATGGCCCATTTCTTTCTAACTCGTTTGCTATCTTTGCAGAACCGTTTGCGCTCAAGTTGTTTACAACGCTTAAGGGCATTTGAATATCACCATCGCTATCTAAATAATATTCTGATCTTGCCGTGTTGATATGTGGCAATTTTACTTTTATGTTGCGTAACACCATTTCCAAAAGGTAAGATTGTGTATTATCTACATCGTAATTGAGCATAGACATATAAAAAACTTTTGGATGATAATATTTAAACCAAGCCATTTCATAGGCGATACTGGCATAAGCGGTTGCATGAGCCTTGTTAAATGAATATCTTGTGTGAGTATATAACTCATTCCAAAGTTGTGATAATTTGGTTTTGCTGATTGTAATTTTACACTCAGTTAAAAAACGCTGGTGCAATTCCTCTACTTTCTTTTCCCACTCAACATCACCAGGCTTGGCTTTAAAAATAATGCGCCTTGACAAATCGCTTTCAGCCAAACTACCACCAAGAATAATTGTAAAAATTTTCATTACTTGTTCTTGAAAAACAATAGCACCATTTGTTTCTTTTAAAACTTCATCAATTTCAGGGTGAATTAATCTTGGTTTTATTTTTAATTCTGGGTAGATTTGCGCAGTTCCAGCATCTAATGCGCCTGGTCTATAGAGAGAATTAATAACAATTAAATCGTCAAACTTATCGGGTGCAATCTTCATAGTTAGGCTTCTTATGCCGTCGCTACCTGTCCATTGAAAAATTCCCAAAGTATCGCCATTTTTGAAAATATTAAAAACGGGTGAGCCGTCAATAATTTCTGGGGCTTGTGTTGTGCCAACCAAGTTACGCATCATTTGAATTTGAGTTAATGCAGATAAACCAAGTAAATCAAATTTAACAACACCAACGCCAGTTAATTGTTTTTTATTCCCTTCTGTCCATGCTGCTACCAATTTACCGCTAATATTTTCAACTGGTATGGGTTGATCAGTTATCACAACACCACCAGCATGTTTTCCAGCATGGCGTATTTGTTCTTGCATTGCATCATAAGTTGGTCTAATCAATTCATTTAACCCACACCATTTTTCAAATTGTTTTGACTCAACCCCAAAATCAGAAGCATCAGAAGCAATCTTTCTATCTAAATGCAACTCTCTCGTTATATCATCTATCGTGTTTTTATGTCCATAATGTGCATAGGTTGCAACAGGATAAGCACCCCAACGAGAAGTTGCATAATCAATAATCATTTGTCTTTTATCGGATGGAAAATCAACGTCAACATCTGGGTATTCTTTTCTTGCTTCATTTAAAAATCTTTCAAAATAAAGATTGTATTCAATAGGATCAATAGATGTAACACCAGTTAAATACAATACATAACTTCCAGCCGCAGAACCGCGACCAGGCCCAACCAAGATATTTTTTGATTTTGCATAATTAACAATATCGCACAAGATGCAGAAATAATCTATAAATTCCATTTTCTCTAAAACGTTCATTTCAATTTTAAATCGTTCACGCCTCTTGTCAGCATCTTTTGGATTTTTTTTACAATCAATCTCTAAGGATTTGTATAGATTATCGTAAAACTCACTTTTCAAATGTTCCGCTTTTGGCAATTTTGGTTTGCTGAACATATTCCAAGTTTCCGTGGAAAGGGCAAATTCTTTTGCGTTCAACATCCATTCTTTAATCTCACCATCACTAAAAAATTTCTTACCACGTTCTACCATTTCATCATAAGATTTTAACCAAAGAGAATCACTGTCATAACTATAACCATTTCTGCACTCAGTTAAAATCTTATGAGATTGACGAAGGTTGCTAGTTGGGTAATGTACATCGTTTGTGATTACAATGGGTAAACCTAAATGCTTGGCAACTGCTAACGGTCTATCGGTTATCTTTTTATCCATAACAAACATCATTTCACTGTAGACGTTGCCAGAACCAAAAACATCAACCATAGTTGCTGCAAAGTTTAAACCGTCTGACAATTCCCCAACATGAATAGGGGAAGCTGGACAGCCCGTAAACAACGCAACATCTTTTGAATATTTACTCATCATTTCAACGGTCATTAGTGGATAACCGCTCGTATAATTTTTATGGGCTTCATTACTCATGTTAATGAGGTTCACAAAACCTGTATAATTTTTGGCATTTAATGTAATGTGATGTCTCTTTCCATTCCAAAGCATATAGGCTTCTAACCCTATGATGGGTTTAATACCACTTTCTTTACACTCAGTATAAAAACTAACTGTATTTGCCAATGTTCCGTGATCGGTCATAGCCAATTCAGTGTAACCAAGTTCAGCAGCAAATTTAACCAACTTGTCAACAGGCGTTAAACCATCTGGACTGGCGTCTGTATGAACATGTAGATGTGAAAAGTTAACATCTTTTTTTGAAACCATTTTTAATTCCTCCAAAACTATTATGTAAAGTAAAAAAACCACATTACAATAAATTTCTTTAAACACTAAGAATTTATTGTAACATGGTTTTTTATAAAAGTAAACGCCTCTTACTATACAATTACCATCCGTTGTTTTACTTGTTTTTTATTCTTTGTTAAAAGAATAAACAACATCTCTAATACATTTATAAACATACTCAATTTGACTTTGAATTGAGTTGTTTATAAACATCTTTCTTTGCTCTACAGCTTCACTTTTTAAAACTTTTTCTAACATTTTTTTGTTATGGTTTGATGTTACAACAGAAAGGGCAAGAGATAGTTTGTTTTCAAAATCGCTTTGATTAAAAAACTTAAACTCTTCAAAAGTCTCATATAAGTCTGGGGTAGCAGCCGCAATAATTAAACATCCATTGTTAGCAGCCTCACAAGTAAAAATATCCCCTGCACTTGTACCAGCCTTCCACATTGAAATAAAAATATCACTCTTTGAAAAAATCTCGTTACGTGCTTTAATGCTATAAAAAGACTCTGCGCACAATTTTAAATTTTCCCATCGCTTGGAGGTTAAAACAATGTTGTTTAAAATGGTGTTCACACTACTCAAATGTAAGCCAACATCAAACACTAAATCTTTCGGTTGATTCTCTAAAACTTTAATGATAGATGAGACAATTACACTTTTTTGATCTCTATCTGCCAAATTGCTAATACAAATATTAATCTCTTTTGGCAAGTTTTCATCTTGGTTAAAAATCGCTCTATCAGCCACGTCATAAGAATAAGACCAAACAAAAACCTTATCAAAATCAACAGGTGGTTTTTTGTCGGTTGGTGATTTTTTATCACAGAAATAATTTTGATACCAATCTTTGGAAAACTTTGTATTTACTGCAACTGCATCAACGCAAGATAATTTATCGAAAACATTTAACCCATAAAATCCATTAGCAGGGTTACAATCATCGTACATGCTTCGATAGATTAATTTTGCATTTGTTTTAATGTTGTGGTCTTTGAAAATAGATAACATTTTCATATCGTAAAAAATAAAAACATCATAGACTTCTTCATTGTCTTTTAAAAACTCTACAATCTCATTGCTTGAGGAAGATAAATCTAACCCAATCACATTATAAACATTTGGATCAAGAACATCAACAACGTCTACTTCTTCCCAACAAGAAAATGTATGATGCAGAACAACCTCAACAACACAACCTTCAAAAATTGTTAAACCTTTTGACAAAAGATAAATATCGTGGTTTGCTGGTGAAAAAGCAGTATATTCACTGGCCAAACCACTGGAGGTTCCATTATAAACGTTGTAATCGTCTTTTCCGATAATGCAAATATTCATGTTTACACAGTCCTTTTAAATTGAATACAAAGCGATTTAAGGAGCTATAACAGGCGATTGATATGTTTACACCAATATCAACCAAAACACTGTTATAACCCTTCCTATAGCACCTAGCGTTGATTCTATTGCAACGCCTTAGAAATAGTGAGTTGACTTTTTAACTAACAACCCTCAAAAGCTTTTTTGTTTTAATTGCGAGTAGTTGATCAAGTGCTGTTGATGATAAAAGATTGTTACAAATTTCATCAATCCCACCCTCTACAAACAAACACCAGCCGAAACTTTCCTGTTTTATTTTTCCTGGTTCATAATCAACAACACCTAAAACTTCGGCACTCCCTTTGTCGATAACAAAAAATCTATAGGACATTAACAAAGCTCTTGTATAGAACAAACACCTGTTTTTAGCCAAATGCAATTCGTCAATTTTGACAATTTGCAAAGGGCAACGAATTGTATAGGTGAGTGAAAAGTTAATCCCCTTTTTTAATTCTGCTAAACTTTCACAATGCTCGTTTGCATTTTTAGAATTTAAAGAGAGAATGAAGAGTAGTTCAATTACTTTGTCTTTATTTGTAACGTAATCATATTTCAAAACTGGTTTACTATCACCACTCTCACAATCGTCTAAAGTACATAAGCTGCATTGTGAGCAAATATCAATAAGATTCATTACACACTACCTTTCATAGAATCCAACTTTTCTTTTACTCGCAATTGATTCTTTTTGTTCTTTTCAAAATATCTAATCGCCAACTCTTCCCCATCCCAACCACGAACAATCGCATAACTCAAAACATAATGCAAAACGTCAATAACTTCCTCATCAACTGGGCTTAAATCGCTTGGAAATGGTGGCTTCCAGGGTTTAGTTTCTGTACATAGTGGGGCTAATGCTTCACCAGCCTCAACAATTAGTTGTGTTAGGCGGGTTTTAATTTGTTGCTCTTTCGGTAAACTATATACACCACACATCATATCCAACACTTCTTGATCATACAACATATCGCCTAGTAGATTAGTGGAATTGAAACACTCACACATTATTTTGTTCTCCTTTTTTATAATTAAAAATCTTCTTCAACAACTTTTGGATTAGCGGCAAGGGGTTTTGATTTTTTTAATGTTGCTGCTTTTTGGTTATTGTTTGAACCTCCATAAGATGAATTCTTTGTTTTTAAATTGTCACCCGCTTTCTCTTTTATTTTATTCATCACCTCATCACTGTTGCCAACAAAAACACTATCAATAAACTCTTGAATTACAATATCTTGATCTTTTGGAAGTGTTGAATAAATACCTTTAGTGGTTGCAGAATATACCGCAAAATCTCCATTCGTTCTGGTTAATTCAACAACTAAACCCAACAATCCATCAGGTGCCTTATTATTTAGGTCTTTTAAAATCTTCCAAAACTGTTTTGGCCCACGTACAAAGCGTTGTCCCTTTGTTCCATCCTCAAATTTTACTATCATCGGAACAACAACCGAAAATTTAGGGGTTATGCCAAGTTCAGCGCTTGGATCATCTTCATCACATTTAGCCCAAATAAATTCCTTATCACCATCGTACAATAAATGACAGGTTGTTACTTCAATAATATGATCAATATCAACAAGAATTTGCCCAACCATTTTACCTTCTGGTGGAGTATACAAAAGAAACTTGTCTTTATCTTTTGCAGTTGATGAGTTTTTAACGCCAACTTTAATACCGCCCATTATTCTTTCTTTACCTTTCTGATACCTTTTACGCCAAGTTCATTTAATTCTTTTTCTTTTAATACGGTTAACTTTATCCCACTTTCAATTATTTCTTCTATTTTCTTTTTGTCTTTCTTGAAAGTGTAATTTGATTTAATCTCAACATAACCAATCTCATCAACCCAAAAATCGGGTTTATAGCTATGTGTTCCACCAAACCGATCTTTGTATTTTAATGTAACTTTTGGATGGGCTATAAAATTTATATCATTCTCCAAAAGATACTTTGCATACTGCAATTCATAACTACCTTGTACTTTAAATTCAGCACCATTTTTATAATTCAAAGTGTGCCATTTAACACGAACACCACCAACCCAAAAACTATACCCTTTTTTCTTTTTTGTTTTTGTTGCTTTGTCTATTTTACAGTCTGATTTTTCCATTCAATCACCTTTCTTTTATTTCTTATGTAATCTCTCCTACAACAAAAAAAAATCAAAGTAGAATTGAGTTGATTAATGATCACTCTCATCTACTTTGATTTTTTTGTTTATATCAATTCTTCCTTTTTAAAAACTATCAACAGTTACTTTCTTTTTACCAGCGCTTGTAACAGGTGCATCTTCACCACCACCAGAACCAACCGAAGAACCCTTACCTTCCAACAACTTGGCCTTTTTTGAAAACTCTGCATAGGTCATGCCAGTTGTATTTTCAATATGCTGAATAACCTGATCACGGCTCATCAACTTTAACATACGAACAATATCTTCACTTGAGGGAATTTCCACCTCTTCAATATTCTTAAATGTTCGTCCAGTGTTTGTAATTGAATATCGAGTTTTTAAACCACTACCTGTGCGCTTTGCCTTAACAACAGCACCAACAAGAGTACCGCCCATCGCTTCACCAATCTCGCACAAATTCATGTGCATTTGTTTAGAGATACTCCAAACTCGCAATTCATTTTCACCACTCTCACGATTTTTTACCAACACTGGAACAAATGCACGATAAGAGGTTTTCAAACCTAACTCATAGGCAGGATCATCGGCTTCGTTTACCGTCCAAATTAGTGGAGGTTTCACATTCCACATTGCTACCTGTTCAGCAGAAACAATCTCATCAACATCATGCAAAACAACAACCTCTACTACATCACCTTCCTTCAATCCCCAAAACAGGTTGTTACTTTCCGTGCTAGTTGGTGTAACTCCAATACGAACACCCATATTTTTTGCTCCTATCATGTGTTATAAATTTTTATTATTAGGTGATTGTCTGTTCAATTTAACAAACAATCACCTTAGAAACTAATTATACATCAACTTAAAGAAAAACACAAAACACTAGAAAGATAAAGCGCCTGTAATTTGCTCAATTACTTTAATCACAACACTTGGGTCTTCACTGAAAAAATTGTTTTCATTTCCATAAATGGTGTTGTTCGGCTCGATAGCGCTCTTATCAATTGAAATACTGACAATGTTTATGTCTGTTGTTGCCCTCAAATGTTCAACGATTTTTTTTGTTGCACTAGTACCTTCCGTAATATTTGAGCTTGGTTGCCCATCCGAAAATACAATGATTGTCTTTTTACCAGGGTTGGACAGTTTGTCAAAATACGTAGCAGCTTGTAAAAGTGCATTATCATCTGCATTGTTAGATAATGTTTGTTGATATGAACTAAGCACATTTAAGCGCTCTTCCGCTACGCTTGCGGGTTCATTAAAATCTTTCAATTCATAAATAACAAGATCGCAATTACCAACACCATTTAAACCAACATCGGCTGTATGTCCCAATAAGCATACATTGTGACGGGCATTTTCCAAACCAACAACAGTACCAACGCTTGCGGTAGCTGCTTTTTCAATTTTATTTCTTCCATTCATTGAACCGCTACAATCCAAGAGAACCAAAATACTTTGTTTGCCAATGTGTTGTAATTCAACTGGCTCAGCAAAGATTTTTTGATCTGTTAAAATTCTAGTTAATTGTCTAATATTCCTCCCTCTATTCGATTGTTGACCAAAAGGTCTATTTACATTTGTTTTTGCGTTCATTAATGCGCCAAATTCCAAAAACTTTTCGTCCTTGTCAACTTTAAAGCTTTGAGAACCATCATTATAAGCTTTAAAACCAAGTGATTTAAGGGTATCGTTATCCGGCTTTATTGTGATAGGATTTTTTGCTTCTGTAAATGCACCGTTACCAGGCTTATTTGTTTCTTTCTTTTCTAAAGAAACATTAAAGTTTTCAATTTCAAGTTTAATAGTAATGCTTTCACCTTTATCTTCACCTTGAGACACAGTAAAAGAAATGCTCAATTCTTTTTTTGGATCGCTCAACTCCTCCAAACTTTCCCCTAAATCGCCTTTTTCTGCATCGTTTTTATCACCACCACTTACAGCAGGAGAGCCATCTTTTTTATTGTCACCACCTTTATTTGGTTTTTTATTGCCCTTAGAACCTTTTACATCGCCTTTATCACCATCCTCACCATCGCTTTCTTCTTCACCATCACCATTCATTTCAATGTTTTTGAACATGAAGTCAAAAATCTCTTTCGTCAACTTCATTCTATCTTTTAAATCGCTTAAAGATAGTGAACGAAGAAACATATCACAAACAGTGGTAAATAACTTATTGTGCTCTGTCTCATCTCTCAAGAAAGAACGAAGGTTGAAATTTTTAAGACAAAAGAGAGCGTTAATCATGTTTCCAAAATCATCAATCGTATTAAGCGTTGTGGGAATTAATTTGATGTATTCTTCAACACACTCTTTGCTAAAAAGATAATCAACCCGACAATCCATTGCCCAACGCAAATATGCAAAATCTTGGTAACATTGTTTGTCAATGTACAAATCTTCAACCAAGTTTGCAATCATATAAATTGCCTGATTGTTCTTGGATACTTTAATCCCTGCAAGTTGAAACGCATGTTCAAAAGAAATTTTTGTATGTTGAAAATGCGCCAACTCGTGAATAATCGAACCAACCAAAGCCGTTAAAGATTCATGTTCACTTTTCTTTGGATTGATACGTTTTTTTGGATCAGGATCGATATAATTCAAACTCAACAAAACTTCATTCTTATCAAAGTCAATACAAGCGGTTGGAATATCGGCCAAATAAACTTTCGGTAAGGATGAATATTTGCGTTTAATTGTTGCAACCATCAAACCTAAAGTGTTTGTAACGAATTTAGAAATTTCAACCTTTTGTGAAAAAGATGGAATCTTAACGCCAGTATACCAAGAAGAAATTGTAATCCCTCTAAATTCTCCATTGCCTCTAATTAACGATGTTAAATCAGCCATCTTGTTACCGCCTTTTAATTGTTGAAAAACTTTTTGTTTGGAGTAAAAATACCCAGCTTGTTAACTACGTCAATCACTTGCTTTTTAATAATCTCGTTAGAACATCGGCTAACTACGCAATTTTGAAAGGCACTTCTTACACTCATTCCAAGAGCAACAGCACTAGAGATCATTAACGTTGTTCTTAGGCTACATTCTACACCATTTAATTTTCGTACTTCTGTAGCTGTTCTTACAATCTCCAAAGATTCTTTTGCGGTAAGTTTTGGGTAACGAGTCAATAAAATCTCTTTTTCTTGCTCAAAAGGAATGTTTCCAACTTCGCAAACAAAATCAAAGCGATTAGCTAACGCTGCATCAAGGCTAAATGTACCACTGTAATTGTGGCCAAAATTCATCGTACCAACAAATACAACATTCTTACCAACAGAAACTTCAATACCATCATAAAAACTTGTTTTCTTATCGTCATCCAACAAAGGATAGATTGTATTTGTCAACCAAGTTTCAATGCGGTTTATTTCATCTAGAACAATTACACAATTGCCCTTTTCAACAGCATTAATAAATGGGCTTTTAACAAACATAATCGAACCATCTTTTGCAGTGCGTTGACCAAACCATTCTTCAGGATCACGAACCGTTGCGCAGTTCATACGGAAATAATCCAAACCCGCCTTCTCTGCATACCAACGTGGAATTGAGGTTTTACCGTAACCGCTAGGCCCAACCATCATTACTTTCGGCGTTGCCTCACCCTTACTCTTCTTACGCATCGCATCAACAAAAAAGTAAATTTCATTCACAGAATCGCTAATATAAAAATCTGTTTTATGTTCAACAACAACTTCATCTTCTTTCGCTAAATCTTCAGGAGCTTTTAATTCATCCCCATTAGTTAAGTTTTTTACATCAAAATCAGCGTTCCCAAGTTCAACCAATTTACCGTCTTCGGAAATTTTAAAAATCATAGAATCCACAATTCCTTTCAAAAATAATCTTGAGTAAGCAGAAGTGCCAACGCCAAAATGTTGACGATACATATAATTCTTTTTACCAAATCCCTTATGCAAAACAATAACATATTGCATATATACTTCTGGCATTAATTTATCATCAGAGAGAGTATAATAACGATTATTCTCTGTAAAGCGTTTTGAAAGATTTTTTTCTGTTTTGTACAAAACAGATTTAATGTTGAGGCTGTCAACATTTGGTCTTTTTTGACACAAAATAATTAAAATATCTTTCTTTTCCGTTTCACGATTGAACATTTTTTACAACCTTTCCTTTCAAGTTGTACAACATTTAAAATCAACTTTCGATAAAGAGAGTATAGCAGGTTTTTTACCGCCTGTCTATATCCTTTTTCATACGTTTACCCTACGATTTTTCTTCTTAAATTTTGAAACAATTTTATCTGCCAAAATATGAACACCATCTAATACACAAGCGGAGAACAAAAAACCAAAAACAAAAACAAGATGGTTGATTGTTGTATTTTTTAAATCATCAATTTTTGTTGATAAAAATAAAAATTCTTTCATTACCATTAAATTAAAAATTAAAAATAAAATAAACAAAATTATTGAAAAGTACAAAACCCTTCCAAGTGTTCCAACAATAAAAATGTGTGATCTTCCCCTGTGCTTAAAAAGTTTTCTATATGGAGTAGTTATTAAGCGAAAAACTTTTTCAAGTAATTTACTTTTGTTTTTTAAAATTTTGTTAGTTATATTCCCGTTATCAACATCTAAATCAGGGGTGATAAAGGTTGCAAAAACTGAACCAGCCAAAAGGCCGATAAACGATTCTACACCGTTATTATGGTAGGGAATTTTTATTATTACTGGTGTTATATTAATTAAAATTGATGAGGCAATTGATAACTTTAAATGTGTTTTGCCACTTGGCATTTTTTAAATCACCTACCTTTCACAAACTATCTATCTAAAGCAAAAACGAAAAATACACTCAACAAACCCATTATTGATATTTTTATAATCAACTCCATTTGTTGATTGTCGATATTTGATTTTTTGTAAAAATCAGCAGATTGATTGAAATAAGAAATAAACAAAAAATCATCAAGATTTATCAACCTCTTTACAAAGAAGCCAAAAATAAAAATAACAATAATGGCAATTAAAAATCCTTTGTTGGAATTGCCGTTATTGTTATTTTTTTTATTCATATTTTTTTAACTACTTTTTTACTTTTTCCCTAACTTAAAATAGACAAGTTCTGCAACATCCAAAGAATCTTGCAAAGCATTGTGAGTAACACTTCTTTCAATTCCCGCTCGATTTAAACACTCTTGGAGTGTAGGCAAACACTCATCACCAAAGACCCAAAAATGAGATGCAATATCGATAACACGTTGCTTAATTCTAATCTCATTTCTCCAATGCGGTATGGAGATATTTAAAAACTGTAAATCAAAACCTGAAAAATTTTTACCAGCTACCGTAAACCCTTTATTTACTGGAATCGAATTTGACGATAACCAATATTTAAATTCACCAGCAACTTCATTTGGCGGAAGATTTTCTTCACTTTCTTTATTTTTTAACATTTCCTCAACAATACCGCTATTCATTACAACCGCTTGATAATCCCAGGGTATAGCGGTTGTCCATTTAACGTTGCAAAAAAATGTTGGCATCTTCATCCGGTCAAATGGTTCACTTAAATCACAAAGACAAGCGCCTATTTGAATTACTTTGTTTACATTTGGATCAACTCCTGTTGTTTCCACGTCTATTGAGATAAACTTCATTTATTTACATTCCTTTCATTTTCTCCAAAATCGTTACCAAAAACAAAAGAACCTATAGGGCAACCAAGATAAACCCATATAGTAAACAAAATAACACCTGGAATAATGATCATTTTTTTTATTTAATTCCTTTCTCTTTAAATATTCTTACCAACAAATTCCAAAATATCATTAAGGATAAAATCAGTAATAACCCTTTCCTCTTTCATACCATCAATAACAGTGACTTTATCAACTCCCCATTGTTCGGCAATTTCTAAATAACGAGTTCTTACGCCTTTATAAAAACCAGTTCCAGAACGTTCAAAAACATCAGCTTTTTTACTGTAACCCATTGCCACCTCAACAGGAACATCAAGTAAATATATCATTCTTGGTTCAATTAAGAAAGGTGAAAGGGCAGTAATGATATAGTTGATTGTTTCATATCGCAAAGGTGAAACCCCTTGATAAGCTAAGGTGCTTAAAACACTTCTATCGCTCAAAACAATTGAACCGTTGTTTAATGCTGGCTTGATTACATATTGCATTGTTTGCACCCTATCTGAGAACATCGCTAAAGCCAATGCAATTTCGTCATCAGAACCGCCATTTAACATTAAGGTTCGCAACTTTTGGCCCCATTCTGTACCGCCTGGTTCTTTTGTAATAACCAAGTTTGGCAATTTCGGGTTATCCTCTTTTAGCTTCCCGTACAATTCTTTAATGGCTTTAATTTGTGTTGTTTTTCCGCTGCCATCTAAACCTTCTAAAACAAAATAGTTGTTGTAGGTGTTAGTCATGTTTTCCCCTTTTTTCTAATTTAATTATTCGTTGGTTGATAAAACTAATACAATCCCTATTGCAGTTGATAGGCCTACACTGAGTATAATCCCATTATTAAAATTCTGCTCAATTTCAATAGTTGGTTTATTGATTAGACTGTTTATGTTTGCGTCTACCAAAGCAATAATGATTGTACAAAAAACAATATTAAAAACAATTAACGCCAAAATCAAAATTATTTTACTTTTCATCTATATATTTTGCCATATCAAAAACGCTAATTGACCCTATTTCTTTATGTGAAAATTTTTCATCAACCGAAGTTGAACAAGCAATATAAATTAATATTGCCTTTAAAAACCACTTTGGAAAAAAATTTTTATGACACAGATAAGCAACAAAATCTCCAAAATAAGAAACAAAATATTCGTTCACTTTACATTCATCCTTTCAAAATATTTTCTTCAATATGTTCACTTAACAAATCTCTCATCATTTCAGCCAATGCCCGTATTTCCCATTGTGCATCTTTAGCACAACGCAATTTAAAAAAGTGTTTCCAGCCATCTAGCCCGCCAGTTACTAATAGGCTTGTTTCAATTGCATTTGGTAAAACAAACCTAGCATCTTCCTTTTTAATTTTTGCATTGCGCAATTCTTCATAAAACTCTTTTGTGTTAGCCCACCATTCATCATACTTTAAAAACAAATCAGGGTTTGAATAAATATCATCGGGAATAATGTAACCCCACTCTCCTTTCTCTAAAGAAACATAACGCTGTGATTCTTGGCTAAACGATAAAAGGCGATGCCTTACCATTTGATGAGTTAGCGATCTACTAACACCTTTAACATAAAATGTTGCACTTGCAAAATTCTTGCTATTTTCTGAAGGTGGCATAAGCCCCATTAAAACAACTTCTTGCCCATACTTGTTTTCTACTCTTGTTGAGTTGTAAATCTGTGAATAATTCTCAAGAAAATTTAAATCGGTCAGTCCCTTGCTTTTACCCAACTTAAAGCCAAGAGTTTTTGGAGCGCAAAATCTAATTTGATCCATATCGTCTTCACCAAAGTACCAACCAAAAGTTTTAATAAAATCTTGCCACGTTCTGCCATTTCCCGCAATGTAAAAAATCCCATCTTCATCAATTGCAGTTTTGATGTGTGGGATTTTTTCCAAAACATTATAAAGAAATTCTTTGATAATGTTTGTATTTTTATTTGTTTCCTGAAACTTTACAACAATCCAAAAGTGTTCAGCAATATCATAATGGCCCTCGTTCATCCTTGCTTCAATAAAGTTTTTTGAATAACCCATTTTATCGATTGACTTGTAACAAACCCTTCCGCCAAACTCAACCAAAGAATCGCGACTATCAAATAAGTTGGGAAAGCCCATAACCTCTTGACCAACAGTTGTTAATTTTGTAAAGTTTTCAATACCAATAAAATCAATCATTTTCTTTCCTTTCTTTTTTAATTACCAGTTGCCGCCCTCATCACCAATAATTCTAAATTCACCATTTACAGTTTCATCGTCATCACCACTATTATCATTAATTTCAAAAACTCTTTTTAACCTTGCTTCTAACAACAATCTCCTTTCTCTTTCCTCATTGCTTTCTTCAACCTCTTTTTTTACCGTTATTTGTTTTTGTTGTTGATCCTGCAAATAACCGCCTGGTGACATAACAATAATATGTGGTGTTCCTCCATTATTGTATCTTGAATTTGCCTTATCTGTCAAGATTTTATCTCTGTAACTTTTATTTTCTTCTATTAAATTCTGCATATTTTTATTATAAAAGTATGCAATCAAAATTACAATCGGAGCAATAATTAAAAGTGTTATGGCGACTCCAAGTAAGAGTGATAAAACATCTTCAGAAACTTTTTCGCTTATATAAAACCCAAAAACAAAAATCATACATAGTAAAAAAAATTTAACTTTGCTCATCTTGTTACACCATTCCCATTTCCAGAAGTTGTCTTTCTCAAAACCGCATTAAAATCTTCTGAACTTAGCCACGTTCCCCTAAAGCGTTCAGCGAAGCCCGATTTAACCAAAAGGAAGTCACCTTTACCTTCTAACTTTTCAGCACCACTATTTGCAATTCCAGTTGCAAAACGTGCTTCTCCTTTTGAAGCTACAGCACCACATAAGCGAACCGGAAAGTTACTAAGCATAGGCCCACCAAGTACAGCCGCAACGGGTTTCTGAGTGCAAGCGATAATGTGTATTCCAGATTCTCTACCACGTTGACATAATCTCGTTATAGGCTCTTTCAATTCTTGTTTAGCCATAATTAGGTCAGATAATTCATCAATCGCAACAATAAGTTTTGGTTTGTTTTTTGTTTCCTCTTTGTTATGATCGCGATTGATCATTTCCTCAACCAAATAATTCAACATTGAAAAAGCCTCTTCCGGTGTTTTGATAATTTCCCCTAAAGCGTGAGGAAGTTTAACAAGTGGAGCAAACCCACTACTCTTTGGATCAATCAAAACAAATTGAATATTTCTTGGTTTGTTTAAATAAGCTAAAGAACAAATGATTGATCTCGTTAATGCGGTTTTACCACTGCCTGTTTGCCCTACAATAAGAATATGTGCAATTTCGGGTGAAGTTATTCTAATTGCCAATGGATTGTTTTTCATATCCATACCCAAAATAGCGCAAAATGGTTGTGGATTTTTTAAAGAATTTAAAAGAGAAATTAAATTATTTGATTTTGTTTTTGATTCTTTTGCTACCTCTACCTGAACTATTCCACCATCTCTGGCAATGCGAACGTTGGTTTTACCCAAACCATAAGCTATCTCTTCACTCACCTTTAAAAGTAAATGAATTTTTGTTGATGGTGTTATATGTAGATGATAAATATTACTTGATTTGTTTGAAATTGCTTTAGAAACAAAAACACCTTCAAAACCCAATGAGCTTAGAATTTCATCAATAGTGTTTGACTCAAATTCTAATATTGATTTTGCCTCATTTTGAGGTTTTAAAGTGTTAGTGTTTATTGTTTTTTCATCTTTGAAAAAATTTTTCATTTGTATTAATTGCTTCATTATTTTTGTTTCTCACTTTCTTTTTTTATTTCATTTTTTTACTTTCCTTGATTTACTTTTTCCGGCTTGAATTAGCTGCTTTCGTTTTTACAAAAATTCAAAATCATTTCTATAGGGGTATACACCTATTTTACTTTTTCGTTTTTTGGTCTTTTCAAAAGAAAAGAAAAAAGAAAAAGTAACACAAAAAGAAAAAAGAAAAGAAAAAGGATTTATAAAATTTATTATAATCGATCATTTATTAAAATCAAAAAAAAGAAAGATTAAAAAAGATTATATATTATATATATTATATATATTATATATATTATATATATTATATATATTATATATATTATATATATTATATATATTATATATAACAATTAAAACAAAAAAAATAAAGATAAAATACTCAGACTTGACAAGATAAGAAAAATCATTTATACTTTCTCTTACAGTTGTTTTACTTAAAATTTATTTAAAGGAAAGTAAAAAAAATGTTAAGATCATCTTTATCGATCGATGTTAGTTCAATTGATATTATTGAAAAATCTATTTCAATTTTAAAAGAACTTCTAAAAGTTAGTGGAGTAAATTTTACATCCTCTTTCTATTCAGAAGAAACTTTATTGAAAGAATTTAAAAAAATGCTAACTAATTCAGTTGATCAATCTTTGGAGGATATTACAAATAACTTTTAAAAAGGAAATAAAATGATTTTGAAAGCACCTAAAAAAGAAAAATGTAAGTATTGTTTTGAATTGTTTAAATCAAACAAACAAAGAGAAAAACTTTCAGCACATGAGAAAGTTTGTTTGTTAAATCCTGAAAACTTAATCAAAATAATAAACTACATCGTTCAATCAATCTTTAAAAGGAGTGAATCGTTAACAATAAAACTTGTACCTTCTGAAAATATGCTTTTTCATTTTTGTTCTAAAAACCAGATAGAACAATGGGAAGAATTTAAGGAGCGATGTTGTAACGATTTAACTGATGAGCAAACAATTGATTTTATCTTTTCAGTTTTTATAAACAATGGTTTTGATAATGATTTTAAAATCATCCCTCCACATATAAGATATTGTTTTGATGCTATGCAGTATCTTTCCGAGGAAGAGTTCAATAAAAAACTAGAATTTGTAAATCAGGTGGAAGCTGATATTTTTGAATATACTGATCCAAAACATTTAAAATCAGTTAGAGAAAAAGCATTACAAGAATTTGAAGGTGACAAAGCATCTTGGCGTAAGACTTGGAGAAATAGCACAGAGTTATAAAAGAGATAAACGCATATAGTCGATTAAAAGGCCATAAATGGCCTATTTTGTTCTAATGGGTTATCTATATACCAATATGATGCTATCGTTGAATGTAGACCCCTTAGAATCGATTGTAGGGGCATTGTAGAACAATGCTTTGCAATAGATAATGTTGTTTTGTGTTTGTGTGTTCAATGGAATTGTAAAGAAAGGACATTTATAGTAATGACAAAAAAAGATTCATCCTCATCAATTATTATAGGCAACAAGTTAACCCCAAACAAAGAAGAAACGTATATTGTTTCAACTTTATCTACCGAAGATGATTTTAATGCCCGAAGCCATCTTTATGGTGCAACAGCCGCTTACTGCCCACGTAAAAATTTTTTAATGTCAATGGGTTGGAAGGGTTTAGGTAATTTTTCGGCTGCATCAAACTTGTTTGTTGAAGTTGGTAATGGTATTGAAAAAGCAGTAGTAAAAGGGTTGATGCAAAATGGAAAGTTATTTTATAATAACGTTTACCTTCCTGATATTGAACCGAAGGTTGCAGGGAAGATAGATTTAATCTACCTTGATCATAACAATAAAGTTGCGCTAGGTGAGGTTAAAAGTTGCAAACAATTACCGCTAGAGCCAAAACCGGAACATCTTTGGCAAACATATACTTATGCTGCTATTAGCGGTTTTGATAATGTTTATCTAATGTATTTTGAACGTAACATTGTCGATCCAAGAATGAAAGTAGCAATTAAAGTTTTTGAAATTGAAATAACCCAAGATGTTTTGGAGAAGGTTTTCACTAACATTCTTCTCTCTGCCAACGCAATTGAAAACAAATGGATTCCTGACGTTCCCTATAATTTTCGTAAATCGAAAGAATGTTTATATTGTCAGTTTAAAGGCTTGGCCTGTTATGTTGAGGAGGAGGAAGAGGAAGCAGTAAAAGAATTAAAAGGATTTAAAAACATCAGTGAAGATGAATTAAATAAAATCAAATTTGAACTTAAACCAAAAGTTGATGGTTTGATTGAAGGGCGAAAGGGACGATATGTTGGTTTTTTGAAAAAGATTATCAAGGCAAAGTTAAACGAAGAAAACAATTTACCTATCCTTGAGGAATTGAAAAAATTTGAAAAAGGCAGTTAAAAGAAATTATAACAATTACAAAAGGGGAATATAAAACACTATGTTAGTTAATGATATTAATCCTGGTATGCAATTGCAAAACTTTCAATTTTATGAAAAATATTCAAAATGGAATAGCCAAGAGGGAAGGCGAGAAACTTTTGAAGAGGCCGTTGAACGCTCCATACAATGGGCTATTAAACAAACGGATGGTGTTTTAGGTGATGAGATTTATAACGCCTTGCGTAATGGCATGTTAGAGAAAAAAGCCTTCCCTTCAATGCGCCTATTTCAAGTAGCAGGGGTTGAGGCTGAAAGACACCCAGAATCTATTTTCAATTGTTCTTATTTAAAGGTAGATCGAATTAAGGCGTTTACCCAAACAATGTGGTTGCTAGGGCTTGGCGTTGGCGTTGGGTATAGTGTTGAAAAAAGGAATGTTTCAAAATTGCCAGAAGTTAAACCTTTTATCTTTGATAATCATGGAGGTTTAAAAAGTCTAATCACATTTGAAGATTCGCTTGAGGGTTGGGTTAAAGGTTTTGAAATTGCTTTGCGCAATTTTTTTGATGGAATCCCAACACAATTTGATTATAGTAAAATTCGCCCTTCAGGATCGCCACTTGTAACAAGAGGTGGTGTAGCTAGTGGCCCTGAACCATTGCAGGAAGCAATGCGAGAGATTGAAAAGATTTTCTTTAATGCGCAAGGGCGAAAGTTGACAACGCTAGAATGTCACGATATTCAATGCTTTACAGCCAGTGCAATTGTTAGTGGTGGGTTTCGTCGTTCTGCCATGATTGCTCTTTTTGATGAGAATGATGAATTAATGTTGCATTGTAAAAATTCTGAAAACATTAAGAACAATAAGCAGCGCTATTTTGCAAATAACTCTTTAGTTGTTGAGGGTTTTAAACCGCTTACTTGGTGGGAAGATTTAATGGTTCCTGTTTTGAAACAAAAGACAGGTGAGCCAGGAATTTTTAGCCGTTTTGCTGCTAAATTTAGTATTCCTGAAAGGCGAATTTATAATAATGATTTTGGAACCAATCCCTGTGGTGAAATTATTCTTCGACCTAGTCAATTTTGCAACCTTTCTATTGCTAACGTAACAAGTGAAGATACAATTTTAGATTTAATTCAAAAAGTTTACCTTGCTACAATTTGGGGTACGATTATGTCTAGTGTAGATAATTTTACAGATCAACTAGAGCCAGAATGGAGTAAGAATCAAAAGGAAGAGCGCTTACTTGGTGTTGATTTAAATGGGCAACGTGACAACGCTTTATTTAACAATCCAAAGTCAAGAAACATTGTTCTTGAAAGACTTTCAGAGTTTGCGGTAGCAGTAAATAAAATGTTTGCCAATGAGCTTGGAATTAAACAAGCGGCAGCGGTTACGTGTGCTAAACCGGCTGGTAACTCCTCAGTTTTCTTTGGAACTGCAAGCGGTTGTCATGGGCGATACTCGCCCTATTATATTCGTAGAGCATCTTGCAAAATCAATTCGCCAGTATATAACTTTTTGAAGTTTCATGATGTGCCTTATGTTTTTGCCGATGGTGTTGACTGGCATAGTTCAACAACTGTTTTATTTGAGTTCCCTATCAAGTCTCCTGATAGTTCTGTTTTTGTAAGTGATTTATCGGCAAAGGAACAATTAGAATACTGGTCGGATGTAAAAACCTGTTACACGGAACATAACCCAAGTGTAACAATCTCTTACAATGAAAATGAGATTAAAGATATTGTGGAATGGTTATACAATTCACAAACAATTGCAACCGGATTATCTTTCTTTCCAAAAGAGGATGCAACTTATAAAAATGCACCTTATGAGAAAATAACAGAAGAGCAATATAAAAAACTTGAAAATGAATTTCCACTTTTTTCATGGGAAAGTTTAAAGTATTTCGATAATATTTCTCAAGTTGGATTAAGTAAAGAGTTTGCATGTGCTGGTGGGGTTTGTGAGATAGTTTAAAAAGGATATTAAAATATCACTCGTTATATAGAAATATATAGCGGGTGATATTTTTTTTGTTTTATTTCGTAGGGTAAACGTATAGCAAAATAAATCCAAGTGTGTTATCATTTTTATGCACGTTAATTTTAAAAGTTCTTGTGGTGGTAGCGGCTTTGTTTTAAAAAAGGTTTTTTATATGAATGCAGGTGATTTATTTTTAGATGGTGGTGTTCAAAAAGAAGTAAAAGAATGTTGGTCAAAACAAACAAAACTTGGTGAGGTTGTTTTAATTGTTACAACAGACGATAATTATTACATCAAGCGTCAAAGTGTGGCTAACCCAAACACAATTCAGATTTATTCTTATTCTGGTTTTCAAAGTGCCTACAACAGTTATAAAAACATTAAGTGAATAAAGGGGTTTAAAAATGAAAGCTTACTCCATTGAATTAGAATACACCGGAAAAGATAAAAACAAACCGCTGAATTATAACGATTTGTTGAATTGCAATTTCAGCGTTTACGCTTACTCAATTGAATTTGTGCAAGGCACATTTTACGCTTATACCTTCCAAATGAACGATGATTTGTTGTTGGCCATTCACTATAACCCAGTAACAAATAAATATACTGTTTTTATTCAGAACAATTCTACCAATAAGGTTGAAAATTTTAACAACATTAACACTATGGGTGAGTTGTATCAATTGATGTTGAATGAAGGTGGTGTGTTTTTTATTTAACTTTATGTTCACCCCAAAACTATAATGTAGAGTAAACGTAGGGTAAAAAGTATAGACAGGAGTTAAAAAACCTGCTATACTTTTTTTATCGATATACAACAATAAAAAACTAAGCAAAATAGGGAAAAACAGAATGTTACCTAAATATAAAGAAATTACAGGGGCTTTTAAGTTGTTTGATTTTATTGTTAAAAATGCCCATAAGTTGAGTGATATTGCGGTTGAAAATGAATCTGGTTTTTATTTTGATTTTGTTTTGTGGGTTTCTGAGCATGAAGTTGAACAGAGTGAATTTTACTCAAATTTAAATGATCAAAGTTTGACATTGAAAAGTGATTTTATTTCCTACTTTGATAAAGAAAAATCAAAACCCTATACTATTGACTTTTTAATGCTTCAAAGTGGAAAAATTCTTGTAAACGATAGTGAAGATTTTTACTGGTTGTTTGATAGTTCTGAAGAAGTTCCACTTGAAAAAGAAGTTAAATTTGATTAAAAAAACAAAACAAGGGCTATAAACATTATGAAATTAATCACTTATTCAGTTGAAGATTTTGTTGGAAAAATTGTTTCAAGTATTGAAGTTGAACGGGTTGGAAGTTGTAATCAAGGCCCAATTGATACTATTATTTTTAATTTTTACGATGGCGATGTTTTTAAAATGTACCATGAACAAGATTGTTGTGAAAGTGTTTTTTTAGAAGATATTACTGGCGATCTTGATTATCTTGTAGAGGAAAAAATTTTAAAGGCTGAAGAAACCAGCAATCAGGAAAGTGGAGAACATGGTTCAGAAACATGGACGTTCTATCACATTAGCACATTTAAAGACACCGTTAGTTTGCGTTGGTATGGTGAGAGTAACGGTTATTATTCAGAGAGTGTAAGTATTGCCAAGCTTGTAGATGGTAAATTTGAGACTTACCGTTAAATTGTCAGGTAAATTGTCAGCTAAAACTATATACACAGATAAAAAAAGGTGATATACTAATCTTGCAGTTGTGAGGGTTTAAAAAAAATCACTTTTGAAAGAAAGGTTTTAGGGTAATAAAATGGCAAATTACAAATCAACCAACAAATCTTGTAAAACCGTTGGCAAAGATGGCAACTTCACAATCGGAAGTAAATATTACGGTTATGAGATTGTTGACAACAAAGGCGAATTTGTTAGTGACAATGCAGAAGTTGTTAGTGCAAAGTTGGACGGCAAGAAACCCAAAACAAAGCGCCAAATCAAAAATGTTTTCTTGCGAGAGGAGAAACGGCAAAAGGCAGTTGATATGATGCTAGAAACTGGGTTGGCTTGGTAGGGTAGATCGTGAATAGCCATTAAGTTGTAAAAAATTTAATGGCTATATTTTTTTCAATACATACAAAATGGAGGGTTAAATGTATGATTCTTGATGTTTTTGTAGCGTTTTACGAAGTGAGTGACGTTGCACTTTTTGAAGTTGGTGTTGTCAATGACAAGGGTTTTGGGTTTAAGGATCGCACAATTAAAAGTGGAGTTGTTAAGGTTGAAGCCAAATCGAAGCTTGAAGCCGAAAGTAAATTGCTAAACTGGTTAGCCGCTCAGTATGCCGGTTACATTGTTACAAATCTTTTTGTTGTAGAGTTTAACAAAATCGGCTACGTTTAATAATTAATTTTTTCACAGCTATAAAGAAAGCGAAAGGTTATAAAATGCAAACAAAAGTTTCTAAGCGCCTATATCGTTACATTTTATTTTCAGTGGTGTTAACTGCATTGTCTATCTTGCTCTTCGGTTATTACAAAATCTGCAAGGCTGAAGCCAATGATGGGGTTATCAAGCCGCAACCAATTTCACAATCGTACATTGCTTTCACCGTATACCTTGACTCAAATAATGATGGTGTTTTGAACGATGGTACGCCAGTTGCAGAATCAAAAGTAATTGTTGGCCGCAACGTTACTTGCAACGATTTAGACAGTCCAGCTACAGACAAGGAGGTTTATACCGCTTCTGAAACTGGCTTTGTATTTTTGCAAAATCTATCGCCTGGTGATTGTGTAGGTGTTAAGGTGAGTGATTTTAAAGATGAAAATAAAAAGGCTTGGGATTACACCTTTCAGGCACCGCCAAGCGATGAAGCCTTGATTGAAAAAGTTTTGTTTAACCCATTTGTTTTGTATTTTGGAGTTGTTCGTCAATAAGCTTTATTGCTAAAAAAAATAAATAAAAAAAATGGGTTATAGAAAATAAAATCTATAGCCCATTTTTATAATATAGAACTTTCAAAGGATGGTAAAAAAAATGATAAAGTTTGTAAGTGAAGGTGAGATTGTAGGTGAAGAAAAAAGTTACTATCAATTAAAAACAGAACTTGAAAATAAAATTGTTGATCTTTGCATTAACTTTTGCCGTAGGACAAATTTAACAATTTCAAATATAGCAATTGAAAATAGAAAGGTTTATGGTTTTGAGGGTTGTGAAAACCCAATTCAAAAAGTTGTAAAAGTTGATATTCAATTGTAGCAGTTATAAAGGAGTTTTGATAAAATAATTATGAATAAAAAGGAAAATAAAAATTCAAAAACAATTCTTTTGGATGAGGAAAGAGTTTTAAACAACATTTTACAATGCAGTGATTGCGGAGAAAGGGGTGATGAAACCCCCAAACTACCATTGCTTTCTAAGCCCATACAAGGCGTTTTAAAGGCCATTATCGTTGGCCCCTTACTAGATGACCCAGTTGATAGTTTAACCCCTTTGTTGGGGCTTGGATGGGCATTAACGGGCATGTTTGATTATACGCCTTACTTGCGATGCAAAAACAATCTAATTAAAGCTAGTGAAGATTATTGTATGTTACATACATTAAATGTTTTAAAGATTAGGGATTATGCTGCTTGTATTTTCCTAGACCGTCAAGCAATCAATAACTATGATCCAAGTGTTGAGCCTTATACGGTTGGGGAAGCAAAAAACGGCTTACCTTTATTGTTTGTTTCAGGTAAACCGTTTTCTGAATTTGATTTAATTGAGTTTGAAAAAGCAGGAAAATATATTTTAGATTTTATGAAGAATTTATAAAGTTTTTAGACCCTTTAATAATTTAGACGTTGTTGCCACTTTCGCTATCATCCTCTTTTAAACGAGGAGGAATAAATTCTTCTTGAGGGATTACCTTAGAAGAAGGCACAATTTGTGATTGTGGCGATCCGTCTGAATTGTTAAGGGTTTTTTCTTTTTCAATGGCTTGTAAATAGAGTTCTTTCAAAGTGTTTAAACTTCCCTCGATTTTATCCATTTCTTTTTGATGTACTTTTAACTCCTCTTGCATAGCCAAAAAGCGTTGATACATCTTTTGTAATTGTTCGGCTTGTTCTTTGTAAAGACCTTCCAACAATTCTTTGTTAATCATTTCGGTATCAATCTCCTTTTTATCTCTTTTGGTTATCATCGCTTTTACTTTTTTTATTTGCTTGCGTCTTCGGTTGCTCAATTGTTATCTTCTCTTTATCCTTTCGCTTAATTGTGTTTGTGAAAAAATTAAGAATTGTAAATAGGCACATATTTATATACACCATTTACTGATACACGTATCTTACCATAATAAGTGCCTATGGCCGCAGTATCAACAGCATTACCAGCCCCAACAGTTGTTACAAAATCAATAAACTGTTCACTTAGATCAAATTGTCTCATTGTAACTACTGGAATTGCTGCTACTGAGCTATTTTGATAGAAGTCTACCAAACCATCAATTGTACCGCCAATGAAAGTTGTGTGGCCACCAATTTGATGGTTTGATGCAGTATAGGTAATTGAGCTTGGTAAGCCTGGTATTGAAGAAAGATCGATATGAGCTTCTATATTACTTGTTGATGTTGCTCTAATACCAATTGTTGCAGAACGATTAACGTTTGAAACAGATTCTATATACATTGTAGCATCTTTATTTGTTACTGCATTTTCCCTTAAAATAGTTTGATGTGTAGCGCTATTGTAAGAAGAAAAAATTGAGAATAGTTGTATCAATCCATCGGGTGAAACAATGTTATAAGCTTTTGTTGGTGAAAAAGTTGTACTTAACCCTGTATCTTCTGCATTAACAAAAATACCACCTGTATTGATTTTAACGTTACCACCACCAGCGATTAAACTTCCTGATCCTGTAATGCTTGAGCTTTGGGTGATGTTTACACTACCTTTAATTGATACTGTAGCGGCTGAATTATCCCAAAAGAAATACCCTCCTCTATTAGAATCGCCAATTAAAATGTCACCAACATCTAACGTTAGACCACCCCAAAGTTTACTGGATGAGGCATTGCCATAAACCCCAAATACAGAATTGCCAAGTGTGTCGATTGTCCATAATCCATCTGTATCAGCCCAAACGAGGTTTTGACCTGCCCTAAATTGAAACGTGCTAGTTTCAGCAAAAACAGGTGCATTACTTTCGTAAACCGCTCTAACTTCTGAAGCGGTCATTACACGATCAACAATTACCAAATCATCCAACAGCCCATTTAAAAACCTAATAGTTCCGCCATTACTACCAACATACATATTTGTTAGGGCTATAATGTTCATAGGTGCGGTTGTGGCTGTTGCAACGAGTGTACCATTTTGATATACATTTGTTGTATCGGTTGTTGAAGACCAGGTAAATGCTAAGTGTGTCCATTCCTCAACACCAATAGGGGTAGAAGAAGTTGCATTAATATTAGATGAACCCGTACCATATTGTATAAAAGGAAGCCCACTAACCAAACCACAAATCATCCCATTTAAGCCGGTTGATCCAACATCCAAAACGGTTTGGGTTGAAGAATTGTTTGAAGCAACTTTAACCCAAGCCATAATTGTACCTTTGTTAACATCAATATTACCGCTACTTTTATAACTCATTACCGTGGCTGCTCTTGTACTCGCACTGAGGTTTGGAGTACCAAGCCAAGCATAACCAGAACCTAACCCACCATCAAAATAAGGTGTATCATAGGTTGTGTTTTCATATTTAACAGCATCAACTAAAATTTCACTATTAATACTTTTAGGCCAAAAAGCAGCAATTAGAAAACTATAATTTACCGCTGTAGTGTTGGTTGCAGTTAAAACAACCTTTTGCCATTCATCGCTAGGTAAAATGGTAGTTGTTAGCGCTCTAATGTTTTGGCCTGAATCCTCAGCAGTTACAATCCATGAACCAGCCTTAACTTTAACCCAACATGAAATAGTTGTGGTTGTTCCAATGTTCCAAAGACTTGCACTTGTTGGCCCATGAAAATGTTTATCATTAAAGGCTAAGTTGGCTGAAGCTAAACTACTAAACATATAAGCACACCAATTGCCAATATATGAATCACTTTGGTAAGCGCTTTGTGTCATTGTTCCTGTTAAGTATTGAATTGACCAGTTGGTTACAGTTCCACTTTCAAGAGAGGGATTTGTAGCGTTATTGGTGCCAGCATCAGCCAACAATACAGCCTTGCCAAATGCACCTTCTCTATAAATCACACCACCTGTTATTGTGGCTATTTGGCCCTTATGTCCGTTTGCCTCACCTGTGTAATTTGTTGTGTAAGGTGTGTAACCATCAAAATGGGAAATTAGCAAAGCACCTTTAATTTGTAGAGCATGTTTACCGACAATGTAACCACGAACCAAAAGGTTATCATCAATATCAACACCAAATTGTTCATCAAGCGCCCATAGTCCAGTTGGGTTAACTATTAAATGTGAATGTGGGGTTGGGGTTGAGTGATAAATCATGCGAATTGTAGAGGCTCCAAATGTTGCACCTTGATCAATTTGTAATGTTTCAAAATTGCTAGCACCTGTTGAGCCTTGAATAAACCAGTTATTTGCAACAAGATCATTTCCTCTAAAATAAACAGTTGTTCCGCTTGTATCTCCAAGATAAATGTTTTGTGAGTATATATAGGTATAAGGAGTTGTTGATCTTACCCAAAATGCCCTACTACCACCAAGAGAAAAATAGGTTCCGTCGTCATAAAGCAATGTTGAACCGATTTTTGCATAACCCAAAGCACCATCACCAACAGTAAAACCAGGGTTTGTATTTTTCAAAATACTTAAAGTTGTAAGTTGAGTATGAGCATCAACATCTATTTTGTGTGATGAAATGGCAGTTTTAATATCGGTTGAAACCCATGTAGCTTGTGTTCTATCTAGTTGGCCGCTATGGTTTGGCCCAAATAGTTGGTGGTTTGTTGGTGCAAAACCGCTGCTAGCGTTACCACTTATTGAAGTGCTGAACCCAGAAAAAGCGCTATTTTGAATTATTTCCAAAATGTATGGTTGTAAATCACTTGCAAGTTCTGATAATGTTGCCATATTTTTTCCTTTTATTTATCTTGAATAATCTGTAAATCTAAATA
>Ga0116147_1000308_pt1 | contig 57704 bp, 54 predicted proteins | sample AD_JPNHG3_MetaG_FD_89749 | JGI IMG/M metagenome (GOLD analysis project Ga0116147, IMG submission 89749) | Active sludge microbial communities of municipal wastewater-treating anaerobic digesters from Japan - AD_JPNHG3_MetaG | ecosystem: Engineered > Bioreactor > Anaerobic > Digestate | place...
AGCGTGATGACTTTGTTGCAGAGCATGGAATTCTTGTCGGGCTCGATGACGCCGGCGACGACGTCCATGCCGTAGCCCTTAAGGTAGGCGATAAGCGGCGTGATGTCGCCCTTGCCGTAAATCAGGAAAAAGCCGTCGATATTGGGATATTGCGCCAGCCTGACCGCGTCGATAACCTGACGGAGGTCGAGCTTGCCCTTTCTCTTCTTGGGCAGAGCCGACAGCGCGTCGTAGTTGTTTTCCTGAATGAACTCGCCGTAGTCCTTGGTGCGCTTGGCGCTGTAGCCGTAAAACTTGCAGGCCGCCACTTCACCGTATTTGGCAAGCTCGTTTAAGGCTTTCGCGAATGCGGCGTAAGGCACGCGGACGCTTTCGATATCCGCAAGAACGACATACTTTTTGACACTGTTCATAACCAATCCTCCAAATTAACCTTTATTCATTTCTCTTTTGAAGTAAAACAAGTATTGTTGCACAAAACCGGAATATTCGCCGTATTTTTCAATCAGCGCGGCGCGCATCTTTTTCGCCGTGGCGTCGCCGAAATGCTCGCGGTAGACCTTCTTTATCCAAGTGTCGACGGGAAAAACGTCGGTCTTGCCGAAGGCGAAGAGCAAAATGCAGTCGGCAACTTTGGGGCCTATGCCGGGAAGGGCGACGAGCGCTTTATGCGCCTTTTCGGTCGGCATTTCGTAAAGCGCCTTGATGTCGGTGTGCAGTAGCGCCTCGGCCGTCCGCTTGATATAGGGTGCGCGGTAGCCCGCGCCCGCTTGAAAGTAAAAGTCCTCGTCTGCCGAGGCAAGCGCGGAAAGCGCGGGAAAGGCGAAATATCCGCCCATATCTCGGCCCAGCCCTGCCGCAATGTTTTCGATGATTTTTTTAATTCGCGCTATGTTGTTGTTGGCCGAGATGATGAAGCTTATAATCGTTTCGACGGGCTCCTGCTTCAAAATCCTGATGCCGGGCGCGAAGGCCGTTGCTGACGAAACAAGGGCTTTATCCTGCACTTTCTTAAGTATTATATCATAGTTTCGGCAAAAATCAAAGTATTTTTCAAAATATTCGACATCGTCCGAAACAATGATATAGCTATCCCCGCGCTCCTCGATTTGCGCTCTTTTCTCACCCGAAATGACCTCATAAAAGCGGCCGCATATTTTATAGCGGAACACCTGACCCGACTCTAAAATCGCCTTTAAATCGAAAGTTCTGTCTTTTATTACGGTCAGCGCGCCGCTTTCAAAAAAATATTTCAGCATTATAGTTTATTAACACATATAACTATATATTAATTCGGCCGCTAAATCAATATATTTTTGAAAATAAAAATCTCTTTCCAAGTTTTTCTGGCGTGGCTTTGATATAAGCAAAAGCTTTGCTTTTAATGTATTGCCTGACCGCGCTTATTGCAAGCTTTCCCTAAAAAAACGAAAGCCCGCCAAAGCGGGCTTTGAATCAAAATTAGGCTTTATTATTCGGAATAGACGCTGACCTGCTTTTTGTCCTTGCCCTTTCTCTCGAAGCGGACGACGCCCGAAGTCAAGGCGAACAGCGTGTCGTCGCTGCCGATTCCGACGTTGTTGCCGGGATGGAAATGAGTGCCGCACTGGCGCACCAAAATATTGCCCGCCTGCACGAACTGGCCGTCGGCGCGCTTGGGGCCGAGGCGCTTGGCCGCGCTTTCGCGTCCGTTTCTCGAACTTCCCACGCCCTTCTTGTGAGCGAAAAGTTGAATATTAATAAACATCTATATTACCTCCAAATCGATATAGTCCGAATATCCCTCGCTGAGGTCGGACACCCCTAAGAGCAAGGTGTTGAGTATGACGTCGGCGTCGCGGCGCTGTCTTTCCGTCAAGTTTTTGGGAAGCTCGACGCTGAGTTTTCCCGTCACTTCGTCGGAAGAGTAGGCGACTTCTATCATCGCCACTTTAAGCAGCCCCAAAATAGCCGTCTGCATTATCGCCGAAAGCGCGGCGCAAACTATGTCTTCGCCCTCGTCGGCATAGCCTGTGTGCCCCGAGGCGTAAAAGCGCGTGACGCTGCCGTTTTCGGTGATAAACTTGAGCGAGGTCATTAGCCTTTTATTTCGATGATTTTAATTTTAGTATACGGTTGGCGGTGGCCTTGGCGCTTTCTCTCGTTCTTCTTCGCCTTATATTTATAGACGATGATTTTGGGCGCCTTGCCGTGGTCTAAAACCTCGGCGGTCACGACGGCGGCGTTCTCGCCCGTCTTAACAGAGCCGGCGGCGTCCGATGACATGACGGCCTTGAACTCAATCTTGGCGCCGACCTCGAGGTCGAGCTTTTCGACCTTGTAGTAGCGTCCCGCTTCCACCTTCAATTGCTTGCCGCCCGTTTCAATAACAGCATACATATTAGCTTCCTCCTTTTTCGGGCCTCGCCGGTGAGGTGCGCAAAGCGACTTTAACCTTTTCCGAGCGGTGCGACAAATAATATATCACAGCAAAAGTTTTAAGTCAACAAAAATGCAAGATATTATAAAAGCCCCGAGTATTTAATTGTTATCACTTTGAATAATAAGCAAACTATGTTTAAACCCATAAGCGAACAGAGGTTAAACAAAATTTAACTAAGATTAAGCTCAAGATACAACAGAAGTTTTAAAAAATCAAAACTCAAAATTTTTTAACTTAGTTTTATCTATTAAAAATCATTAAGGTTGTTGCCTTTGCGCCCCGAAAGCGTCCGGATGCCCCCGCGCCTTCGATATTTTTTTCGGCTACGTCAAAGCAATCGCCGATGCGGGATGCATCGGAGACGAGATGAATAACCTTATCCTTAAAATGCCCGTTTAAATCGTGCTCGAAATAATCGAGAGTTACGATTTTTTCCACTATTTCGGGATGGGCGAAGACGTAAGCCTCCGAGCTTTTGCCGCAGTTGAAAAACTCCAAAAGCCTTTCCCTTATTCTTAAAATCACCAACTCGTCGATGTAGATGCGGCCGGCGCCCTTGCAGTAGGGACAGTCGGTCAAAAACACTTCGTCGGCCATCGAGCGTTCCTTTTTTCTCGTGATTTCGACCAGCCCGAGGTTTGTCATACCCGCGATGGAGGCGCGGATTCGGTCTTTCTTCAGCCCTTCCTCCAACTTTTTCAAGACGTCGGCACGGTGGCTTTCCTCTTTCATATCTATGAAGTCCACCAAAATGATGCCGCCCAAATTTCGAAGCCTAATCTGCCGCGCGATTTCCTCTGCCGCCAAAAGATTGGTCTTGTAGACGGTATCCTCGAGGTCGGTCTGGCCGGTATAGCGGCCGGTGTTGACGTCGATGACGGAAAGCGCCTCGGTGCGGTCGAAGATGAGATAGGCGCCGTTTTCGAGCTCCACCCTGCGGTTAAGCACCTGATAACATTTTTTGGCAAGCTCGAAATAAGTTAAAAAATACTGTTCGCCCGAATAAAGCTCGAGAATGCCGGGATTTAAGCCCAAATTCTTGATATAATCCTTTACTTGCAAGTAAAGCTCGCGGTCGTTGACGACCACTCTTTCGACGTCGTCGGAAAGACAGTCGCGGAGCATTCTCGCAATAAGGCCGGGCTCCACCTTGACCACGCTCTTTTCGGGCGCCGCCCGATAAGCCGCCCTGATTTCCTTCCAGCTCGCCATAAGCGCCGACATCTCGGCCAATATCTCGTCGTCCTCCGTCTTTTCCGCCATGGTGCGGACGATGAAGCCCATATTGTCGGGGCAGTGCGCTTTGATGAGTTTCTCGAGCTCGGCGCGGCGGTGTTCGCTTGCGATTTTTCGCGAAATCCCCACCGAGCTGACGCCGGGAACGAGAACGAGCGTCCTTCCCGGTATCGCGACGTTTCTCGTCACGCGCGCGCCCTTGCTGCCGAATTGGTCCTTTATGACCTGGCACATTATGACGTCGCCGGGCGAAAGCGGGCGGTTTTGCGGCGGCATGAAAGTTTCGCTGACTTCGCTCTTGTCGAACAGCGCCTCGTCGACCGAAAGGAAGGCGTTTCTCTCCAGCCCGATGTTGACGAAAGCCGCCTTCATTCCCTTGAAGGCGCTTTCGACCTTGCCCTTGTAGATGTTGCCGACGAGCTTTTGCGCCTGACTTCGCTCGTAATAGAACTCGGCAAGCTCGCCGTCCTCCAAAAGCGCGACGACGGAGCGTCTGGGATGATAATCGATGTAGAGCTGCTTCATAAAAAACCTAATATATAAAAAATTTTAACCACAAATAATAAAGAGCGCGCAAGAGAGGACCTCAAAGAACCGATAATCTCAAAACCGATTAAAAAACCTCGGACTGTATTTCCGTTAACAATACAGATAAAAAACAGAACAATCGGTTTATCGCTAAAAAAGCTCGCGTAAAACGCCGTTTTCTAAAATATACTGCTCCGTCCGCAATACTTCGGTAATCTCGGAGCGCACCGAAAAATCCCTTTCGAACGCTTGAAGCAGCCTATCGATTCTGAGGCCGTTCGCGCCCGCGGCGAGCTTAAGCTGCAGGTTGCCGTCAAAATAATTTATCGAAAATATCTTGCCTTCCGTATCTTTTTCAACACTTTCGCCGTTTTGAGTATAACTCAATTTATAGCTTTTGGGAAGCCCTAAAATTTTATTTATATCGTTTTTTTCGCCGCATATCGGCACGACGTAGCTTGCGGCGGCGATATTTGCCGCGAAATTGGGATTTTTTTCGCTCTCTACCGCCGCTATGCCCATTAAGCAATCGGGCGCGGCGGCGTTATATCTTATTAAAAATTCTTCTGCCGAAACGCCGCTGCAGTCGGCGGTGAAATACTCGGCCGCGCTGGCAATCCCGAGCGGGGCGGGCGGCGAGAAATAGAGGTTCATGTGGGGATTGAAGCCCTTGGAAAACTCAACGGGGAGTTCGGCACGGCGGATTGTCCTACAAACCGCGCGCAGAATGTCGATGTGTGAGATAAACCTCGCCGAGCCGCGCTTAAAAAATCGAACCGAAATCATATCGAGCACTCCCCGAGCGCGTTGGCGCCGCAGCCGCGGCAGCCACGCCTGCAACTCTCCGTCGTTTTGCCCGAAAAAGCCTTCTTTCGTTCCGCCAGAAAATAACTTTTAGGAATCCCTATGTCGATAAAATCCCAAGGGAGCTCGGCGCCCTCGGCGATTTCGGAGGTTAAAGCGTCCAAATCCAAGCCGCATTCAAAAAACGCCCGCTTCCAAATCTCGTAGTCAAAGCTCTCCGTCCAGCCGTCGAACTTGGCACCCAAAGCATAAGCGCGTTCAATCACTTTTGACAGCTCCCGCCCGCCCCTTGCCAGCGCCGCCTCGAGCTTAGAGCTTTCGGCGCCGTGCCAGCTCAGCGTCACACCCTTTATTTCGCGGAGCTTGCCGCGAAGATAGGCCTGCCGTTCAAGTATTTCGGGTATGGTGAGCTGACGTTCCCATTGGAAGGGCGTGGCGGGCTTGGGGATGAACACCGAGCAGCTGACCGAAATAGAAATGTCCTTCTTATGGTTGTATTCGATGTATAGCCGCCTCAGCTTTCGGCAGATTTCGGCGATTCCCTCGATGTCTTCAAGCGTTTCGGTGGGCAGCCCAAGCATAAAGTAGAGCTTGACGCTGTTGTAGCCCTCGCGGAAAGCCTCGGCAATGTTGTCGATGTCGGCGTCGGTGATGTTTTTGTTGATGACGTCGCGGAGGCGCTGTGTGCCCGCCTCGGGCGCGAAAGTAAGCGAGCTCTTTCGGCTGTTTTTGACAAAATCGCCCGAAAACCCCGAAAGCCTGAGCGATGGAAGGGCGATGTTGACGCGCCTGCTTTCGGCAAAGCCGCTAAGCTCGGAAAGCACTCGTTCGAGATGGGTGTAGTCGCCCGAGGAAAGGCTGGCGAGCGTTATTTCGTCGAATCCGGTGTTGTTTATTATGCTCTTAGCGGTATTTAACACGGTTTCGGGCGATTTTTCGCGTATCGGGCGATACCAGAACGCCGCCTGACAGAAGCGGCAGCCCGAAGCGCAGCCGCGGTATAGCTCGACTACGGCGCGGTCGTGCACCGCCTCGGCGGCCGGCACTATGGGATGCAACGGATATGGCGCGTCGTCAAGTTTTTTTACTGCGGCTTTGACAACTTTTTCGCCGCGCTCAAACTGAGCCGGGACGTAAACGCCCGTTATGGCTTTGGCGCGCTTTAAAAATTCGCTCTTTTTCAGTCCCGCTTTTTTGCACTCCGAATAGAGCTTGCAAAATTTTTCCGTCGCTTCCTCGCCCTCGCCGATGATTATTGCGTCGAAAAAGTCGGCGAAGGGCTCGGGATTTGCCGTGCATGGCCCGCCCGCAATAATTATCGGACAGTCCTCGCCGCGTTCCGACGTCCTGAACGGGATTTTTGCAAGCTCCAGCATATATAAAAGGTTGGAATATAAAAGCTCATATTGCATCGAAAAGCCGACGATGTCGAACTCACCAAGCGGCCTTTTCGATTCCAGCGAAAACAGCGGCACACCTTCTTTTTCCATCGCCCGCCTCATATCCTCTTTGACGGCGAAACACCGCTCGGCGATAAATTCGGGCAGCTTGTTCACAATGTCGTAGAGAATGGCGATGCCGAGATTGCTCATGCCGATTTCGTAGATATCGGGAAAGCAAAAGCAAAAACGATACAAAGCCCCCGCCTTCTCGGGCTGGGCGCTGTTGTATTCGCCGCCCGTATAACGCGAGGGTTTTTCAACCAAGAGCAAAATTTTGTCGAGTTTGGATTTAATTTCAGGCATCGTGCATAGTCAGCGCGGCCGCCCCCACGATGCCAGCGTCGTTTTTGAGCGATGCCGCCGTAACCTTAATCTTGGGGTTGTAGCCTTTGCCGTAGATGTGTTTGTTTAAGTATCTTTGAATGGGCTTGACGATGTAATCGCCCTCGTTGGATATTCCGCCGCCCATAATTATTATCTCGGGGAAGAAGAGGTTGGCGATGTTGACGATGCCCATTCCGACATATTCAAGATATTTCTTTATTAACGCAATCGCGGTTTTATCGCCCTGTTTTGCCGCTTTAAACGCCGTTTTGCCGCTTAAGCCCTCTTCGTCGGCCAGCCGCGCAAGCAGGCTTTCGGGATGTTTTTCGGCGGCGCGCTTAGCCATGCGGATGAGTGCAGTCGCCGAGGCGAACGCCTCCCAATGGCCTTTCTCGCCGCAGCCGCAGGTGTCGCCGCCCTTGACGATTTGCATGTGCCCGCCCTCGGTGCCCGCCGAGTAGCCGCCCTCGAACAGCTTGCCGTCGATGACCATGCCGAAGCCCACGCCGGTGCCCAGCGTCACCAGCGCGGCGTTTTGATAGCCCCTCCCCGCGCCGAACAGCGTCTCGCCCAGCGCGGCGGCGTTGGCGTCGTTGGTGATTTTAATGTTTGGAACGCCCAGCCTCTGCTTTAAAAGACTGACGGCGCGAACTTTGACTAAATTTATATTGCAACAGTAGCGCACTATGCCGCCCTTGCTGTCGACGGAGCCGGGAAATCCCAAGCCTATTCCCGATATTTCCTTAAGGCTTAAGCCGTATTCCGCCGCCAAGCTTTCGATGAAGTCGGCTATCGCTCCGATTATCACCTGCGACGGCGCGAGATTGTCGGTAACAAACGACTTTTTAAGTAAAATTTCGCCATTTTCGTTGATGATTCCCGCCTTTATGCTCATTCCGCCGACGTCCACGCCGATGTAATACATAGTTTTCTCCTAAGTCGATTTTTGTAACTTATAAAATTATACAACCTTTCAGAGCAAAAATCAACCCGAGCTTAAGGGCGCGCGATAATTTCAATAAACCCAACCATATCTCGCCTTAACAATTCCTCAAATGCTATTATTCCATTATTTTCGGATTTTTTGAACCGGCTAATTGAGATTCGAAATTCGAATCTTTTGACGAATGGCTCAACAATAAATCAATGTATTTTTACTATTTTCGCAAGCTTCGGCTGTTGCCTAAGGGCTTTAAAGCTTTGACCTTGGCTTTGACGACGACGAGCTCCGTCCCCTCGGGCAGGCTCTCGATGGCGGCGGTAAAGCCTTCAAGCTCGAAATAAGCGGAAAGAAGGGCGGCAAGGTCGCGTTCGAAAACCTCGAAAAATCCGTCCGGCGCTTTTAATTTGTCGCGCGCCAGCATCTTCTCAAGACGGCGCACGCTGTCACGGGCGTTCAAGCCCTCCTCCTTTTGAATATGCCGCGGCTTAGGTAATCAAAGGCTTTATATGTGTCGTTTACGACGTTGTCGGCAAGGATATTCAGCGCCTTTTGCGTCTTTACGTTTTCGGGCAGCCCGATTAGCGGCGCGCCGTTGCAAAAATGCCTGTCTTCGGGGATAATGCCGACGGGTATTGCCGAAAGCAGCCGCGAAATATCGGTGGCGCACATCATCTCGCCTGATTTTACCAGCGAGGCGTCTATTCGGTTTATTATGAGCGACACGCTTTCCAAACGGTATGCCGAAAGCAGCTTAAAGACCTTATCAGCGTCACGTATCGAGGACACTGCGGGCGTGGCGACGACGAGGGCGCGGTCGGCCGCGCTGACGGCGCGGTGAAAGCCGTGCTCGATTCCTGCGGGACAGTCAATCAGCATATAGTCACAGTTTGATATGCCGTCAAGCGCGGCGCGGAAGGACTGCGCCGTCATGCCGGCGGGCTCGACGGCTGAAGGTAGCACATATAACTCGCGGCTGCCCGCCTTAATCAACGCCTGCGCCGCCGTGCACCTTCCTGCGATGACGTCGGCAAGGTCGTAGACCAGCTTATTTTCGACTCCCAGCGCGACGTCGAGATTATTCAAGCCGACGTCGGCGTCGACTAAAACGATGCGGTATCCTCTCGATGCCAAAACGACGCCGAGCGAGGCCGTCACCGTCGTTTTGCCCGCGCCGCCCTTCCCCGATGTCACCACGATTTTTTTCATAAGAAAAATTATAAAGAGGCGCTGCGAAAAAGGGCTGATAGGTTTTGTTAAAAAATCGCTTTTTTTGTAATCTTGCGTTTTAATTTATCTTTGTTAACGCTATTTGGGTGAATAAATCACGCGATTCGAAATTGGTATGTTTAGTGCGAGCGGCGCGAGACAGGCACACGACCGGAAATCGCGCCCCAAAAAACGGCTTTAACTTTGTAGCTTCAAAGTGTGATACAGGAATGAAGCCTACGTAAACCTTAGCATATGGGTAACGGACAGCCTTCAAGCTAAAAAAAGGAATAACGAAAAATATAACGCATAAACATATTAGGCGAGGTGAATTATGAAATACGAGAATATCAAGGTTGCCGACTCGGTCACCACCGAAAATGTCTTCGTTGAAAACAGAATCGGCGAAAAGCCCGAGAAGAAAAGGCACACGTTCGATTCGCTGGACATGGCGATACTGCCCGCCGCGATAGGCGTTTTGGCGTCGCTCGGCTATCTCATTTACAACATAGTGAGGACGGTATCCTTAAATGCGGCGGCGAACGCGCTGAACTCCCTGCTCGGCGCCATAATTTGAGCCGAATAAAATTTCATCCGCTGTTTTTTCTGCTCGCATTGCTGATGGTCGCAACGGGTCGGGCGTGGTTTTTTTTTGCCGCGCTCGCCTCGCTTTTCGTTCACGAGGGCGCGCACGCGCTGACGGCGCGGCGGCGGGGATATATAAAGACGGAAACGGTGCTGCTACCTTTCGGGGCGGCGCTTTCATCTTTGGACAGGCTGGATAAAAAGAGCGAGTTTTTTGTGGCGCTCGCAGGGCCGCTTGCCAGCCTTTTTTTATTTTTGGTCTCGGCGTCGCTTTTTTTGATTGTGGTAAAGATTAATCCCGCCGCCGCCGAATACATCCTGCCCTTTTATGCCGTCAATTTAGGGCTTTTTTTAATAAATCTCTTGCCAGCCTTCCCTCTCGACGGCGCCAGAATCGTCCTCGCTCTTTCCAAAGACAGAATCCGCGCATTAAAGGCGCTCAAAATCCCCGCGCTCCTTCTTTCCGCCGCGCTTTTTATCGCTTTCGTCGTTTCGGCGTTTTTTAAAATCAACTGGACGCTTGCGCTTATGTCGGTGTTTTTGCTTGCCGGCGCCACTTACTATTCCGACAAGGAATACTATGCCTGCATCTACCAAAAAGCGGGTGAGAAGGTGGATAAAATAGAAAAAATCCGCAAAGCGCGGATTATTGAGAGGCTTTCGAAAAAATCACAGTAAACTAATTAAACGGTAATTCCCGTCAAATCGGAAAGGAGACGGTTATCTGAAAGCAGCCTGCCGCCGCCGATTGCCACGGCGTTTTCGATGTCGGCGAGCGGCGTCACCGGCATAGATAGCCTTGCCGACAAAAATTCCTTAAGGCCGGGAAGGGCTGCGGTGCCGCCCGAAAGATAGAGCCCCCTTCTTCCGATTTCGGCGGCGAGCTCGGGCGGAGTCGCCGCGAGCACGCTCTCGATTACCTCCACCAAGTATTCGGCGAGAGGCGCGATGGCGGCCTTTAAGTTTTTGGAGCTGATTTGAGCGGTCTTGGGCGAGCCGTCGATGAGGTCGCGCCCGCCCGCCTCGAATTCGCCCTTGTCGTTGTCGTAGAGGCTGGCCGAAGAAATCTTGGCGCGCTCGGCGGTGTAGTCGCCGATTTTTAAGCGGTAGCGCTCGGTCACCATGTCGATGATGGCGTTGTTCATGGCGTTTCCCGCGATGTTGACGGAATAGCCCGCCGCGATGCCGTGACGTGTCACCGAAGCGATTTCGGACTTGCCGCCGCCTATGTCGACGAAAAGCCCGCCCGCGCTGTCGGTGTAGGCGATGAGGGCGAGCGGCGATTCCACTAAAAAGACGTCCTTTATGCCCGCCTTGGCGAAGGCCTTTTCGACTTCTTTTCGTTCGGGGCCGGTCAAGGCGCTGGAAACCAGCACTAAAGCGCCCGCCTTTTGGCGCGCGCTCTTGGTCATGATGCGGTCGAGATAAATTTTAAGCAGGCCGGAAAGAATGTCGATGTCGGCGACGGTGCCCTCTTTTACCGGAAACACCAGTCGGGCGCCGCCCAAGGAGCGCGTCATCAGGTTTTTGGCCTGAAAGCCCGACTCGATTATCTCGAATTTGTTTTTCTGCTTTACGACGGCGGCGATGGTGGGCTCGCGGAGCACCAGCCCCGAGCCCTTTAAAAATATCGTGATGTGGGAGGAACCCAAATCCACCGCCAGCTCATATTTAGCCATCTAAGCCCTCTATCTTCAGTTCTTTACTGATTTTCTCGACGGGAAAGCCCATGATGTTAAAGTAACTGCCAATGTAGCTTTCCACCACGCCGCCGTCCTGAACGCCGTAGGCACCCGCCTTGTCAAGCGGGCGGCATTCTTCGATATAATGGCGAATTTCGCCGTCGGAAAGCTTTTTCATTCGGACTAAGCTTTTATCGTAAAAAACCCGTTCTTTGCCCTCTTTCAAAAAACATACGCCGGTGTAGACGGCATGTTGTCTGCCCGAAAGCCTTTTCAGCATTCTAAAGGCGTCGGCCTCGTCAATAGGCTTGCCCACTATCGCGCTCTCAAAAAAAACAATGGTGTCGGCGGCGATAATCAGCGTATCGGAAATGGAAGGGATCGTAGCCTTGGCGGCGCGCGCCTTCTTTTTTGCAAGCTCGCGGACGACGGCGTGCGGGCGTTTTTTGGTAAAATTCTCGTCGGCCTCGGGCGCGGCGGTCAAAAAATCCGCCGCTATCATCTTCATTAGCTCAAGCCGCCTCGGCGACTTGGTGGCAAGGCAAATTCTCACAAAATTTCCAAATTCTTCCCAAACGACTTCTTAAAGTCGGGCGCCGCCTGAAGCGCGTCCTTAATCTCGAGCGAGCAGTCTCCCTCCGTTTCCGTCTTCATGATGACGCTGTCGCCAAGAACGTCGCAGTTGAGGCCGGTAATGAGCCCGCTCATGCTGCGGTCGAAGCTCTCGGCAATTCTCAAGATGACCGACAATTTCTTTATCGCCTCGGCGTCTTCGTCGGTGAACATCGAGCGATAGCGCATAAGGTCGCCCGAAGCAAAGCTCGCTTTTCGGTGGCCGGCCGCCACAAACGCCGACATGACAAGGTCTTTATGCGAAATGCCGTAGAGGTTGCTGTTTAAAATGATGTAGCTGCTGTGGTATTGATGGTCGTAGAATTTTATTCGCATGCCGCTGTCATGGAGAATGGCGGCAACCCTCAGCACCTTGACATAAGCGCGAGGGAGCTTATGCAGCACTTTAAGCTGTTTATAGAGCTGCATCGACAAAAAGTAAACGTGCTCGGCGTGCTGGGCGTTGATGTCGAAATAGTGCGTCAGCGTTTGCAGGCTGTGGCCGAGGACGTCGGACAGCGGCCGTTCCATCGTGATGGGCACGGCATAGCGGAACATCGCGCCTTCCCTAAGCCCGCTGCCCGAAACGGTGATTTTGTCGAAATGCATATAATCGACGACCGCCTTGATGGCCGAAAGGGCGCTGGGGAAAATGTCGGCCCGCCCCGACGACAAGCCCTTTATCTTGGTCGTCTTGTCGAGGTCTAACGTTTTAATGGTATTGTAGATATCGGTAATAAACTCGTCCGCCGACATGACGTAGTTGTGCGACATGTCGAAAGGATATTTTTTGACCATGCGGCTTATGCGGCCGAGGTTTCTAAACGAGCCGCCCACGCCCACGAACTGGGTGTCGGGCTCGACGTGGGAAAGCCAAGGAATCTTAGCTAAATGCTCGCCGATGAATCTTTCCACCTTTTCGGCGCGCTCCTCGGGCAATAAACTGTCGTTTTTAAAGAGCTCGGTCAGCGTGACGGCGCCGAAAGGCAGCGTCTCGTAGGCGATGAGGTTGCGGCGGTTGTAGTAAATGAACTGCGTGCTGCCGCCGCCTATATCCATGATGAAGCCCTTGGGAATATCCATCGAGTTGATGACGCCCTGATATACCAGCGTCGCCTGCTCTTCCTTGGAAAGCACCTTGATTTTAAGCCCGCAGGTCATGGCGACTTCGTCCAAAAAGCTCTTTTGGTTTTTGGCGCGGCGGACGGCGGAGGTGGCGTAGGCGAAAATCTTGGTGATGCCGTTGGCGTCGCAAAGCCGCATGAACATCTTGAGCGTCTTGATGGTTTGGGCGATCCTCGGCGGCTTTAAAAAGCCGTTCCATTCCATATCCTGCCCCAGCCTGACCGTTTCCTTGAGCTCGTCGAAGACAACGAAGTAGCCGCCCTCCAATATGTTCACCAGCACCAGCCGCGCCGAGTTGGACCCTAAATCGATAATCGCAATCTTTTCCATTAATAACCTCTTACCGTTTAATTATTATCTATCCCCTAAATCAATGTTGTTAACCTTGTCAAATCCGAAAAAAATCAAGGCTCCGTATTGCGGAGCTTGTGTAGCGGAGCTTGAATCGTCCAAATTATACCATACCGCAAAGGCTATTTCAAGGGGGGTTCTCAAAAAAATTAGCTTTTAGAGAATCATTATGATAATTAATTAGTTTTAAGAAAACTACTTAGGTAATTATATAAAGCTTAAAAATAATAAAAAAAACGCGGGATTTTCCCGCGGTTTTTTTGTTTAATTGAGCATATCTTATAGATTTCGCAAGGTTAAATCCAATAGGTTTGTTTACAGCGCGATTATGCATTTGACCGGACACTTTTCGTGGCAGAGGCCGCAACCGGTGCATTTTGAGTAGTCGATGACGGCAAGGTTATCAATGACGGTAATAGCGCCCGAGGGGCAGGCCCGCTGACAGGCGCCGCAGGCTATGCAACCGCGCTTGCAGATGGCGCGGACGTCTTTTCCCTTGTCGCGGCTGGAGCAGGCGACGTAGACTTTGGCGTCCTTGGGAATGCGCTTGATAATTTTTTTGGGGCAGGCTCTTATGCAGGCGCCGCAACCAACGCAGAGCGCCTCGTTAATTTCGCTGTAACCTTTTTCGCCTACCTCGCAGGCGTGGTAGTGGCAGGCGTCGGTGCAGGAGCCCATGCCGAGGCAGCCCCAAGCGCAGACCTTTCTGCCGCCCGCCAAAAGTTCCATTGAGCGACAGTCGCCGTAGCCCATATACTCGTATTTATCGAGCGAGTCGTTGCCGCCGTGGCAGCACACCACGACGCGCGTCGGCGCCGATTCCGTTACCGAAGCGCCCAAAATTTCGGCGATTTTAATTTTGTTTTCGGAAGAAGTGGCGGCGCACGCCTCGACGGTCGCCTTGCCCGCGGCGAGCGCGGCGGCAAAGCCCGAGCAGCCGGGATAGCCGCAGCCGCCGCAGTTGGCGCCGGCGAGAAGGGGGGCTATTTGCTCGGCTTTTTCGTCGCCTTTGACCTGCATCAGCTTGCCTAGCGCGGATAGCAACACAGCAAACAGCGCGGCGATGCCGAAGAGCAAGCCGGTGGGTATCATGATTGCCTTAAAAATTTCCATACCGCCCTCCTTATACCATGCCGGCGAAGGCGACGAACGCCATGCTCATGATTGATGCCGCGGCCAGCGTGACCGGAAAGCCCTTGAAGGGCTCGGGAACGTCGGAGCGGCGCAGTTTTTCGCGGATGCCCGCCAGTAAAAGCATGGCAAGCGTGAAGCCGACGCCCGAGAAGATGCCGTTCATAAACGCCGCGAGCAGGGTGTAGGACGCTATCTCGACATTGACGATGGCGACACCCAGCACTGCGCAGTTGGTGGTAATTAAGGGAAGGTAGATGCCAAGCGCGCTGTAAAGGGCGGGCGACAGCTTCTTAATTATGATTTCGACCAGCTGAACCAGCCCCGCGATAATCACTATGAAAGCTATAGTGCGTATGTAAACGAGGTCTAAGGGAACCAAAATGTAGCGGTCTACCGCGAAGGTTGCAATCGACGCTATGCCCATAACGAAGATGACGGCAAAGCCCATACCGAGCGCCGTCTCCGTCTTTTGGGAAACGCCTAAGAATGCGCAAATGCCCAGGAACTGCGCCAGCACGAAGTTGTTGACGAAGATTCCCGCAACTATAATCAAGAGATATTCGTTAACGCTCATTGCGGTGCCTCCTCTAACATTTCTGTCATGTTTTCATGGGCGTGGACGCCGCTTGCCGCTTTGGCCTTCATTTTGTCTTCGGCTTTTTTGGAAAGCCAATTGACAGCCGCAATCAAGAGTCCGAAGACGAGGAAGCCGCCGGCGGGAAGTATGAAGAATGCGGGCGCTTTTTCGGCGAATCCCGGGATTGCGAAACCGAAGATGCTGCCCGCGCCGATAAACTCTCTTATTCCGCCCATGACGATGAGGCTCAGCGTGAATCCCAAGCCCATGCCGAGGCCGTCCAAGGCGCTGTCCAAAATGGTGTTCATCGATGCGAACGCCTCGGCGCGCGCCAGAATTATGCAGTTGACGACTATCAGCGGAAGGTAAAGGCCAAGCAGCGAATATATGTCGGGCAAAAACTTTCTCAGCACCATTTCGACGATGGTGACGAAAGTAGCGATGACCAGCATAAAAGCGGGTATCCTGACTTTGTCGGGAATAATCTTCCTTAACGCCGACACCAGCACGTTGGAACACAGGAGAACGAAGGTGGTGCAGATTCCCATGTAAACGCCGTTCATGGCGGCCGTCGTCAGCGCCAACGTGGGGCAGGTGCCGAGAACGAGCCTGAACACGGGATTTGATTTAACTAAACCGTCGGTGAAATAACCCAGTCTGTTTTTCTTAATCATTGCCGCCGCCTCCTATTGTTTTATGGCAGAAGACAACCGCGTTGAGCGCGCCGAGCACGCCGTTGGAGGTCTTGGTGGAGCCCGAAACAGCTTCAACCTCGCCCGCGCCTTGGGCGTGTTTAGTGTAGACGAAGGCATCGAGCGCCGAAATGTCGGTGCCGATAAACTGCGTAAAAATCTTGCCCTTATCTAAAACGGCGGCGCCCAGCCCCGGCGTTTCCTTTGCCGAATAGACGCCGATTTTTTCAATAATGCCGCCCTTCACAAGCACAAAGAGCTCCACGCTTCCGCCGTAGCCCTTGCCGCCCGCGAGATAAAGGTATGCGTCCTCCTCGCCCTCGGGCATAAGAACCGTCTTGACGTAGCCGTCGGGGCAGTCGGGGATTTCGCCCTCGAAGACGGAATAGCCCGCCGCGCCGTAAAACGCCTCGGCCTTTTTGAGTATGGTCTGGTTTTCGTCGGTCTTGGTGAAATAGTTGACGGCGCCCAAAAGCGCGCCCGCTACGATAGCGATGACCGTCAGCACCAAAAGCGACTTTAAGATGTAGTAACCCGTTGACTCTTTAAATCCGGCTTTCATACTCCGCCTCCCCTGCCTCGAGCGCCAAAGGGAAAAAAGCGATTTATGCGTTCAAATTTCTTCATGCGTTCGCCTCCTTCGCCTTCCTGAGCTTGGGCTTTTTTTCCTTGCGGTATCCGAAGGGCCGCGGCTTTATGTATTTGTCGAGCAAAGGCGTCGCGATGTTCATGAGCACAATGGCGAGCGCCATACCCTCGGCGGGGCTGCCGAACTTTCGGATTATCATCGTCGTCATGCCTATGCCGGCGGCGTAAATTATGGTGCCCACCGCGGTATTGGGCGAAGTCGCGTAATCGGTCGCCATATAGACGGCGCCGAACAAAAGCCCGCCCGAAAGAAGGGACGGCAGCACATATTCGATATCCTGATAAAACGCCAGCGAAAACACCGCCGCCGAAAGGACGGTGACGAGAGGAGTTTTCCAATCAATGACCTTCCGGACTATGAGATAAATACAGCCGATTAAAATGGCAATGGCCGAAACCTCGCCCGCCGAGCCCGCTATGTCGCCCAAGAACAGTTTGAGCCAGTCGGCATTGCCTAGCGAGGCAAGCGGAGTAGCCGCCGTCGTCGCCGTCGTAGTCGCCGCGATGTCGAAAGTCACTATGTATTTGAAGTTATCGAACAGGGAGGCAAAGCCGTCGCCGAGCTTAACGGGCGCGAGGAAGGAATTCATTATGAGCGGCCAGCAGAGCATTAAAAAGATTCTGCCCGACGCCGCGGGGTTGGCAAAGTTTCTGCCGATGCCGCCGAACAGCATCTTGACGATGGCGATTGCGAACACCGCGCCCACCATGGGAACATAAAAGGGCACGACGGGAGGTAGGCAGAGCGCCAAAATCAATCCCGTCACCACCGCCGAAAGATCGTCCACGGTAGAGGGCTTTTTTCTCGCCTTGCAGTATAAAAACTCCGTCAAAACGGCGGTGCCGGCCGCAAGAAGCGCCAAAAACAGCGGATAGAACCCGAAAATCAGCACCGATGCCACCAGCGGACAGGAGAGCGCGATTATGACGTCGAGCATAATGGCTCTTGTCGTTTTGGGCGAGGTTATGTGGGGAGAAGAGGATACAATAAGCTTTCTCATATCAAATACCTTTCTCCTTTATCGTTTTTTTAGTGAGCCTGATGACTTGAACCAGCGGCCGCTTGGCGGGGCAAACGTAGCTGCAGGCGCCGCACTCGATGCAGTTTAAAACGCCCGCCGCCTTGACGGAGGCGAACTCGCCTTGCTCGTAGAGGCTCTCGAACACCATCGGCATTAAGTTCATGGGGCAGCATTTGTGGCAGGATGCGCAGTTAATGCACTGCGTCATCGGCCGCTCGCTTATTTCGGCGTCGGTCAGGAAAAGAAGCGCCGAGGTGCCCTTTACCACGCTCGCCGAAAGGTCGGATTGCGCCATGCCCATCATGGGCCCGCCCGAAAGTATCTTTGCGACGGCGTCCTCTTCGGCGTTGCCCTTTAAGTTGTCGTAAATGAATTTATAGGGAGTTCCTGTATAAACATAATAGTTGCCGGCGTGCTCAACGCCGCCCCCCGAAACGGTGACGGCGCGCATTATCGGCGGCCGCCCTTTTTCAACGGCCTCGCACACCGCGAGCGCCGTCTGAATGTTGAGGACGGTGACGCCTACCGCGGCGGGAAGCCCGCCCGCAGGCACGCGGCGGCGCGTAAGCGCGTAAATAAGTTGCTTCTCGGCGCCTTGGGGGTATTTGGTCTTGAGCAAGACCACTTTGATGTCGGGCGGCAAGACGGCGGCCAGTTTTTTTGCCGCTTCTGCTTTATTAGCTTCTATGCCGATTATTGCGTTAGCGGCGCCCGACGCCGCCTTGACCAAGGCGATACCGCGCGCCACTTCCTCGGTGCGCTCCAGCATAATCCGATAGTCGCAGGTTATGTAGGGTTCGCACTCGACGCCGTTCACAATCAAAGTGTCGATTGTTTCCTTGGGGGAAAGTTTGACAAAGAGCGGGAAGGCCGCGCCGCCCATTCCCGCTATTCCGGCGTCTTTCACGCGCGCTAAAATGTCCTCTTTCGCGGGATTTTCAAGCGGCGGTAAAAAATCTTCATCGTAGAGACCGTCGTTTTCGATTTCGACGTGAAGCGTCTTAATGCCCGAAGCCGACGGCTGTTTCACTAGAGCGGTTACTTTGCCCGACACCGGCGAATGGACGTTGGCCGAGATAAATCCCTGTGCGCGGCCAATGAGAGTGCCGCACTTGACGCTGTCGCCCACGGCTACGACCGCCTCGGCGGGCGCGCCGGCGTGCTGGGCAAGATTAACATAGAGTTTATCGGGCGCCGGCATTTTCTCAAGCGCGCAGCCGGCCGTCCGCTCTTTTCTGTCCTTGGGGTGTATGCCTCTGAAAAATGTTCTCAACAAGTCCTCCTTACGGACAAAATGCCCTGTTGGCAGGGCATTTTTTGCGGCTTTATCAGTCGTTGAAGTCCTTATACTTTTGTTTTATTTCCTCAAGTTTTTCGCTGGTTGCCGATTCTTTGCTGTAAGCGGGCTCGCTGTCGTCGGTCTTCTTTCTCGGCTTGTAATACTTTTTGACGAGTATGGCAATGACCGCAATGAGCAGGATGGCGCTGAAGACGATGGAGGAAATCCAAAGCCAAGCAAAGTCCTTGGGCGCTTCCACCGTTTCGTCGTCCTCGTCGCCGTCACCTGTGTCGATGTCGGTGGACGCCGGCATGGTGATTGCCTTGTTGTAGCCGTCGGAGAAGTTTTCGTCGCCCGTAATTTCCTCGAAATCGTCGGCCGTTATTTCTTCGACTCTGATGTCGTCGAACATGGCGTAGCCCGACACCAACCCGCTCTCGTCCTCGCTGTCGATAAACTCGCCGAGGCCCAGCGTAATGTTGGAGGAGAGCGAGGCCGCCCTCGTCGAAACGTAGAAGTTGTATTCCACCCACTCGTTGTCTTCGGTGACGATGTCGTCGAAGCGCAGCGATTCGTCGGAATTCAGATAGAGTTTGATATAGGCGCCGCTTCCCTCAATCAGGTAAGTCTTAACCCAGACGCTGACCTTGTAGAATTTTTCGGTGGAAAGCGAGTAGCTGTTGGAGACGTAGGAGTAGCCGTTGGGGCGGATGTTATTGATGACCAAAAGCCTGTTGCCCGTCCTTGCAGTGAGAGCCTCGGCGCTTATCTTGGACGCCGCAATCTCTTCAGGTGTGGGAACTTCCTCGTCCTCTTCGGGGTCGGTCACTTCCTGCAGGCCGAAGGTGTTTTCGATGTCGACGTATCTGGTGTCGACAACGCCCGAAACGGTGTTGGCCGAGGTGCCGTCGCTGGAGAGCTGGCCGCTCCACTTGGCGGGACGGATGACCGACGTTCTCTCGGTTTCGCTGCTGGCCGCGCTGTCGAAGCTGTCGGTGAAGAAGGACATCTTCTTGAGGAAGTTGCCCGCCGTCGCCTCGTCAAATTTTTCTTTGTCGACCGATTCGATTTCAACCGAGTCGAATATGACGGTTCCCAGTGATTTGTCGCTCTCAAGGCCTAATTCGTCGATGTCGGCAATATCTTTATTGACGCCCAGCCAAAGCTGCAACACGGCGTCGGATACGCTGGATAGGCCGACCTCCACCATGAAGGTGAACTTGGTCCACTTGCCGCCGTTGAGCGTTTGAGTGTTGATTTTGGCGAAATAGTTTTCGCCGCCCGTCGAGGGGCTCTCGCTGGTGAGGTAGATGCCGGCAACGGTGTCCGCGCCGTAGGTCTTGACCCAAACCGAGATTTTATAGTAGCTCGACGCCGACATCGAGAAAGTGTTGGACTTGTAGCCGACGGCAAAGCCGTCGCCGGTGTCCTCGACGTTGTGCATCATCAAAAACTTGGGCCCGCCCGAAAGCGCAACGCCGTAATTTTCGGCCTCCCAGTCGTCGTAGACGGTGGACGTGTATTCGCCGCCGTCCGTAGTGCCGAAGAGGTCGGCGACGCCGAGGTTGTTCAAAAGCACGGTGTTATTGACATTGACGACGCCCGTCAAAAGCTTGTCGGGCTTTATGGTGCTGTCGGTCAGGTTGAAGCTCTGCGGAACCGCGAACTTGGCGGTTACTTCGCCGTCCTTCATGCCGGTGAAGACGCCGTCGACGATGCCTTCCGAGGCGTTCAAATCGATGTTGTTAAATGCGCCGTTGGTGAACGAAGTCGCCGTAGTCGTAGCGAATGAGTAGGATTTAACGTAGGTGCTCGAAGAGATGTTGGTGTATTCGGTGTAGGACAGCTTCTCCATGTTGGCATGGGCGAAGAACGCCGTGCCGTCGGCAAGGGTATCGGGCGTCCAGCGCGAGCCGGAGCCTGCGCCCAGCTCAATATAGACTTGCTTATCCTCGTCAATGCTGCCTTGAATCTTGAAGACAATCTCCTGCCAGCCGTTGGTTTTTGCGTTCTTGATCTCGGCGGTGTTGACTGCGGTGAAGCTCGAAAGCATGGTGTCGTCCTTGGCGTTGTAGAGATAGAGATAGATGCCCGAGGTCTTCTTGATGTCGGCCGTCTTCACCCAAACTGCGTAGCGGTAGTAGGAGTTTTTGACAATGGTGATGGCCCCGCTCTTCAGCCGGAAAATCGAGTTGTTGTTCTTGATAATCAAGACTTTCTCGGAGATGCCCGAATACGGCGCCAGCGGGTTTTCCTCGGTCAGCGTCCACTCGGGAGCGAAGGTGTCGGCGACGCCCGCGATAATACCGTCGGTCGAGACGCCGTCAATGGTGGTGGCGTCCTCATCGAAGTCGATGCTCCAGCCGGCAGGAATTCCTTCGGTCAAATCGTCAATCTCCGTCGCGGCGGGTTCGCCTGCCGTAAAGTCGGGAACGACAATCGAGGAAGCGGCGAGCGAAAGGTCGGCTTTCTTTAAGGTCGGCGATTCCACCGCGCCCGAAAACGCGGTGTCGTCGGCGTATTCCTGAAGCGCGATGTTGTCGAAAAACGCCCAGCCTGCCGAGAAGGTGCCGAGGGAATCATAGGTGTCGAAATAGTTTTTGTCGAGCTCGCCCGCGGTCTGGTCCTTCCACGTGCTCTTATAGGTGTAGTTGATATAATTCAGAGACTCGTCGGTGACGGTCTTTTCGATGAGGTTGTTGTCGGACTTGCCGCCCGTGCCCAGCCAAAGCTGAAGGGTATAGGTGATGTTGCGGTTGGGGTTGCCCTTTATCCAGAAAGTGTAGGTCTCCCAGCCGCCCGTGCTGCCGCGGTTGTTCTTTTCGGTCGCCTTGGAGATGCCCTCAATCTTGATGTCCTCCTCGCCGCCCTTCAAAACGAGGCTGACGCCGGCGCCGAATATATCGTAGGTGTAGACCGAAACGGTGAGGCGGTAGGACTTGCCGCGCTCGACGGTAATCGGGGTGTTGCCCTGAATCGACTGCGCGCTCATGTTGCTTTGATAAAGCATATAGATGTTGGTGCCGAGTGAGCCTGCGGGCAGGCTGTCGCCCGGCCCGATAAGCGTGGCGGCCTCGCCTTCGCCGATGGTAAACGCTTTTTTGGCGGCGTTGTCGGAGCCGAGCTCGTAGGTGCTGGAGCCGGTAACCTTGGCGTAGTAGAAGGTCTCGCCGTAGCTCGTTATGTTGTCCGCCCATTTAGAGGTGTCGACGATGCCGTATTTTCTGTTGACGTTGGTGGTGGGCGCCATGTTGTCGTCTTTATCGTGGTCGCCCAGTCTGCTGGTGAAAAGGTAAGCCGAGCCCGAGGGGGCGCCGCTTCCGAAGTCGAACTCGCCGTTGCCCACGCCTCTTAAGTTGGCTTTCATGACGGGATTTTCGGCGGAGGTCAGCGTCGACTGCGCCTCTTGATATTCGTTAATCGTCACTTCTTCGTCAATGGTGATGTTGTCAAAAAAGGCATAGCCCTTGGTCAAGCCGGCGTCGGAGCTGCCCGAGCCGTAGCCCAAGCCGAGCAGAAGCGTCAGGCTGTTGGAGCTCGTAACGTTGCCCGCGATATAGAAAGTGAAGGTCTTCCATTCGCCCGCGGTGTCAATGGAGCGGAACTCGGCGTAAGTCGAGCTGCTGAAATAAATGCGCGCGCCCGGCGTCCGCTTGGCTTCGTCTATCGTGGTGTTGCCCGATATCCCCACCGTCTTGACGTCAATGGTGATTTTATAGATGGCGTCGGCAGTCACCGAAAAAGAGGTCGAGGTGTAGGTGTAGACCGTCGGCTCTTTATTGTAAATCATCAGCATGTTGTCGTCTTCGGGCGTTCCCTTCTTACCGGGGTTGGCAAGGTCGTCCCAGACCGACTTCTTGGATTCGTAATCTGCTTCCTTGACGCTTATGATGCCCGCCTCGATTTTGTCGGCCGACTTCTGAGGGAGCACGCTGGCGGGCTCGGTGCCCGTCCAGCTCTTGGGCGCCAGCGGGAAATCACCCGCCGCCGAGGTGGACTCGGAAAAATCGTAGTTCAGTATGCGGGGCGGATCCTCCGTTTCTTCCTCTTCCTCTTCGTTTTCATCGCCGGGGTCTTCGGAGTTTTCGGCGTCGTTGCATGCCGCGAAAATTACTATCGACAGCACCAACATCAGCACAAGCATGATAAGGAGGAATTTCTTAAGCTTCGTGTTTTCCATATTTGATTCCTAAGTTAAGTATTTTACCTTTCGGCTACTCGTTTATACACGCGCGGGGTCTGAAATATTTGCACGCTAAAAGATTATAATACATAATGATTAAATTAGCAAACAATTTGACTTTCAAAAATCTCTCAAAAAATACCGCTTTTTATTGCGTTTTTACCTCGCTTCGTCTTTCCGACCCCGACTTTTTAATAGTTTTGAAAGCTTTTAAAATACTATTCAGGCTATAAAAAATCGGGAGAAGACAGTGTTTCAGCGCGCAAACAACTTAAAATATGAAATCGAGCCAATCTCGAAAAAGCTCAAGATCGGCGCGCTTGAGGTATTTGCCGGGCTCGTCATCGGCTTCATCAACGGTTATCTCGGTGCGGGCGGCGGAATGCTCGTCGTGCCCGTTTTGACCTTCGTTTCGGGACTTGCCGAAAAAAACGCCCACGCCACCGCCATCGCCATAATTTTCCCGATGTCGATGGCAAGCGCAATCGTTTACGTATTAAAGGGCGCGCTCGATACCTCTCTGCTCGGCTCGGTGGTCTCGGGCGTGGTTTTGGGCGGCATACTGGGCGCGGTAGTCCTTTATAAGGCGAGCAACAAAGCGCTCACATTATTCTTTTACGCCGTCATGATTGCCGCCGGTATAAAAATGGTTATTTGACCTAATCCACGCTTTATCGGCGTATTTCGACTAAATAAACATCGAATATGCTATATAACGACAAAATCAGCCAAAAAGAAGCGCCAAAAAATCCGCTCGAAAAATAGATTATAAATCAAAAAGAACAATTGGGGCGGATTAGGAAATTAATTCGGGACGCCCAAAGCGCGTCGGGATTTGGCTACATATGCTGTATTTGTTGACAGGAATAATTTCGGGAATATTGGGAGGAATGGGCATGGGCGGCGGCACGCTACTCGTGCCCGTGCTGACGCTCGGCCTCGGCGTTCCCCAACTTGGCGCGCAAGCCTTAAATCTGGTTTCCTTTATTCCCATGAGCCTCCTTGCGCTGACAATTCACCTAAAAAACAAGCTCGTAAAATGGAAGCCCGTCCTTTATATCGCGTTGCCCGCCGTGGGTGCGTCGATTGCGGCTTCCTTTCTCGCCGCGTCGGCGCCGCCCGAACTGCTTCGGCGGGCATTCGGTTTTTTCCTTATCGCATTAGGCGGCGTTTCCCTTCTTTTCACCGCACTAAATAGAAAAAGCGGATAATCCTACTGATAAAGGCGTTTTAGCTTTTTTCAAAATCAAATTTCAGCTCCGGATTAACCTTGCGATTATAAATTCGGTTTTTAATATTTTTAAGAGTTGGGCGCCGGCTTATTTGCCTTCGAAGCGGCGCGTCCGAATTTCTTAGCTCGCAGCTTTTGTGTGAAAGATTTTTTCGTTGATTTTTCAGACGATTTTTTAATTTTTAAAACATCTATTCCGCTTCTTCCCAGCGATTTCAAAAACGCGACTACTTTAAAGTCGATTATTTTGAAGGCGAGGACGGCGGCGGAATAAAGCCCTACCGAAACCGCGGTAATCAAAACGATGCGGTAAAAATCGGTAAACCAACGCGACAAAAACCTCTCCGATAACATACCGATTAGCACGCAGGGCACGGCGAGAAGAAGCGCCGCCGTAATCTTTTTAAGGTCGAGTATCGGCCCTTTTATTATTTTTCTTATCGACAGCACGTTGAGCAAAGTGGTGATGAAAAAGCATATTCCCGTGCCCGCCGCCATTCCTATTATGCCTATGTATTTGGGCAGAAAAATGAGAGAGGGTAACAGCACCGCCGCGCCCGCGGCATAGTTGATAAAGGTCCGCCGCTCATGGCCCAGCGAGTTTAAAACGGTGGAGGTGATTTGGTTTAAGGATATGGGATAGATGGTGACGGCGGCGAGCGAAAGAAGCTTTCCCGCGATTTCGTCCTTAAACAAAAAGCGCACAAGCGGCTCGCCGAGCGGTATATACATGATGGCGAAAATTCCCGAAATGACGACGCAAAACAGAATCGAGCTTTTGACGCGCCGCGCTATCTCGTCCTGCTTCTTTTCGGCGGAGGCCGAGGCCAGCTCGGGAATCAGCACCACCGACAGCGCGCCCGTCAAGATGGTGGGCGCCATAAGTAGCGGCAGCGCCATGCCCGTCATTCTGCCGAACATGGCTGTTGCCTCGGCGACGGTGAGGCCGGCGGCGACCAGCCGCGAGGGAATGATTATCGCCGTCAGCGAGTTTAAGATGTTGCTCGCTCCCCGCGTCGCCGTCAGCGGCAACGACTGCTTGACAAGTTCGGAAAACCCGTGGGGGCGCTTAAGCCGCCCGCCGCGCTTTAAGAATATCAAAAAGAGAATAATCAAGCTTACGAAATCGCCTACCGCAATCGCCACAGCTATCGCCATCGCGCCCGTCACGGCGGCGAAAATGCCGGCCGCGAGAAGCATGGTGAACAAAAGCTTAAAAAGCTCCTCCATCAGTTCGGCGAGGCTGAAAGTTGAAAACTGCTTTCTTCCCCAGAAATAACTTCGGAGCGATGAGTAAATGCTGGTCGAAAACAGCGCGGGCAACATCGTTAAAAAGAGGGGGATGCAACGGCGGTCGCTGAAAATGTAGGGCAGAAGCGGCTTTAGCGCCAAGAAAAGGCCGATAAATAAAAGAGACAGCCCGCCGCAAATGATGATGCTCGCCGTCAGCATGGCCGACGCCCTTGCGTTCTGGCCTTTGGCGGTGAGTTCGGCCACCTTTCTCGAAAGCACGGGCGGAATGCCGCTCGCCGAGAACGCCAGAATCATCAAAATGACCGACAGCGCGATTTGATAAAGCCCCACCGCCTCGGCGCCGAATTTTCTTGAGATAAAGACCTTGAAAATAAAGCCGAGTGTCCGCGTCATCGCCGAAAAAACGGTGACGGTCATCATAGAGTGGAAAATTTTTGAGCCGCTCGGTTTCATACAGATAAATTTATGTTAAAAAAAAAGTAAAAATACCTTGCGGAAAGACAAGGCTAAATGATGTCCTTGGAGTCGAAGCACATAAGCTCGCGGAGGTTTTGGGAAATAGCGAAAAGCGAAGTCACTTTGGATGCGGCGTTCATAAAATCCTCTTTGTAAAGGCTGCCCTTGACCTCGCCTATCGCCACCGACATGGCGCGAAGGTCGGCGGAAAAAGCCAAATGCTCAAGCACGCACTTTTTTTGCTCCCACCACTCGGCAAGCTCCTCGGTCTTTCCCATCGAAGTCGGCGAATCCTCGGCGATAACCGAGGTCAAGAGCGCGTCCAGCCTGCCGTCGAGCTCGTCGAAGACGCGCTTTACATAAATCATTTCCCATATTCCCCCTGCAATAATTATCGCAAGGAAGAGAAGCGCTATAATCGTTTTGGTTTTATTTCTCGACAACATTTTTTGCCTGCTGTTTCCCTAATGTATTTTTCTTATCATTTTGCGTTTGCTTCACACCGTTTTCTTGACAATACTTTTGAGGCTTGTTTTTCCTAAATAAACATTTTTCCCCCGCGTTTTCCAACTCGGATTTTGTTTGCCGTTATTAATTTTATCCCAGCGTTTCGTTGAAAGAAGGCGCGGCGTAGGGCTGGCAGAATATGCTCTTGTCCTCCGTCAAAGTGAGAAGATAGATGTCCTTTTCGGTATAGTTTTTTGTGCCGAGATAGCTCAGTATGTCGTCCTTGGCGAGCCCGATGTTGAGGTTTCGTAAATTTTCGCCCAAAAACTTGCCTTCCACTATGATGGTCGAGGGCATTTCGGCGGTGCCGCCCATTATATTGAGGTCGGCGTTGGTGGCGGGCGAGTTGGCGAATTTGGGAAGAACGGAGAGCTTGCCGCTCGTCTCGACGATGGCGTATTCGACGTCGGCGGGAGTAAAATAGCCCGCGCCCCTAAGCGCCTCGAGTAGGTCGTTGGTGTTCATGGAGAGCTGCTTCATTATGTCGCATTGAATATTGCCCTTTTCAATGACGACGGAGGGCCTGCCGTTTAAAACGCGGCGGAAGCGGATGCTGAAAACGGCCATCTTAGTGATGAAAAAGTGTAATAAGAAGAGGGTAAAGACGGGCACAATGCCGTAAAAGATGGGAATGGTGGCGTCCGCCATCGGAATGCAGGCAAGCTCGGCGGCGACAAGCGTTATCGCGAACTCAAAAGGCTGCAGCTCGCCCAACTGCCGCTTGCCCATTAGCCGCATGGCGACGAAGAGAAAAAAGTATATTACGACGCATCGTATGACCAATATGAACATACCGTTAGTATTTTTTAGCGCGCGCGAATTATTCTGTCATTTTGCCTTATATAGCGGCTTTTAGTAATTTTGATAAGGAAAAATAATTATGAAAAAAGGCGGTATTGATACCGCCTTTATTAAAAACTGTTGATAAGGTAACAAGGCAAAAAACGAGATTGCGGTTTTTGCTTAGCTTTGTCCGAGTATGCCCTTTAAATACTGACCGGTATAGCTTTGAGCGCACCGTGCCACCTCTTCGGGAGTGCCCGCGGCAATTACGCAGCCGCCGGCGTCGCCGCCGTCCGGCCCTAAGTCGATGATGTTGTCGGCGGTCTTTATGACATCTAAGTTGTGCTCGATGACGACCACGGTGTTGCCGCCCTCTACTAATCGTGAGAGGATTTTCAAAAGCTTGTCGACGTCGTAGGAATGAAGGCCGGTCGTCGGCTCGTCGAGAATATAGATTGTCTTGCCCGTGCTTCGCTTTGCAAGCTCGGTGGCGAGCTTGACGCGCTGCGCCTCGCCGCCCGAAAGCGTCGTCGAGGACTGGCCCAGCCTGATATAGCCGAGGCCTACGTCAAACAGCGTCTTGATTTTATTGTAAATTCTCGGGATGTTCTGGAAGAACTCGCACGCTTCCTCCACCGTCATATCAAGGACGTCGAAGATGCTCTTGCCCTTATATTTGACGTCGAGCGTTTCACGGTTGTAGCGCTTGCTTTTGCAGACGTCGCAGGGCACGTAAATGTCGGGCAAGAAGTGCATTTCAATCTTGATTATGCCGTCGCCGCCGCAGTGCTCGCAGCGCCCTCCCGCGATGTTGAAGCTGAACCTGCCCGCCTTGTAGCCCTTGGCTTTAGCGTCGGGCGTCATCGCGAACAGCTCGCGGATATGTGTGAAAACGCCGGTGTAGGTGGCGGGGTTGCTCCTCGGCGTCCGCCCGATGGGGCTCTGGTCGATGGCTATGATTTTGTCGAAATGCTCGAAACCCGTTATGCTCTTGTATTTCCCTTCGGGAATTCTGGCGCCGTTAAGCCTTACGGCAAGCGCGGGATAGAGGATTTCGTTGACGAGGCTGCTCTTACCGCTGCCGGAAACGCCGGTAATCACGGTAAAGAGGCCGACCGGTATTTCGACGTCAATTTCCTTTAAGTTGTTTTGCGCCGCGCCGACAAGTTTAAGCGCCCTGCCGTCGGGCGTCCGCCTGAACCCGGGAAGCGCAATCGCAAGCTCGCCCGAAAGATATTTGCCGGTTATGGATGACGGCGAGGCTATGATATCCCCGACGCTGCCCGAAGCCACCAGCTCGCCGCCGTGGATGCCGGCGCCCGGCCCGATGTCGACGATATAGTCGGCGGAACGGATGGTCTCCTCGTCGTGCTCGACGACAATCAGCGTGTTGCCGAGGTCGCGAAGTCCTTTCAAGCTTTGAAGCAGCCGCGCGTTGTCCTTTTGATGAAGCCCTATGCTGGGCTCGTCTAAAATATACAAAACGCCCGAAAGCCCGCTGCCTATCTGCGTCGCCAGCCTGATGCGCTGCGACTCGCCGCCCGAAAGGCTCATCGCCGAGCGCGACAGCGTCAAATAGTTGAGGCCGACGTCGGTCAAAAACTTAAGCCGCGCCGAAATTTCCTTCAAAATCCGCCTCGCTATCATGCGTTCGGTTTCCGAAAGCTCGAGCGACGATAAAAATTCCTCCATCTTTATGACGGTGAAATTCGTTATTTCGGAGATATTCTTGCCGCCGACGGTGACGGCGAGCGCCTCTCTTTTAAGCCGTTTGCCCGAGCAAACCGCGCAGGGCGTGTTCTTCATAAGCTTTTCGATGTCGCGCTTGACCGCCTCCGACACCGTCTCGCGGTAACGGCGGCTCAAGTTGTTTATTATGCCCTCGAAGCTGGCGAAATAGCGCCCCGAAAATGAGGAATTGTTGTAAACCATGGGTATCCGCTCGCCGTCGTTGCCGTAAAAGAGAATTTTCAAAATGTTCTCGGGGAGTTCGCCTATCGGCATGTCCAGCGAAAATCCGTAGGCCTTTGCGAGCGCGTTATACTGCATGTCGGCGATTTTGCCGCTGTCCAGGTTCCAGCCCGTTATTGAAGATAGCGCGCCGCCCTTTATGCTCAAACTCCAATCGGGCACGATGAGGTTGACGTCGAGCTCGCTCTTATAGCCCAGCCCGCTGCATTCGGGGCAGGCGCCGTAGGGATTGTTGAAGGAAAACAGCCTGGGCGTCAGCTCCTCTATGCTTATGTCGCAGTCGGGGCAGCTGTATTTTGTCGAATAGAGCACCTCGTCGCCCTCGAAATCTATTGTTACCAGCCCTTCGGCGAGCTTGAGCGCGGCCTCGACGCTGTCGCTGAGCCGCCGCTCCACCCCTTCCTTGATGACTATGCGGTCAATCACGACGCTTATTGTGTGCTTTATATTTTTGTCGAGCGTTATTTCCTCGTCAAGCGCATACATTATGCCGTCGACCTTGACTCTGGCGTAGCCGCTCTTTCTATAGCTCTCGAAAAGCTTGCCGTATTCGCCCTTTCTGCCCCTCACGACGGGCGCCATAACGGAGATTTTGCCGCCGCGCGCTATAATTTTGTCGATGATTTGATCCACCGTCTGATGCTCTATTTCCCGTCCGCACTCCGGGCAGTGAGGATGGCCGATGCGGGCGTAAAGAAGCCTTAAATAGTCGTATATTTCGGTCACCGTGCCGACGGTGGAGCGGGGGTTGTGGGAGGTTGTCTTCTGGTCGATTGAAACGGCGGGAGAAAGGCCTTCGATGTATTCGACGTCGGGCTTTTCCATCTGCCCCAAAAACATTCTGGCGTAGGACGACAGGCTTTCGATATACCGCCTCTGCCCCTCGGCAAAAATGGTGTCGAAGGCAAGCGAAGTCTTGCCCGAGCCCGAAATGCCGGTGAACACCACCAGTTTATTCCGCGGTATTTCTACGTCGATATTTTTAAGGTTGTTTTCCTTAGCACCCTTTATGAAAAGTTTGTCCATATATCAATCTTTTGTTGTTTTACAATCCTTATTCGGCATTTGCGAAATTATTCTTTTTAATCCGCGAAGCTCGCCCGCGCGGTATCGGATCTGCCCTCAAGCAAGCATTCCGCCTAAAGACTAACTTCGCTTATTTCTGTATTTTCTAAGCTCGGCAAGCTGGTCGCGAAGCTTGATTGCAAGCTCGAAATTGAGCGAATCCGCGGCGACCTGCATGGCGCCCTTTATGCGCTCAATTTCACGAGCGAGGTCTTTATCGTCCATTTTCGGCTGTTCATCCGCCTGTTTCGTGATTGAAAGCGAATTGACGATTTCTTTCTTGACGCTCTCGGGCGTTATGCCGTGCTCGAGGTTATAGTCTTCCTGCACCTTTCTTCTGCGGTCGGTTTCTCCGATCGCCCGCTTCATGCTGTCGGTCATATTGTCGGCATACATGACGACCTTGCCGTCGACGTTTCTCGCCGCCCTTCCGATTGTTTGAATCAGCGAGGTTTCGCTTCGCAAAAAGCCTTCTTTGTCGGCGTCGAGAATGGCGACGAGCTGCACCTCGGGAATATCCAGCCCCTCGCGAAGAAGGTTGATGCCGACAAGGACGTCGAAGTCGCCGCGGCGGAGCGAGTTTACAATTTGAATCCGCTCAAGTGTGTCGATATCGCTGTGAAGGTAACGCACTTTGACGCCGTTTTCCATAAGATAGTCGGTCAGGTTTTCCGCCATTTTTTTAGTGAGCGTGGTAACCAACACCTTGCCGCCGTTGTGAACGGTCTTGTCTATTTCGTCGATGAGGTCGTCAATCTGCCCCTCAATCGGCCGCACCTCAACTTTAGGGTCTACCAAGCCCGTCGGGCGCACCAGTTGCTCGACGACGGCGTCGGCAATCGACAGCTCATAGGGGCCGGGCGTCGCCGAAGTGCAGATAAATTGAAAAATCCGCTCGTCGAACTCGGCAAAGTTGAGGGGGCGGTTGTCGTAGGCGGCGTGCAAACGGAAGCCGTAGTCGACGAGATTTATCTTCCTCGAGCGGTCGCCGTTATACATGCCGCGGATTTGCGGCAGCGTCATATGGCTTTCGTCGATGAAAACGATGAAGTCCTTAGGAAAGAAGTCCAGAAGCGTATATGGCGCCTGACCGGGCTTTCTGCCGTCGAAATAGCGCGAATAGTTCTCGATGCCGTTGCAGTAGCCCGTCTCGCGAATCATCTCGAGGTCGTAGCTGACGCGCTCCTCCAACCGTTGCGCCTCAATCAGCTTGTTTTTTTCGCGGAAAGCCGCGACTTGAAGCTTTTTATCATGCTCGATTTGAGCGAGCGCTTCCTCCAAATGCTCGCCGCCCACGACATAGTGGCTGGCGGGAAAGATGACGGCGTGCTTCAATTCGCTCAAGACCTTGCCGGTTAAAGCGTCAAACTCGAGGAGTCTTTCTATGGTGTCGCCAAAAAATTCCGCTCTTATCGCAATTTCGCTGTTTGCGGCGGGGAAGACGTCTACGGTGTCGCCTCGCGCGCGGAAAGTGGAGCGCGAAAACTCGAGGTCGCTCCGCTTATACTGACTGTCGACGAGCCGCCTAAGAAGGGCGTCGCGTTCAATTTCCATTCCCGGTCGCAGCGAAACAGCCTGACTGTAATACTCTTTAGGCGCGCCCAAGCCGTAGATGCAGGAAACGGACGCCACGACGATGACGTCGCGCGCTTCGCAGAGCGAGCTCGTCGCGCTGTGGCGCAATTTATCAATCTCGTCGTTGATTTCGAGGTCTTTTTCGATGTAGGTATCGGAACGCGGAATATAAGCTTCGGGCTGATAATAGTCGTAGTAGCTGACAAAAAATTCGACGCGGTTACGCGGGAAAAATTCGCGAAATTCGTTGCAGAGCTGGGCGGCGAGCACCTTGTTGTGGGCGATGACGAGAGCGGGACGCTGGACGCGCTCGATGACGTTCGCCATGGTGAAAGTCTTGCCGCTGCCGGTGACGCCCAAGAGCACCTGCGCCCTAAGTCCGGCGTCCAAGCCCGCGACAAGATTTGAAATAGCCTCGGGCTGGTCACCGCAAGGCTTATACTTAGAAGATAGTTCTAACCTGTCCATCAGCCGATTATTTCCTGCAAAAGCCAGCGCACTATGAGCGATATCACCGCGGTCAGGATTGCGCAGATTATTGTTAGCGTTATTTTAAATCTTAAACTCCGCTTAAAGGAAACTTCTTCGCGCGCGAAGGCCAGGCCCTTTTGATGAAGATTTATGCAATAGATAAGCTCGCCCTTCTTGTCGGTGGTGGTGACGTCGAAATAGTCGTCAAGCTCAAGCACTTTGAGCGTCGGCTCCAGCTCGGTTGCGCGGAATTCCAGCTCAAGCGGCAGCTTTTCGAATATCTCGGTGGGCGAAAGAAGACAAGCGCCGTTGTTGAGCATGGCCTGCTCGTAGACAACGACCATCAGCGCTTTTTCTTTTTTAGTCAATGTATTGCGGTCTAATGCCATGTTATTTTACCGCCAGTGAAATGATGAGATAGACTATGCTCGCAAAAAACCCGCCGATAAATCCGCCCAAGAGCGCCGCCAAAAACAGCTGCCGCTTTACCGATATTCCCGATGCAGTCTTAATTCCCGGCGCCGCCACAACGCCCGTCTCTTCGATGATTTTTTGAGCGACGACGGCGGTTTTTTCGGCCTCGATAATCGCTTTGCTTGTCCCCGCCAGGCAATAGTCGTTGAGCGTGGCGAATTTGACGTAGATGTATTCGCGCTCGGCAAGGTCCTTGATGACCTTGGAGAGCTCGGCCTTGGTGAGCGCGCCGCCCGCAGACTCGATAATCTCGTCGGCGTCCATCACTTTAAAGGCGCCGTCCTTGGACACGCTCCTGATATATTCCAGCACTTTTACGCTTTTTTCGTCTAACATAGTCTTTCCCTCTTTTTTATCGCCCAGTCATTATACCATTTTTTCGCTTTAAAATCAACTAACAAAGGCTTAACTTTGGGGCAAAAAAAAGCCGCGGGCTTGCCGCGGCCAAATTTAATATTAATACGGCTTGGGCGACAGGTTCTTATATTCGGTGAATGCGATTATGTAGCCGTCGGCTTCAATCGGCGGCTCCTTAGATATAAGTTTCCAGTTTTCAAGCTCGTCGAGGTTTTCGAAAAACACCTCGGCGCCGCCGTCCGCCTCGACCTTGGTAATCAGCGCGGTGCCGCAATAAGGTAGCATGGTGCGGTAAAACATGGCGCCGCCTATGATAAAAACGTCGTCGGTAGGATAGTTTTTCAAAAGCACTAATAACTCTTCCAAACTTTCCACAATAATGCAGTCGTCCCGCTTTTCACCGTCCGGCCAAAGCACTATGTTGACGCGATTCTTGAGCGGCTTGCCGCCGGGAAAGGAAAGGAGAGTGTTTCTGCCCATCACCACGACTTTGCCCAGCGTATGCTTCATGAAATGGCGCATATCCTCTTTTATGGAAAAGAGCAGGTCGTTGTTTTTGCCTATTCCCCATTTTTTATCAACAATAGCGATTACTTTCATTTTTACCTTTAAGCTATCAGTAGGCGAGTTCGTTTTTCAAATACTCGACGAGGTTTTCAATCGGCAGGCGGATTTGCGCCATGCTGTCGCGGTCGCGCACCGTCACGGTGTTATTATCAAGCGTGTCGAAGTCGACGGTGACGGCAAAGGGCGTGCCGATTTCGTCCTGACGGCGGTAGCGCTTGCCGATGGATGCGGTGTCGTCGTAGGTGGCGGGGAAATGCTTAGCGAGCATCTCGAAAACTTCAAGCGATTTTTCGCCCAGCTTGTTTTTCTGAAGCGGCAGAACGGCAACTTTGTAGGGCGCTAAGGCGTGATGGAGGCGGAGAACGATGCGAGTTTCGCCGTCGGCAACGTCCTCGTCGTAGGCGTTGACTAAAAATGCGAGCAGGCATCTCTCCACGCCGAGCGAGGGCTCGATGCAGTAAGGAACGAATTTTTCGCCCGTGACGGGATCGGTATAGTCCATATTTTCGCCGCTCTTGGTCTGGTGCGCCTTCAAATCGAAGTCGGTGCGGTCGGCTATGCCCCAAAGCTCGCCCCAGCCGAAGGGGAACAAGAACTCAAAGTCGGTGGTGGCGTTGGAATAGTGCGAAAGCTCGGCTTTGTCGTGGTCGCGAAGCTTTAGGTTTTCACTCTTCATGCCCAGCCCCATAAGCCAGTCCTTGCAGAAGTTTTTCCAGTAGGCAAACCACTCGAGGTCGGTGCCCGGCGCGCAAAAGAATTCCAGCTCCATCTGCTCGAATTCGCGGGTGCGGAAAATAAAGTTGCCCGGCGTTATTTCGTTTCTGAAGCTCTTGCCTATTTGCGCTATGCCGAAGGGGATTTTCTTTCTCGTGGTGCGGAGAACGTTTTTGAAGTTGACGAAGATACCCTGCGCCGTTTCGGGACGAAGATAAATGGTGTCGGCGGTGTCCTCGGTGACGCCCTGAAAGGTCTTGAACATCAAATTGAACTTTCTGACGCCGGTGAAGTCGGACTTGCCGCAGACGGGACAGGGAATTTTTTTATCGAGCACGTATTTTTCCATCTGCTCGTTTGTCCAGCCTGCCGTCTTGACCGGCTCGCCGTCGGAATAGGACTCAATGAGGCTGTCGGCGCGGTGGCGGCTCTTGCAGGAGCGGCAGTCCATCAAGGGGTCGGAAAATCCCGCGAGGTGGCCGCTCGCCTCCCAAACGGTGGGATTCATTAAAATGGCGCAGTCCACGCCCACGTTCAAGGGGTTTTCGAGCACGAATTTCTTCCACCAGGCCTGCTTGACGTTGTTTTTCAAAAGGACGCCCAACGGGCCGTAGTCCCAGGTATTGGCAAGCCCGCCGTATATTTCGCTGCCCGCGAAAATAAAGCCTCTGTTTTTGCAGAGCGCGATTAGTTTGTCCATGGTAACTTGAGCCATATGCGCCTCCAAGCCGCTGAATATACGCGGTTTTATTAATTTTATATATTAACCATTTAAAAGTCAATAAAAAATATAAGCGCAAAACCGAACGAAACGGCCCAAAATTGTATAGACCTTAGTTTTAGAAGGTTTTCGGCGCAAAAAGGAAAGGGCGCGTAGGTTACGCGCCCCGTCCGTTATGTAGTTTTTTTTACTTGCAGGGATTGCAGCCGAATCCGTCGCCGCAGCAGCAGCAAAGGATCAGAATCAGGGGCAGCAAATCGCAAATATTGCAGCCGCAGCCACGGCCGCCGCCGCAACCGCCGCAGCAGCAGAGAAGCAGGATGATTAAAAGACAGCAATCGCAGCCTCCGCCGCAGTTGTTCCCACCAAAGAATCCGCCCATTACTTATACCTCCTTAATATATTGGAGCGTATATGCCCGCAAACTAAGCCCGCAAGCTAATACGCCCCTACTTCACCATACGCAAACGGGCTTTTATGTGTTACGCTTTGGGATGGAATGGGTGCTGCTATGAATAATCTATTAGGTTTACCGAATGCAAGCTTATTTACAGCGGAAAATAAATGTGATTAAGATTTATTCGTCATTTCGAAATTGTATATCGAGGATTAGCAAGCTAAAAACCGCTTGATAATACGGTCGGGCTTTGTTATAATGTATGACATGCTGCTGGTGATGGATATAGGAAACACCAATGTAAAGATCGGCCTTTTTAAGACCGGCGAGCCCGAGCTTTTCGCGAGCTGGAGAATATCGACGCTTGCATCGAGGACGTCGGACGAGTTCGGCATGATTATTTTCGACCTTTTCAAGTCGGTGGGCATCGAGTTTTCCGACATCAAAGGAATTATAATTTCCTCGGTCGCGCCCACCTTGAACTATACCATCGAGCACACCTGCCTTTACTATCTCGGCCTTCAGCCGATATTCGTCGACCACCTTACCGACACCGGCATAAAAATCAAATACGACCACCCCGTTGAGCTCGGCGCCGACCGAATAGTGGGCGCGGCGGCGGCCTACCACATTTACGGCGGGCCCTGCATCGTCGTCGATTTCGGCTCGGCGACCACCTTTAACATCGTCGACGACAAGGGCGTTTTCTTGGGCGGCGCAATAGCGCCGGGACTTAAAGTAGCGTCCGAATCGCTGACCAACACGGCGGCCAAGCTTCCAAGAATCGAGCTCATCTCGCCCAAGAGCGCCATTGCCACCAACACCGTGGAAGGCATGCAGGCGGGCGTCATTTTAGGCTATACCGGCCTCGTCGACTATATGCTGAAGCGGATTAAGCGCGAATCGGGCTTAGACAACGCTAAAATCATCGCGACGGGCGGGCTTTCCGAACTCATTAAGCTCAACGAGCCCGGCCTCATCGACGTCATTGACCGTCCGCTCGCCTTAAAGGGGCTGAAGCTGATTTACGAAAGAATCACCGCTCAAAACTAGGCGGGACATAGAAAAATCGAGTTATTTCAAAATAATATTAAGAATGAAAAATAAAAGCCTTTTTAGTTAAAAAATATCAAAGAAAAGATTTAAAGAGGCAAAAGCTAAGAACGCGGAGGGAAACATGAAAAAAATCGGCGTTGCGCTGCTGGGGCTGGGAACGGTCGGCGGCGGCACCTACACAATACTTAAAGAAAAGCGCGAATTTTTCAGAGCGGTCGAGGGCGTCGACATCGAAGTAAAATATGTCGTCGAGAAAAACTTGGCGCGCTGCGCCGCTTTCGGCGTGCCCGAGGAAATAGTGACCTGCGACATCGATAAAGTTGTCGCCGACCCTTCGGTGAATATCGTCGCCGAGTTTTTCGGCGGAATCGAGCCCGCCAAAAGCTTTATGCTGAAGGCGCTCAAAAACGGCAAGAGCGTCGTCACCGCCAACAAGGAGCTCTTTTCCAAATATTGGCACGTGCTGGAGCCCGTCGCCAAAGAAAACGGCGCGGGACTTTATTTCGAGGCGACCTGCGTCGGCGGCGTGCCCATAATCCGCACGCTGACGGAAGGCGTTCAAGCCAACGAGATTCTTTCTATAAAGGGCATTGTCAACGGCACTACCAACTATATTTTGTCGGCAATGACCGAGAAAGGCACGCCCTATGCCGAGGCGCTCAAGGAGGCGCAGGCGCTGGGCTTTGCCGAGGCCGACCCCACCGCCGACGTCGAGGGCTTTGACGCCACCTACAAAATCAGCATTCTTTCCACCCTCGCCTATCACAAGAAAGTGCCCGTCGAGCGCGTCTACCGCGAGGGGATTTCGGGCGTTGACGTCGCCGACATCAACTACGGCCGCGAGCTCGGCATGACGCTGAAGCTTTTGGCAATCTCCAAAAGCAGAGGCGGCAAAATCGAGATCCGCGTCCATCCCGCCTTCATTTCCTGCAAACATCCGCTGGCCGCGGTCAGCGGCTCCTTTAACGCCGTTCATCTTATCGGCGACAGCGTGGGCGATATCATGCTCTACGGCAGAGGGGCGGGCGCGCTGCCGACCGGAAGCGCAATAGTCAGCGACATTCTATTTGCCGCCAACCAAAAATCGCACCGCTATCTCCCCTTCGACAATACCACTACGGTGACGGCGGACGAGGATTTCGCGCCCGATTTCACCAGCAAATATTACGTCAGAATGACCGTCAAGGACGAGTGCGGGACGCTCGGTAGAATTGCCGCTGCTTTCGGCAAATATAACGTTTCCATCGTCACCGTCCTTCAAAAGGACGCGACGGGAAAAGACGGAGTGCCCCTCATTTTCGTCACTCACGAAACCTCGGAGCAAAGCGCCAGATGCGCCATTGAGGAGGTTAAATCGCTAAAAGGCGTAATAAAAATCAACTCGGTAATCCGAGTCGAGGACTAAAGCGCCGCCATATCAAGTTTAAAAACCAAGTTAAAAAACAAGTTAAAAAATAAGATAAATTGCAAGCTAAGAATACAAAGTTAAAAAGCAAGTTAAAAAACGCGCGGCGCGCGTTTTTTTAATGGTTCAAAACGACTATGCCGGTCATTAATATGAAGAGAAAGGAAATCCAGATAGTAATGGGCAGAAAGAAAAGGCCGGCAGCAAGGTCGATATGGAGCATCCGCGCCAGATTTATGTAGGAAAAAATGAGTGTAACCACCGTCAGCGTGAATGCCGCGGCGACGTTCTCGATTTGAAAGAGGGAAAAAAGCGCGCCGAGCGCCATCGCCCACATCGCCGAAACCATTAAAAAATCGGGCGCGAACCTCCGCTTTATGACCAGCCGCGCCGCTGCCAAAATATTGAATAAAAAAACGAAAAACCAAATCAGCGAAAAGCCGTCGTCGGAGGGCAGATATTTAGGCTTTCCGAGCGCTAAATAAAACTCGGACCCGGTGTTTAGCATAAGCGAGGAAAACCACGCCACGATGAGCGTAAAAAAGCTCGCCAGCGTCAGTCCGGTCAGCCACTTGAAGGTTTTCATAAAGAAAATATATTCGAGGCCGCAGCTTAAAATTACATTCGGTGTTGACTTAGCCGGCGGCGTAAGTTATCATTAAGAAAGCAAAGCGCCCTTTTCCGCCGATTTTTTTAGCTTGCTGCTAAGTTTAAAAAACTTACACAAGACCAACCGAGGTGAAAATATGAGTAACGCCGATAAGGTTTTTATTGATAACTGCCGTCAGATTTTGACGGAGGGAGTGTGGGACAAAGGCCTGCCCGTGCGCCCGCGCTGGGAGGACGGCAAGCCCGCCTACACCGTTAAAAAGTTCTGCATCGTCAACCGCTATAATCTGGCGGAAGAATTTCCGATTTTGACGATTAGAAAAATCAACCTCGACGCCGCCGTCGACGAGCTTCTTTGGATTTGGCAGAAAAAATCCAACAACATAAAGGACCTAAACTCGCGGATTTGGGATGCGTGGGCCGATTCCAACGGCTCCATCGGCAAGGCATACGGCTACCAGCTCGGCATTAAACACCGTTATAAGGAGGGCATGTTCGACCAGGTCGACAGAGTGCTTTACGACCTCAAAAACAACCCTTTCAGCCGCCGCATTCTGACCAATATCTATAATTTTCAAGACCTCTTCGAGATGAGCCTCTACCCCTGCGCCTATTCCATGACTTTCAACGTTTCGGGCGACACCTTAAACGGCATCTTAAACCAGCGCTCGCAGGATATGCTGACCGCCAACAACTGGAACGTCGTTCAATATTCCGTCCTCCTCCATATGTTCGCGCAAGTTTCCGGCCTCAAGGCGGGCGAGCTCGTCCACGTTATCGCCGACGCCCACATCTACGACCGCCACGTTGAGCTCGTGGAAGAAATTTTGAAAAACCCGCAATATGAAGCGCCCAAGTTTTCGATAAACCCCGAAATAAATGATTTTTACGCCTTTACGCCGGGCGACTTCAAACTCGAGAACTACCGCTACACTCCGCTGAAAAAGAAAATCGAGGTGGCGGTTTAGCAGTATCGAACGCCGGCCTCAATGTGCCCTTGAGTATGCCCCCTGACTTGGCAAAATCTTAATCAGGAACGCAAACTAGAAACGGAAACTAATCAAGGTAAAAAAATCCCGAGACATCGGGATTTTTTTTCAATAATTTTTACTTTGTTACGAATTTATCTGCCCAGTAAGCGTTCGGCGTTTTTTTCAAAAATAAGCTCGAGGACGTCTTGGGGAAGGGAAAGCTTTAAAAGGGTGCCGGCCTCGATTTCGGGCGTGCTCCACGGAAGGTCGCTGGCGAACAAAACGCGCTCGGGCGAGTGGCGGTAAACGAGCTTTTTATAAATCGCTAGATCTATGTATTTTGCAACGCAGCCGGTGTCGAAATAGACTAGGGTTCCCGCGAGATATCTTAAAACGTCCTCCCACATCTCCATACCGCCCATGTGCGCGGCGACGAGCTTGAGCCGCGGGAAGGCGTCGACTACCCGTCTTATCGCCTTGGGCGCGGCGCGGCGGGTGTCGGGATAGGCGACGTCATAGCCCGAGTGAATGACGATAATAAGCCCCTCTTTTTCGGCGTAATCATAAATAGGAAAAAAGCGCTCGTCGGCGATATTAAAGCCCTGATATTCGGGGTGAAGCTTTATGCCGCGAAAACCCGAGGCCTTAATTTCGGCAAGCTCCGAAAGCGCTGTATCGGAAAGGGGATGAAGGGCGGCGAAGCTTTCAAACCCGGCAATGTCAAACAGCCCCCGCGCGAATTCGTTGATGCTTTTGGTCTGGTTTACCGAGGTCGCGACAGGAAGCAAGACGGAGCGCGCGACGCCCCACCCTCTCATTTTTTGAAGGGTATCGGCGGCGGTGCCGTCGGTCGCGGGAATTATCCCCGCTTCCTCGCCCAGCATTTTGACGACTCGCTTTGCGATTTTATCGGGGAAAATATGGACGTGAAAGTCCGTTACTCTAAAGTTTTCAATCATTTCTATCGGGGAAAAGCGCGGCGTCGGGAAGGACGGCGGCGGTATCGGATGGGCCGAAGCGGCGTATATGGGTTTCAAAATCGGTTTCGTTTATGACGTTCTCGTCGGCGTAGGCAATAAGCGCCGTTTGGGTGAAGTGGATTATCCGCTTGGGCAAATTCTCCTTTTGGACAATTATGAAATAGTCGCCTCCGCTCTTTTTAAAGGAATATGTTTGGGCGTTTTGGGGCGAGAATATGCCGTAGCTCAACATCGAGGAAAAATAGAACATTTGATAGATATTATATTCGGGATCGGCGGCGGTGGCATCGGCGAGCTCGGCAATCGTCCTGAACTGAAGAAGGGCGAAAGTATCGGGAACTTTATCGGCGGATACCGACTTGAACCTCAAAACGTTTGAGGTCGAGGAATACCTCTCCTCGAATTCGTAGAGCGTGTTGTCGCTTATGCGGCCTTTCCATAGGTTTTTGTTTTCGGAATAGAGCAGAACGTTGGCCGCGCTCTCGCCTTTTTCATAGCGGTCGGCCAAAAGGTAGTTGACTTCAAAGGCTTCGAGGTTGCTGTGGCCCGCCGCGATGATATAACCGGTGAGGCCGGGCGTCGTGAGAGTGTAAAGCTTGTTTTGAAATTCGACGGAGTAGGTCATGTCGCCCTCGACCACCTTTCCCGACACCTTGGACTCGGCAAGCAGATAGTTGGCGGGCTCGGAATAGGTATTGGCCGTGATGTGTGCGACGAGGGCGGAGAGGGCGGAGAGCGCCTCTTCCGCCGTTATGTCGACGGCGGCTTCGGGAATCAAAATCCGATAGTCGTCACGGCTGTAATCGGGCGCAGTGGCGACGGAGAGCTTGGCGTAAACGGTAATGTAGGTGCGCGCGGGCTCGTTGACGGCATAGTCCTTGCTTAATTTCTTATTCCACTTTCCGTCATCCAAAAACCAGCCTTCGAACACGTAGCCGGGAATTTTAGGCTCCTCGGGGAAAATTATGCGGTCGCCCGCCTTAATCTTAACTTCGTAATATCTCTCTCCGTTGACGAAAAAAATCACCGTATAATTGACGCCGGCGGTGCAGGCGCAAGCGGCCGCAACGACACCGAGGAGCAGCGTCAACGCTATTAGAAGCGAAACGGTTTTTTTCATCGGACATCCTTTTTTTTGATTTTTTTGCCTGAGAAAGACCGAGGTTTTACCCCGATATTAATATATTATAACCTTTTTTGGTCATTATGGCAAGTTTTGTTCAAATAGCTTTTTTATTATGAGCCGTTTAAGCTCCTCGATGTTTTCGCCGCTGACCGCCGAAACGGCGACACTGTCTGAAGTTTGCGGCAGCAAAAAATCGCGGTTCAAATCGATTTTATTATAGACGGTGACGACGGGTTTGGCAGACGCGCCTATATCAAAGAGCACCGAGCCCACGAGGTCAAACTGCTCTAAATAGGCGGGATTGGAAACGTCAACGATGTGGATTAAAAGGTCGGCGTAGCGCGTTTCGTCGAGCGTGGAACGGAAGGCATCGACAAGCTCGTGCGGCAGGCGGTCGATAAACCCCACCGTGTCGGTCAAGAGATATTCGCGCCCTTCGCCGGCGTAAACTCTTCGCGTCACGGGATCGAGCGTGGCGAAAAGCTTGTCCTCGGCCTTGACGCCCGCCCGAGTCAGCGCGTTCATAATCGATGACTTGCCGGCGTTGGTATAGCCAACAATCGACACCGCCTTGACTCCGGTTTTATCCCTTCGCCCGCGCCTTAGGTCGCGCTCCTCTTTCAGCTTGTTGATTTTTTGGTTGAGGTCGAAAATGGCGCGCTTTATGTGCCTGCGGTCGGTTTCGAGCTTGGTTTCGCCCGCGCCCTTGGTGTAGGCGCCGCTGCCGCCGCCCCCGCCGATTCTGGACAGCGCGCGGTTCCTTCCCACCAGCTTCGGAAGGGTGTATTTAAGCCGCGCCAGCTCGACTTGAAGCTTTCCTTCGCGGGATTCGGCGTGACGCGCGAAAATTTCAAGTATCAGCATCGTTCGGTCTAGCACCGCTACGCCCAGCGCATCCTCGAGCGCGGTGAGCTGCGTTCCCGAAAGCTGGTTGTCAAAGACGACGTAGTCGGCCTCGCGCATTTGGATTAAATGGCGTAAATCCTCCAGCTTGCCGCTTCCCAAACAATATTTTTTATCCGGCACGGCGCGGTATTGGACGACTTCGCCCGCGCTCTTAAGGCCGGCCGTCTCGGCAAGCGATTTAAGCTCGACAAGGCTTCCTTCCGTTTCAAAGACGCCGGCGAGCACGGCAACGTTGCCCGCCTTGACTTTTTTTACCTTGGTGTCGAGCGCGTTCTCATATTCGGTAATTTTTTCGAGCAATAGCGCGTCGTCAAGGTCCTCGGCGCCCTCGAAGCGATACTTCGCGACCGTTCCGTTGTCGAGGTAGCCCACGAAAATATCGGCGATTTTGCCCGCCTTGACGCCGACAGCCGCCATGCAGTCCATTCTTAAATTTTTGAGCGCGCTAAGGTCAAGGTCGGAAAGCTCGCCGCTGCCGTCGGGGTGGGTGTGAATGCAGCGGACGCCCGAAAAGCGGTCGATGCCGCGTTTTAAATCTATTTCCTTGACGGGAACGGAAGTGCTGTCGCCGATGACTATGGCGAGAAGAACGCCCTGCCGCGATATAAAGACCGATATTTCGCGATTGATTTTACTTGTCAACTCGGCGATATAAGAAAGCACGCCCCGATCAATAAACAGGCTCTTGTCATATTGGCCTAGCAAGGTCTTGAGCGCGTCGAGCGTGACCTTTTTAATCCCTGCCGTGTTGCCGTAAATCTGTTTGTCCTTGAAGTCCATAAAAACCGTTTTCTAACCCTAATTCCCGCCGCTAAGAAATTTTTTTGTTTCGTCGAAGCTGCACTACACATTATTCATTGTTCATTATTCGTTTTTCATTCGGTGCGCCATCGCGCTCCCGCCGTATTCATTATTCGTTTTTACAAAATACGGCGTTTATAGTGCCGTTTTGACAAAATAAACGCCGTATTCAGACATTTTGCAATTTTAATAGACGCTTGAAACCTTAGTCGTGTAGTTGGGCGATTCCTTGGTTATCGTGATGTCGTGGGGGTGACTCTCGATGAGGGAGGCGTTGGTAATTTTAATGAATTCCGCCTTGGTTCGAAGTTCCTCTACGTTGGCCATTCCGCAATAGCCCATGCCCGAACGAAGCCCGCCCATAAGCTGGAACACCATCTCCTGAAGCTTGCCGCGGTAAGGCACGCGGCCTTCCACGCCCTCGGGCACCAACTTTTTGGCATCCTCTTGAAAATAGCGGTCCTTGCTGCCGAGCGACATCGCCGAAAGCGAGCCCATGCCGCGGTAGACCTTGAAGCTTCTGCCTTGGAAAATCTCCATTTCGCCCGGGCTCTCCTCCGTTCCCGCGAACAGGCTGCCTATCATGACAGCGGAAGCGCCCGCGCCGATTGCCTTGGTGAGGTCGCCGCTGTATTTAATACCGCCGTCGGCTATGACGCGCTTGCCCAGTTTGTCGGCTGCCTCGGCGCAGTCGCAAATCGCGGTGATCTGCGGCACGCCTATGCCCGATACTATTCTCGTCGTGCAGATGGAGCCCGGCCCCATGCCGACCTTGATTATATCGGCGCCCGCCTTTATTAAATCGGTGGCGCCCTCCGCTGTCGCTACGTTGCCCGCAATCAAGGGAAGGGAGGGGAATTGCGCCTTAATCGCCCTCACGGTGTCGAGAACGAGCTTGGAATGGCCGTGCGCGGTGTCGACGGCGATGACGTCGACGCGGGCCTTGACGAGCTCCTGAACGCGCTCCATGGTGTTGCTTGCCGTGCCTACGGCGGCGCCGCAGATGAGCCGCCCGTTTTTATCCTTGGCGCTGTTGGGGTATTGAATGGTTTTTTCTATGTCCTTAATGGTGATGAGCCCTTTGAGCATGAAGTTCTCGTCGACGATGGGGAGCTTTTCTATGCGGTGCTTGCCCAAAATCTTCTGAGCTTCGGGAAGGGTGGTGCCGACGGGCGCAGTAATCAGATTGTCACGAGTCATGACGTCGCCTATCCGCTGATTGAAGTTGGTCTCAAACCGAAGGTCGCGGTTGGTCAGAATTCCCACCAGCTTGCCGTTTACCGTTATGGGCACGCCGCTGATGTGGTAGCGGTGCATAAGCTCGAGCGCGTCCGACAGCATATGGTCGGGCGAGAGGAAAAAGGGATCGATTATGACGCCGTGCTCGCTCCGCTTCACCTTGTCGACTTGGGAAGCTTGCGCCTCAATCGACATGTTTTTATGGATTATACCCAAGCCGCCCTCGCGCGCTATCGCAATGGCGAGCTGATACTCGGTGACGGTGTCCATCGCCGCCGACATCAAAGGGATGTTCAGCCGCAAATCCTCGGTAAGCCTTGTCGAGAGGTCGACATCTTTGGGGAGCACGTCCGACTTTTGGGGGATGAGCAGCACGTCGTCAAAGGTCAAGCCTTCTTTTAGCATTTCTCTCACTTTTAACCTCCGAATCATATAAATTTTTTTAGACAATTAAACCAAGAATATAAAGTTTATTAATAATACCTAAATGCGCGGCTGTTGTCAACGGATTTAGACCCGAAAACCATTTTAAAATCGAGTTCAGTCAGTTTGCTATTTATTTTGCATATATTTAAAGAAAAATGAAAAAATCGATAAAACTGGCCTTCCTTTTCATCGGCACTGTTATCGGCGCGGGCTTTGCCACGGGCAGAGAAATCGCGCTCTACTTTAAAAACATCTCGCCGCTCGCCGCCGCATTTTCGGGGCTGGCGCTAGGCTTTTTGTGCACGCTGTTTATAATAATCGGAAACATTAACAAAAGCCCCGTCGAAGCGAAATTCAAACGCGGCGAAAACCCTCTTGCGCCCAAAAAAGCCGCCCGTAAAGCGGTTGAAGACGAGAAAATTTTAAGGGACGGCGGCGTCAAAGTCGCGGTGTCGCCGCTGGAAAGAAGGGGCGCGGCGGCGGTGTTTTTTCATTCCGCCGTCATCTTTGCCGCTTTCACCCAAACGGCGGCGATGTGCGCGGGGGCGGACGAGCTCGGCTACGCCATGTTCAAGATCCCGTTTATGGGCGCCGCCTTTTCCCTGCTTTCCGTCGTCGCCGTCCTTTCGGGCTTAGAAAAAATCAAGCTGATTAATACCGTGTTAATTCCCGTAATGACGGTTTTTATCGCCGTTTTGTTTGTTAAAGGCGGCGTTTCGTCAATTGAGGGAAATATCAGCGTAATAAAGCCGTTCGCCTACGCCGGCCTCAACATCTTTCTTGCCGGCATAATTTTAATGAAGAACGAGGCGACGAAAAAGGAGGCCGCGGCGGCGGGAATCATCTCGGCGGTGGTATTCGCGCTTATTCTGTTTTTTATTAAAAATATTATCACCGGTCGGGAGGACGCCGCCATGCCGCTCTATCTTGCCGCTAAAGAGTTCGGGCTTTCCGCGGTGGGCGGGCTTATCATACTTCTTGCCATCATCACCACAATGATTTCCTCGCTCAAGCTTTTTTCGGACGAGCTGGCATGGCTTTTTGCTCTCTTTCCTCGCCGCGCCATGATAAATGGGAACGAAGCGGTTTTTTTTGCCGCCCTTGCCGCCGCGCTGTCGTCCGTCCTCGCTCTTTTGGGGTTTAAAAATCTGGTGGACTATACCTATCCCGTCCAGTCGGTGTTCGGGCTGGCGCTTTTAGCTTATACCGTAACCGAACTTATCCGCTCCCGCCGCGGCGGCGGGCTTTTAGTGAAAGCAAAACGCGGCGCCTTAAGGTCGATGAAAAAACGCCTTAAAACGCCGCGCTTTATGTAGTTTAATTTATTAAGCCTTTATAACTGTGCTTACGAACTCGTCGATTTCTCCGCCGAACTTTTCGATTAACTTCTCTTTTTCGGGCTTATAGGACATCGCTTCCATTCCCTTTAACTCGGGCGGAATAAGCCCCTGAAGCGAAAGATATGAAACGGCGACTGCCGCCTTGCCCGCGGTTTTTCTAAGGCTCTTTTTCACTTTTTCGTTTTGAGCCTCGCTGCCGAAGCAAAGAGAAATGTAGGAATACTCCTTGATATTGTTCCTCTCTTTCTCCAAAAACCTGCAGAGGGCGGGAGCGGGCTTGCCTGCCCAGACGGGCGACACCAAAATGACTTTGTCGTAATTTTCGGTCTTAATGTAGTAAGGCGCCAAAAGGTCGCGCTTTATGAGCAAGTCAATCATGAAGGCAAAGGGCGACCTCTTTTTCTTTTCGCGGAGCTCAAAGAGCTCGGCGCCCGACTTTTCGGCGAGAATCTCGGCAAGGTTTTTGTTGTTGCCGGTATACGAATAGTAGACGATCAAATTTTTCATTTAAATCTCCTCCTTAATTATCTAATTAAGCCTCTTATAATGCCTCTTTTTTTTCTGGTTATAAGTTTAACTCAAACCATCGGATAAAATCAAATATTTTTTATCAGTTGACTTGGTCGGAGGCGGCGACGGGCGGTGTGACGGCGCGCGGCGTGTTGATGAGCACGTCGTTGACGTAGAGGTGATAGGCGCAACCGAGGTAGGCGGCCGCCTGTTCGCTGAGCTTTATCCTCGAAAGGTAAATTTGAAAATATTCCATGACCGAGGAACTCTTGTCCATATAGAACTTAGACGCTATGACTTTCTGCTCGCTGTTGACGGTGACGATGTTTTTCAAAATGGAAAAATTGACGCGGTCGTGAATGTCCGACTCGTCGAAATGGCTGTTTCTCACCCTTGTGCGGTGAGCGTCGCTTTTGTCGGCTATTATTATGGCCGCCGACACGGGATTGACGGCGACGCCCGTCTGCTCCTCGTGGTTGCCGATGGCGGCTATGATTGTGGAAATAGCGGCAAGCGGCATGCCCATCTCGCGAAGGAGATTATAAGAAAGAATGGCGCCCGTCACGCCGTGGTTGAAACGGTTGATGGCGTTGCCGATGTCGTGGAGATACCCCGCGATTTTGGCGAGCTCCACCGTCTCGGCGTCGTAGCCCAGCTTTTCCAAAATCCGGCTGGCCGTCGCGCTGACGTAGCTGACGTGGCGCGTGCCGTGCTCGGTATAATCAAGCACCGAAAGGTTGTGGTCGGCCGCCTCAATCAGCGCCTTTACGGCGGGATTTTTCTTTACGTCTTCCAAAGTTATCATGATTCCCTCTAATAGGACAATTTTTCTTTAATTTTGTTCGTCGGCCGCCGCGTCGCCTTCGCCGCCCTTGATAATTTTATACAATTCGTCACAGGAAAAGTCCCTTTTTGTTTCGAGCTCGCCGCCCAGCCGCTCGACGGCGTTTCTGATTTCCATGAATTCATTATAATCGATGTCGGGTTCTTCGGCAAACTCTTTTAATATCGAAATGGCGTCGGGATTGCCGTATGCGCCGAGCAAAGATGCGTAGAGCGCTACGTCCTCGGCGCGGTAAAGCATGGAAACCAGCCACATATAGACTTCCTTGCGGCCTTTGTAGTTGGACATAATCTCGACGAGCATACCCTGAACGTCGGGTGCCGCGGCGTAAATGACCTTCAAAATTTTGTCGACGACGCCCTCGCCCGACTCCGACAAAAAGTCGTAGGCGATGAGCTGTGCCTCGCCCGAAAGACTGTCCTCGGCGAGCGCTTCAATAAAGATATCCTCGACTTCGCCGCCGCCGATAGCGGCAAGCGCCGATGCCGCGATGTCGGCAGCCTCGGCATTATCGGAGTCGAGCATGATATTCAAAAATTCGATGTATTCGGGAACGGCCAGCGCCTCTATCACCGCCTCGTCGAGCATCCAGCCGCGCTTTAAGGCGGCTTCGGCGTATTCCGCCACCGCGTGCTTTTGGGAAAGCGAGTCGACGTATTGGCGCGGCGTGGCGCTTATCTCGCCGTCGTAGCTATCCAGCCATTCCTCATGCAGCCGCTCGACATAGGCCGCGGGGTCCTCGTAAAAATCGGCGCCTAGGCTTTCGTTATGGGCGTGCCCGCAACCGCAATCATCGTGGTCGTGGCCGCAGCCGCAATCGTCGTGGTCGCAGTCGTCGTGTTCGCAGCCGCAGCCGCCGTCGAAGCCCGAGCGCGCTTTGGCGAATTCAAAAAATTTTTCGGTTAAATTTATCACAATATATCCTCGGCATCTTTTAATATCAGCGATTTAATGAAGTCGTAGGGCGCGCCCTCGCCGTAGCTTAAGCCAAAATAATCAAGCACAATATCTTCCTCGTCCTCGGGGAAAGCGGTCGCGGCAAGCGCGGCGGCAATAAGGTAAGGAAGCTCGGCGTCGGGGTTGTCGGTGAAAAAGCGGGTGTAATTTTCCGTTCCCAGCCTGCTCTCCAGCGTGTCGAAGAGGTTTTCGACGACAGCCGCCGAATCGCTGGGCTCGTCGTCGAACATTAGTATATAGCGGACGGCGCGGACGTATCCCTCCTGCAAGGGCATAGGGCTTATCCTGAAAAAGTTGGGCAAATAAAGCTTGAGCTGGGTGAAGCGGTAGCCCGACACCAGCGGCGCCGAAAGCTCGCCCCAGCCCGTCAAAAGGCAAATTGCGGCATCGATTCGGGTGTGCTTGTCGCAGGAAAGGTCAATCATCGCCTCTTCGAGTATTTCGCGCGACCTTAAAACGAGCAGACGGTTCAAGATGGCAAGCGCCCTGCCCGACACTTCCTCGGAGGACGACCTCAGCGCCTCTTTGAGCATGGCGGATATTTCGGGCTGGTATTTAATCGCGTATTCGGCGACGCCCACCTTCTGCTGGCTGAACTTGCCTAACATTTTGTGGAGCCGCTTGTCGTTTTCGCGGACGACGGCGGGCGGCTTGTTTTCGCTGTAATCGAGCCTCGTCGGCGGGCTTGCGGCGGCCAGCCGCTCGAGGTAATACCCCGCTTCCGAGTATTTGCCGTAAAGCGCCTCGATGTGCCTAAACACCGACAAAGCCTCCTCGACGACGCCTTTGTTGTAGAGCGCCTCGGCTTTAATGAACAGCGGGAACTTGTGCTTGGGAAAGGCCTTCAACAGCGCTTCGGCAAGCTCTAATGCATAAGCGTGGTTCTTGGTGGCGTTGGCAAAAAGCTCGACGTTGAACTTCAAAAGCGCGCTGACGCTCTCCGCCGAAGCTATAATTTCTTTGAGTTCCGAAAAAGCTTCCTCCGCCATTCCCGAAAGCGAATAGGCCGAAACCAGTGCGAAACGCATATCGGGTATGCCCGAGTTTTTGAGGTATTCGCGCTCCTCGACCGCCTTTTTGTATTCGCCCGAAATCAGCGCGCCCAAGACTTTGGTGCCCGCCACCGCCGCCCGAAACTGGGGCGGATATTTGTCGGTGCGCTCAATCAGTTTGACGGCCTCCTTGAACTTGCCCGTCTGCCAGCTGTCAACCACCTTGACGAGCAACTCGGCAATCTCGATGGCGCGCTCGCCGCCCACCAGTGCAAAACCGGCATTCTTGGCGACGGCCTCGACGTAAGTCTTGACAAGGGGGCTGATTTCTTTCCAGATAAACGCCTCAAAGGCGTTATCCAACCCCAGAACGTTGGGCGCGCCCGCCTCGGCGAACTCCGAGCCGTATTCCACGCCCAGCCCCATAACGCAGAGGTCGGCAAGGTCGGCGAAACGGTTATAGTTTTCGCCCATAACGGAAAAAAAGACCTTGAGCGCCGTCTCGTATTCCGCCAGCCGCATATAGACGGTGCCCAAACAGAGCGCAGCCTCAACGTTATTTTTGTCGAGCTCGAGCGCTTTATTCGAAAACAGCACGGCGCGCTCGAGGTCGCCCTGCACGAGCGCCCGTCCCGCCAGCCGCGCGTATTCCGCCGCCGATTGGTTGAAGGAAAGGATTTCCGCCATTTTTTTGTTTTTTCCGCTTAATTCTTTTTTGCGAAAAGCTCGGCAATTTCTTTTTCGCCGTAGACATAATCGGTGTTGCAGAAGCTGCAATGAACGTTTACCGCGCCGTTTTCGGCTATAATGCTCTGCGCTTCTTTCTCGCCCAGCGAAAGAACGACGCCGTCGATTTTTTTGGCGTTGCAGGAGCATACGTATTCGGGCGTTATCTCTTCAACGCCGCTCGACGCCAAATGCGAAAAATACTCTTTTATTATGCCGTCCGCGCCTTTTTGCAAGAGGATTTTGGAAATATCGGTCAGTTGCGAGGCGATGTCTTCCATCATCGTTATGGCGAAGTCGGAGGCCGAGGGCAGCGGCTCCATAACGACGCCGCCCGCCGACAGCACGGAGCCGTCGCCGCCGATAAGAACGCCGACGGCGAGCGCGGACGGCTGCTGTTCGGAGGCCGCGAAATAATAGGCGAAGTCCTCGCCGATTTCGCCCGAAACCAGCTCCACCCTGCCCGCGTAGGGCTCTTTGAGCTTTAAGTCGGTGATTACTTCGAGATAGCCCCGCCGTCCCACGGCCGTGCCGACGTCGAGATGGCCTTTAACTTTGTTTTCGACCGTGACGCCGGGATTTTCGACGTAGCCCCTTACCTTGGCGCCGTAGGCGGCAGCCGCCACAATCTTTCCGATTGGTCCGCCTCCGTCGACGGTTATCGACAAATTAGCCGCTTTATCCTTGAATTTCGACGACATAAACGCCGCGATTGTCAAAGTGCGCCCCAAGGCCGCGGTCGCGGCGGGAGAGAGGTTATGAATTTTTTGGGCGTGGCTAACGAGTTCGCGGGTGTCCAAAACGGTGATGTTGGCGCTGTTTTCTATGATTAAAAACTTTTTAAGACAGTCCATTATTTTTTCTTTTTCTTGGGATTTTTATAGACGTTTTTGACCGCCTTTCTCTTTTCGGCTTCCGGTCTTTGAGGCGTCTGCCTGACGGCATGAAGAGGGTTCATAAAGGCGTCGAAGCCTATCATGGCGGTGGCGTTCCAAGCGAGAAACGTCAGCATCAGCCCTAAAATGAGCCAGAGCACCGCTATGATGGCGACCGCCGACTTAATGGCGAACATCAATGCAATTGGCAGAGCGGATGCGGTGCCGACGATAAAGACTCCGAGCGGGTTTTTGATTGTGAGAATGACGGCGTTTTTCAGTATGTCGGGAAACTTGAGCTTATAAAAAACCGACAGGGGCAGCATGTGAATTATGAGGCCGAGCAGCGGCGTCAGCGCGAGCGCCGAGAAAATCAGAAGAACGTAGCTTCCCGAAGAAGCGGTTCCGTCCGCTAAATCTCTCAAAAAATATAAAACGGCGGAGCCGAGCGCCAAAAAGACGATGCTGAAAAACACTAAGGTGAGAAGGGTGTTGAGCCAATATTTCTTAACACCGATAATTCCCGTCTTGAAAACCGACTTCATGTCGGCGATTTTCTCGCCGCGAAGCAATTTTTTACCGATATGATTGTATGCCGCGGCGGCCGGCGCCAAAATCCAAATAGCGGGGACGGAAAAAAAGAAAAGCTTTTGGATTATGCCGTAATAGGCGATTTTGCCCGCGGCGTAGGACGACACGATGCCGGGATAGCCTATGCCGATGCCGCCCATATAATTGAATACGGCCGAAAGTTCTAGCAGATAGGCATTAAGCGCCCAAAGATAGATGAGCGCCAGCGGAATGGCGCTTAGCGCCAAAAATATGCCCGCGCCCGAAAGCAGCGCGAATTTATCCTTGAACACCGAAAAGCAGAGCTTGAACTTATTTTTGACAAGCGGCTTTTTCTCTTCGTCGAGCTCTTCCGGCGCGGTGGCGAGTTTTAAATAAACGGGATTTGCCTTTGACATTGTCTTTCCTTTACGATACCGCCGCCGGCAATATTTTTCCGGCCGCAGTCATGGTAACTTAGATTATATAATAGCATAGGATAAATATCAAGCGGGTTAAATATAAAATAATTACAGATAATTGACAGATAGCCTGGCGCGTGCTAATATGCTTCGTAAGGCTAGGAGGCTGATTATAGATGAGAAAAATCAATATGGCGGTAGTGGGTGCGACGGGCATGGTCGGCAACAAATTTTTAGAGGTTCTCGCCGAAAAAAACCTCCCCGTCGAGAATTATTACTTATACGCTTCGGCGAAAAGCGCGGGCAAAGTCATCGAGTTTATGGGCAAAGAGCACACCGTAATCGAGCTGACGCGTGAAAATATATTAAAGCATAAGGTCGATATCGCGCTGTTTTCGGCGGGCGGCGGCACTTCTAAAGAGTTCGCGCCAATCTTTGCCGAGACAGGCGCCGTCGTCGTCGACAACAGCAGCCAATGGCGTATGTTTGACGACGTGCCGCTGGTGGTGCCCGAGGTCAATCCCGAGGACATACGTTGGAACAAGGGCATAATCGCCAACCCCAACTGCTCGACGATTCAGGCGGTGGTGGCCTTAAAGCCGCTACACGACAAATATAAAATCAAGCGGATAGTTTACAGCACTTATCAAGCCGTTTCGGGCGCGGGCGTCGCCGGCTTTACCGACCTTTCCGAAGGCATTAATGGCGCCGCTCCCAAGAAGTTCCCCTATCCCATCTATAACAACGTTCTTCCCCATATCGACGTCTTTATGGAGGACGGCTACACCAAGGAAGAGTGGAAGATGATTAACGAAACCAAAAAAATCCTCCACGACTACAGCCTTAAAGTGACGGCCACCACGGTGAGGGTGCCCGTTTTTCACGGCCACAGCGAATCCATCAACATCGAGTTCGAGCGTCCGGTGACGCGCGAGGGGATTATGGACACCCTGAGAAACGCCCCCGGCATAATTCTTAAGGACGACGTCGCAAACCTTCAATATCCCATGGTAATGGACGCGGTGGGGCGCGACGAGGTGTTTGTGGGAAGAGTCAGAATCGACGATACCGTTCCTAGCGGCTGCAACCTGTGGTGCGTCGCCGACAACATCAGAAAGGGCGCCGCATCCAACGCCGTCCAAATCGCCGAGCTTTTGATTAAAGAAAAATTCTCCGCCTAACACGCATATACTTATAAAAGCTCAACAACTTAAATTTTCCGACAGAATAACGCAAGGTCAGCTTGCGGAATTAATTACACTTCACTATTAACTGCAACTAACGCAATTAAAGGAATTAATATATGGGATGCGGGACAAGGCTCGTCGAGGTGCAAAAGGCAGCGTAAATAATACGTGACCGCATTGCACCGAAGACAGTAAACACAGCCCCGCGCCCAGAGCCTTAATTCCGCCTAAGGAGGGTAATATGGCTTTATTCAAGGGCTGCGGCACAGCACTAATCACGCCCTTCACCGAGGACGGAGTGGACTTCGACGCTTTCGAGCGCCTTATCCGCTTTCAGATTTCGGAAGGGATTGACGCGCTCGTCGCGCTGGGGACGACGGGCGAGCCCGCAACAATGACCGACGAGGAAAAAGAGGCGGTCATCAAATTTGTGGTTAAGAAGGTCAAGGGACGCGTGCCCGTAATTATCGGCACGGGCTCCAACTCCACCGCCCATGCCATCGAGCAAACCAAGCGGGCGGAAGCCTTAGGCGCCGACGCCGTTTTGGCCGTGACGCCCTATTACAATAAGGCGACGCAAGGCGGGCTTATAGCCCACTATAAAGCGATAGCCGAGAGCACCTCCCTTCCCATAATAGTCTACAACGTTCCCGGAAGAACGGGCGTCAATCTTTTGCCCGCGACCTTCGGCAAACTCGCCGAAATCGAAAACATCGCGGGCATCAAGGAGGCCTGCGGCAACATCGAGCAAATCTCCGATTGCTGCCGCCTATGCGAGGGGAAAGCCGACGTCTATTCGGGCGACGACGGAATAGTGGTGCCCGTCATGTCGGTGGGTGGAATCGGCGTCATCAGCGTGGTGTCCAACGTGCTGCCCCGCTATATGAGCGAAATGACGGCGGCGTGGCTTTCGGGCGACATTAAAAAGGCGCGCGATATGCAGCTTAAAGTTCTGCCGCTCGTCAAGGCTATTTTCTCCGAAGTCAACCCCATTCCCATAAAAAAAGCCGCCGAAATCATCGGCCTTTGCAGCGGCATTCTGCGTCTCCCTTTGACCGAGATGCAGCCGGAAAATACCGAAGTTTTGAAAAAGATACTCGCGGAGTTCTGATATGAAAATTTTATTTTCGGGCATCGGCGGACGCATAGGCAAAACTATGCACGCCGCGCTTTCAAAAAGCGGCGCCGCCGTCATGGTGGGCGGTGTCGACCCTTTTGCCAATCCTGCCGAATTTGACTGCCCCGTATTCAAAAGCTTTGACGAAGTCAACGTCGCGGCCGACGTCATAATTGATTTTTCGGTGCCCGCCACGCTGAATGCCCTTTTGGCCTACGCGTTAAAGACCAAGACTAACGTCGTCATATCCACGACCGGACACACGCCCGAACAACTGAAGCTACTAAGCGACGCCGCCGCCGAAATAGCGGTTTTCAAGGCGAGCAATATGTCGCTGGGCGTCAATCTGCTCATTAACCTAGCCAAGGACGCCGCCAAATTTTTGGGCTCCGACTTTGAGATTGAGATAATCGAACAGCACCACAATAAAAAACTGGATTCACCGAGCGGCACGGCGCTGACGCTCGCCGAGGCCATCAACGGCGTGCTCGACAACCGCCTTCAATATGTTTACGGCCGCCATAACCCGGCCGAGCGCAGAAAGCGCGACGAGATAGGGATTCACGCGATAAGGGGCGGCGGCATAGTCGGCAAGCACGACGTCTTGTTCATCGGACAGGGCGAAACGCTGACGCTTTCGCACGAGTCGATGAATACCGAAGTTTTCGTGCTGGGAAGCCTTAGGGCGGCCGCCTACATCGAAAACAAAAAGTGCGGCTTTTTCGATATGAACTCCATTCTCGGCAGTTACTATTCGGTTACCAGCCTGTCCTCCGAGACCGACAACACGCTGATTTCGATTTCGGGCGTCGACTTCGCCGCCTTCAACGAGCTTTTGAGGCGCTTAAACGACCACAACGTCAACCTCGACATGATAAGCCAGACGATAGGGAAAGAGGGGCTTTCGGTCAGTTTTACGCTGCGCTCCGTCGACAACCTCCATGCCTACAACGCGCTTGCCGAGCTTAGGCTCCCCTACACCGAGATTACCGGCGCCGCCAAACTTTCGGCGGAAGGCGCGGGCATGGCGCACCGAAGCGGCGTCGCCATGGAAGTTTTGGGCATACTCGAAAAGGTGGGCGCCACGGTGTTCGCGATAACGACCAGCGAAACCAAAATCTCCTGCTGTATAAACCCCGAAGCTCTCGCCGAGGCCGAGCGGCTTTTGAAAGAATATTACGGAATTTGAATTTAATTCGCGCTTAAGTTAAAAATAAATTAGGGGGCGCCATGGCAAACTTTTTGAACGCCGTCACCAATTTTTTGAAGACCACGGGAACCAGCGTGCTGGAAGCCGCGGCAATTCTTCTTTTCGGCATTGTCGTAATTAAAATCGCGACGAGGATTTTGACTTCGCTGTTTTACCGCACCAAAATCGAGGGCTCGGCGGCATCTTTCATCGTTTCGGTCATCGAGGCCGCGCTGGCGCTGGTGCTTTTCTTCACCGTCCTGAAGCTTTTAAATATCGACACCACCTCCGTTCTCGCCGTCGTGGCCGCTTCCGGCCTTGCCGTGGGACTGGCGCTTCAGGACAGCCTTTCCAACGTGGCTAGCGGCATAATTTTATTGTTCACCAAACCTTTTAAAGAGGGCGACGCCGTCCAAATCGGCTCGGCGGAAGGGAAAGTCAAGCGGATGAGAATAAACAACGTCGAGCTTTTGACCGCCGACAACACGCTGATACTGGTGCCCAATAAAAAGGTCGTCAACTCCGAAATCGTAAACTTCAGCGACCGTCCCACCCGCAGGCTGGATTTGGCCGTTCCTGTCTATCACGGCGTCGACCTCGACCGTGCCAAGGCGCTGATTCTAGACATTGTGGGCGCCGACGAGCGAATCCACACCGCGCCCGCTCCCGCCGTATATGTGGCGTCGGTGGGCGAAAAATCCGCCGAGTTCGCCGTCAAGTTCTGGCTGGACACCACCGACTATTGGAACGTCAAGTTTGATTTTTTTGACAAGGTTTTAAAGGCGTTTAAAGAAAACGGGATTGACTTTTTCAAAACTTTTTTAAATGTCAACATTGAAAAGGAGGGAAGTGCCGATGCTTAAGTCGGTTGTTTCGGCCATTCCCCAAGCGCTTTCCGAAATTTGGTATGTCTACCAACTTCTTTTGCTGCTTGCCATCGGCGCGTCGATTGCGCTTCTTCTCCTTATGAAAAGGCGCTCGCCCGAAAAAGAAGGCGAAAGGAGCCTTAATTCGGCCGCGGCCGCGGTCGGCCGCGCGCGCGGGCAAAAAACCGCCCCAAAAAGGCTTAAGCTCTTTATCGCCGCCAATATGCTCTCCTCCGCCGTCTTCAACTTTGAAAAGGCGCTTTCGCGCGAGGATAAATTCTCCGTCCGCGAAAAGGCGGAGCGCGCTAGAAAGGCGGCGGCGTATATTTCAAATGTTCTAAAGTCGGAGGAAGACGTCCCCGACAGCGAACTCGACTATATCGTGAGCTTGATAAACGGCGGTTGAGACCGCCTTTTTTCTTTTAGAAATGCATAATCTTTTTCGTCCTCTTTTAAGCGTCTGAATTTCAAAAAATTTTTTTAAAAAAACCGATGATTTTTTTCGCTACGGCGCCAAAGTATTTTGAGAAATCGGCGTTTTAGTGTAATATATGGTAGTAAAAAACTAAATACTAAAGCGAGTCAAATTTTTCGGAGGATAAAATATATATGTCAAAGAATATCAGGGTTGCAATCAACGGTTTCGGAAGAATCGGACGCCTCGCCTTCCGTCAAATGTTCGGCGCTGCCGGATATGAAATTGTCGCCATCAACGACTTGACCGATGCCAAAATGTTGGCGCACCTTTTGAAATACGACTCGGCGCAGGGCCGCTACGCGCTCGCCGACAAAGTTTCGGTCAAGGATAACACCATGATAGTCGACGGCAAGGAAATCGTCATTTACGCCATCAAGGACGCCAAGGACCTTCCTTGGGCCGAAATCGGCGTGGACGTCGTTTTGGAGTGCACCGGCTTCTACACCTCCAAGGATAAGGCCAAGGCGCACATCGACGCCGGCGCCAAGAAGGTCGTCATTTCCGCTCCCGCCGGCAACGACCTGCCCACCATCGTCTACTCCGTCAACGAAAAGACGCTCAAGCCCGAAGACACCGTCATTTCCGCCGCTTCCTGCACCACCAACTGCCTGGCGCCCATGGCCTACACTTTGAACAAGCTCGCTCCCGTCGAAAAGGGCTTCATGACGACCATTCATGCCTACACCAGCGACCAGATGGTGCTTGACGGCCCCCATAGAAAGGGTGACCTCCGCCGCGCCCGCGCCGCCGCCGAAAATATCGTGCCCAACAGCACCGGCGCCGCCAAGGCAATCG